>Ga0209390_10007349_pt1 | contig 14165 bp, 11 predicted proteins | sample BON01_FD_187212 | JGI IMG/M metagenome (GOLD analysis project Ga0209390, IMG submission 187212) | Freshwater microbial communities from Lake Bonney liftoff mats and glacier meltwater in Antarctica - BON-01 (SPAdes) (version 2) | ecosystem: Environmental > Aquatic > Freshwater > Ice > Glacier... | reverse complement strand
TGCTGGTTTGAGTAATGACGATCGATCCGTTTGGAAACCACCCCACAGACATCTACTCAGTTTCCATTGAGGTAGAGGCAATTCATGAATTGCCCCTACCTCAATGTCTATAGCTAAATTTCAAGGTCGGCAAATTTTGGTACTAAAGCGAAAGATAGTCGATCGCGCCAAGACTGTGAATCGCCTTTAACCCACGGATATTCTCGCATAAAATTGTCCCAATCTATGTCTGGATCTGCCAACCAGGGATAACCCGACTTCTACGAAACATCACAGACTCGATCGAATTTACTAATATTTGTAATTATTTTTAGCTCCACTCCGCCCGACACCGGTACACCGCTGAGTGACAAACGTCCACGTCTTGTCAATATTGGCTCAGAGACATTTGGACCTCGTTCGAGCGAAATGTAGCGGAAGTTGAGATTTGGCGCTATCCCACATTGCGGCAATCGATCGATGCTATCCAAATCTTGAAGCCTTACTGTAATATGAGTTTTAAATTCTCCGGTAAACTTCATTTTCCTAATTTCGTGTAGTGAACGATCGGTATGACGGCAACCTCAGATCCAACTCCTTCGGTAAGCACCACTACTATATACGGTTCGCCTCAATTTCGGCATCAGCGTAATTCACATACAGTAGAGAAGTACCAACACGAGGCTGTTAGCAAATAATCGTTAACTAGAGAAAAGGTACGGAAAACCACCCTTTTGAAAAAGTCTCAGTTGGCACAAAGATAGGGAACGATCTGTAATATCGATCGTGCGAGCTGCAAACCGCACTCATCGCCATTATTCAAACTGTTGTCATTATTTAAAAAGTACTTATAGTCTTATGGGAAAAGTTGTTGGCATTGACTTAGGAACTACCAACTCCTGCGTTGCGGTAATGGAAGGTGGCAAACCGACCGTAATCGCCAACGCTGAGGGTTTCCGCACGACCCCTTCTGTGGTCGCATTTGCGAAAAATGGCGATCGATTGGTTGGGCAAATCGCCAAACGTCAAGCGGTAATGAATCCAGAGAATACCTTCTCCTCCGTCAAACGCTTTATCGGGCGCAAATTTGACGAAGTAAACCAAGAAGCCACCGAGATCTCTTACAAAGTGGTCAATGATGGTGGTAGCGTTCGGATCGAAGCACCTGGTTTAGGCAAAAAATTCGCACCTGAAGAAATTTCTGCCCAAGTGCTGAGAAAACTCGTCGATGATGCGAGCAAATATTTGGGTGAGACTGTTACCCAAGCCGTAATTACCGTACCAGCTTATTTCAACGACTCTCAACGTCAAGCCACCAAAGACGCAGGTAAAATTGCAGGTGTTGAAGTGCTGCGGATCATTAACGAACCTACTGCGGCTGCATTAGCTTACGGTTTAGACAAAAAAAGTAATGAAACGATCCTCGTTTTTGACCTTGGCGGCGGTACCTTCGATGTATCCGTACTCGAAGTCGGCGACGGTGTGTTTGAAGTACTCGCGACTTCTGGCGACTCTCACTTAGGTGGAGACGACTTCGACAAGAAAATTGTTGATTATCTCGCTAGTACCTTCATGAAAAATGAAGGGATCGACCTCCGCAAGGATCGTCAAGCCCTCCAACGGTTGACTGAAGCGGCTGAGAAAGCCAAGATCGAACTCTCAAGTGTGACTCAGTCCGAAATCAATCTCCCCTTTATCACAGCTACTCAAGACGGGCCAAAGCACGTTGAAATGACGCTGACTCGTGCTAAATTCGAGGAAATTTGTTCCGATCTAATCGATCGTTGTCGCGTCCCAGTCGAAAACGCCATCCGCGATGGTAAAGTCGATAAGAGCCGGATTGATGAAGTCGTTTTAGTCGGTGGTTCCACTCGGATTCCCGCAGTCAAAGAACTAGTCAAACGGTTACTTGGTAAAGAACCTAACGAAACTGTTAACCCTGACGAAGTAGTTGCCGTCGGTGCAGCGGTACAAGCTGGTGTCTTGGCTGGAGAAGTCAAAGATATCCTCTTGCTCGACGTTACACCACTATCCTTGGGTGTTGAAACCCTCGGTGGTATCATGACCAAGATTATCCCTCGCAACACTACCATCCCCACCAAGAAGTTTGAAACCTTCTCGACAGCGGTAGATGGACAAAGTAACGTCGAAATCCAAATTCTCCAAGGTGAACGGGAAATGTCCCGCGACAACAAGAGCTTGGGTACCTTCCGTCTCGACGGTATTCCCTCTGCTCCACGCGGCGTACCCCAAATCGAAGTCACCCTCGATATCGACGCTAACGGGATCTTGAACGTCACTGCCAAAGACAAAGGAACTGGAAAAGAGCAATCCATCAGTATCACTGGTGCATCTACTCTCGACAAAACCGAAGTCGAACGGATGGTGCGCGAAGCTGAAAGTAATGCTGCCACCGACAAAGAGAATCGCGATAAGATCGATCGCAAAAACCAAGCCGATTCTCTCACCTACCAAGCTGAAAAGCAACTCCAAGAACTCGGCGATAAAGTCCCCGTAGCAGATAAAACCAAGCTCGAAGGCTTAATCAAAGAACTCAAAGAAGCGGTAACGAAGGAAGACGACACCGAAATCCAACGCCTAACTCCCGAAGTCCAACAAACCCTCATGGCAATCGGTAGTAACATCTACGCCCAAGCAGGTGCTAATCCTAGCGGTGGTAGTGATGACTCCGATGCTGGTACCCCCCCAAGCGGCGGTACAACTGGCGGTGCTGATGACGTAATCGACGCTGAATTCTCTGAGACTAAATAATTATCTAGTTCTAACAAATCGGCTTCCTGATGGAAGCCGATTTTTTTGTGCAACCGGTAGATCTCAGATCGGAATGGTGAATACTAAGTTCAGCCCCTCTCAGCTAGATAGATATTCAAAATCTAAAATAAGGCTGTGGGCATTACCCACCCTACGAATTTACTACCCTCTACCCCCTAAACCGATGAACTTATTTGACGAAATCATCCCCGCACTACCAGACAAAGTGAATTTGTATGCCCCATACTTTATGAAATCGGCAGCTAGACGAAACGTTTTGCCTAAAGCGATTACTCTATATCATAAAGGTGGACTCGGGGGACATCGATCGATCGAAGGTGGCGAAAAAATTCCCTATGCGCTCGACTGGGTGATTCAAAATCTACCTGGCGATCTGACTAGGTGTACCATGATGTTTGATGGTAATGCCGATCTCACTTACGATCTCAATCTGATGAATTCCGAGCTAATCGGTTATCTGATTGACTGGCTGATCAATATCCGCGATGCTAATAATCCTGATTTCCCTCAGTACTTCTACCACAAACTGATGAAAATGGAAGGCTAGCGATGGAGCTAACAGATATCCCCCAGCTACTAGCTCGATCCCCAACTCAGCCAAAGTTCGAGCGGGAACATCACCACTACTAATACTAGTCATGGCGATCGCGTACAACCTAGATTAGTCTAGCGATAAAGAGTAAGTTCACTCATCTATTGTCACTTGGTAATTACAAGCCCTGTTAAAAATGTTGGGCATTGGCGCAAGCAGTAATTAATACTGGGAAATAGAGCGCGATCGCTGCATACTAGATATTTGCGACTAGTTGTCGATTTTATATATTACTAATTATTGAATTAAGCAGTTAAATGACTGGGGATAATCGTGTGGGGATGGCTATGAAATATTTGCTGGTAGCTTCGACGGAAGCCTGTAGTGGGAAATCGGCAGTAATTTTGGGAATTGCCGATCGCTTACAAGAAAAGGGGATTGAGATTGCTTATACTCAGCCAGTAGTCAGTGGAAATGCTGCCAATCCGCTGACGCTAGATAGTGATATCCAAATAATGGCGCAAGCATTATCCTTGCCCCCAGAGCGGCTGGGATTACCTTTGCTAGTATTGGATGCTGCTCGATCGATCGATCGAGTCACAGGGGCAGATACTCAAGACTATGCTAAATTACTCCAAGCAAATGTGCGACAACTCCCTGGAAGTCTGACGATCCTTGAAGGTGGTGCCAATCTTCATGAAGGGAGCCTCTTCGATCTGGCTACCGCTCAAGTAGCCCAATCGCTCGAGGCTGGAGTTCTCCTTGTCAATCGTTACGATCCAGTCTCTAGCATCGATCTGCTCCTATCTGCCCAGCAGCAGCTTGGAAAAAGACTTTTGGGCTGTGTGATCAATGATATCCCTCGCGATCGGGTAGAGAACGTCCAGACTACTCTAGTGCCCTATTTAGAACAGTCAGGCATCCCCGTATTTGGCATCGTTCATCGCAATGGTTTGCTGCGGAGTGTCACTGTCAAGCAGCTAGTCGCCCAACTCAACGCAGAAGTATTATGTCGTCCTGACAGGTTGGATCTAATGGTTGAGAGCCTATCAATTGGGGCGATGAATGTCAATTCGGCTCTAGAGTATTTTCGGCGGGGCAATAATATGGCGGTAGTCACTGGGGGCGATCGTGCAGATATTCAACTAGCTGCGCTAGAAACCTCTACACAGTGCTTGATTCTCACCGGACACCTTGCACCTCAACCCTTCATCGTCAGCCGTGCTGAAGACCTAGAAATCCCCATTCTGTCGGTAGATTTAGATACCCTCACCACTGTGGAAATTATCGATCGGGCTTTTGGGCAGGTGCGGCTCCAAGAATCGGTTAAAATCAATTGTGCGCGGGAGTTATTTGGCAATCATTGTGAAGTCGATCGATTAATATCCCTACTAGGCATCTAACGATGACTAGGGGGTTGTCGGAACTCGGAATTTGAACCAAGTGTTGCAACAATTACTCAATCTGCCTCATCCCGACAAATTAGAACTCAATTGGGGTGGGGGAATATTGCGTGTGGGAGATCGAGTGATTCAACTCAAGCATGATTATGACCGCGAGGTGTTTAATGGGGACTTGAGATTGGTGGTGGCGATCGACATGATTCTCGGAACGAGAGGCTTCGCCAACGAGAAAGAAGTCAGGAACGATCGGGAAGGGCAACGATCTACTCGATTACCTGAGAGGGGTGAAGAGTTGATTCTACCTGGCAGAATTTAAATCGTCTCTCGATCGTTTATGGGCAAGTTCGTAAATCCAGTTGGAGCAGTCTGTAACAATGATTTGCAACGTGTCCTATTTTGCACGCTACCCTGGAACGCCTGCTGGAATCGTCAAATGTATTGGGTTCGATCGACCTAAATTTAGGTTAACCGCAAAACCAGCAATTTTTATTCCCAACACTAAATTGTATTGTATAGATATAGAGAGGTATGTCAATAAAGCAGGAGTCACCATGCCGAACACCACCACTAACCAGCCCTTATATATTTTATTAATTAGTATTCACGGGCTAATTCGAGGGCAAGATCTAGAATTGGGTCGGGATGCAGACACTGGCGGACAAACCAAATATGTCGTCGAACTGGCTAAAGCTCTAGCAAAACAGCCGCAGGTGGAGCGTGTCGATTTGGTCACCCGCCAGATCGTCGATGATACTGTCAGTGATGATTATCGTGCTAAAACTGAGTCTTTGGCAAAAAATGCCCGGATCGTCCGGATTGAAGCAGGGCCAGATGCCTATCTTCCCAAAGAAGAATTATGGGAGCATCTCGATGGTTTTACCGATCGATTATTTGCTTGGCTGCATACTCAGCCGCGTTTGCCCGATCTGCTACACACCCACTATGCTGATGCGGGATATGTCGGAGCTAGGCTGTCGCATTTAACCGGACTACCATTGATTCACACGGGACATTCGTTAGGTCGCGATAAATTGCGAAGATTGTTGGCATTGGGGATGACGATGGAGCAGATTGAGGAACGCTATCACATGCTCCAACGGATTAGTGCCGAAGAAGATACTCTCAGTACTGCGGATTTGGTGATTACCAGTACGCGGAACGAAATTGAAGATCAATATGAGCTTTATGATTATTACACGCCAGAAAAAATGGCGGTGATTCCACCAGGGACGGATTTGGAGCAATTTTATCCGCCAGATGGTAAGGGTGAAAATATCGAGTTTAGGGATACTTTGACTAAGTTTCTGACCGATCCCGATCGGCCGATGATTTTAGCATTATCCCGACCCGATGAACGAAAAAATATCACGACCCTATTGGAAGCTTATGGTCGATCGCCCAGGTTACAGCAATTAGCCAATTTGGTAATTATTGCAGGTAATCGCTCTGATATTCGCGAATTAAATGAAGGTGCCCAAACTGTTTTGACTGAATTATTGCTAGTCATGGATTGCTACGATCTCTATGGCTGTGTGGCATTACCAAAACATCATACTGCTAGTGAAGTAGCGGATATCTATCGATTGGCGGCTGCTTCTAAAGGTGTGTTCGTCAATCCGGCTCTGACTGAGCCATTTGGGTTGACGTTATTAGAAGCTGCGGCAAGTGGCTTACCTTTGGTAGCGACGGAAAATGGTGGCCCAGTGGATATTATTGGCAATTGTCACAATGGGTTATTAGTCGATCCTTTAGATGGCGAGGCGATCGAGTGTGCATTATTGAAGATACTTGAAGATCGATCGCTGTGGCAGCAATATGCCGATCGTGGTTTAAGCAATGTTGCACGATTTTATTCATGGGATGCTCATGCGCGATCGTACCTCCACAAAGTTCAAGATTTAGTGTTGCAGGGCAAACCATTACCTAGACCGACACCGATCCCCAAAGCAGGTCAATATAGCCGCCGCGCTCTTTTTACGGCGATCGATAATACCTTATTAGGTAATGATGAGGCATTGGCCGAATTTGTGAGCATGGCGCGCCAACGACAGCGGCAATTTTTATTTGGGATCGCTACGGGACGGCGGTTAGATTCAGCTCTAAAAATTTTTAAGACTTATGGCATTCCGACTCCAGATGTGTTGATTACCAGTTTGGGGACGGAGATTTATTATCCCCCTCAACTAACTGCTGATGTCGCCTGGAATCATCATATCGATCGCGGGTGGACACCACAAGTACTGCGCCGGACGCTCGATCCCTTACCTGGCTTGACTCTTCAGCCCAAGAGCGAGCAAAGTCGATTTAAGGTGTCTTACTATTACGATGCCAATATCGCACCATCCCTAGAAGAAATTTTAACGATCTTGCGGCAACAAGAACTATCCGTCCACACTACACTTTCATTCGGTCAATATCTTGATTTTGTACCAGCTAGAGCATCAAAAGGTTTAGCCTTACGGTATGTAGCCAGACAGTGGAATATTCCCCTAGAGCGGGTATTGGTCAATGGCGGCTCTGGCGGTGATGAAGATATGCTCCGTGGCGATACACTAGGCGTAGTCGTGGCAAATCGGCACTATGAGGAGTTATCGATGTTGAGCGATACCGATCGAGTTTATTTTGCTGAAGGCGCACATGCCTGGGGTATTTTGGAAGCGATCGAGCATTATGATTTTTTTAATTTATGATCGACAAGTTATTGATTTGTATCGATCTCGATCGGACCTTATTACCCAATGGCAAACAGCCAGAATCGGCTGAAGCTCGATCGATGTTTGCTCGGTTGGTAAACCGTCCAGAAGTGTCTTTGGCGGATGTCAGCGGTGGGCACCGTGACTTAGTACAAGCCGCGATCTGGGAGTATCAATTACTTACACCGAGTATATCTAGGATTTTCATGGTGTTTTGCGAGAACGTTTATCTGTTCACCGTCAGGACGAAGAAGATTTAATGTGTTGGGAGCGATAAATACCGTGACAACAGAAATAATTACCGTAACAAACGAAACTTAGAGTAATGCCGAAAGTATTTGTGAGTTATTAATCAAGATTGCTAATTTAGGATTAACTATTCCATTTGCATATTGGTCGCCATTGAAGTGTTCTCGCCGAAAAATAATCGCGGGAGATGTTTTACAGGCGATCGCATTTAAGTCAAGCTGCCCAAACCCATCTGGGGTTCCTAAGTTAAAATTGCTCGAGTCTCTTTTCTGCTGTTGGCGTTAGCCTGCCGTAGGCAAGGCAGAGGCTACCCCAACGGATTTGGCATCAGACATTGGCTATGTAGCCTGACTCACGGCGTTATCGGACTGAAATCGAGGCATAATTTAAGCTTGAGAATGATTATTATTTTTATGGTATAGTCTTGGCTGATGTTTCAATACCTTGTAAGATAGGTTCATATTTCTTTAAATAAGGAAGCTATTCTTCAAAATTGCTCTAATTAGTAACGCTAAGACCCCTTAATGCGCCTCAATCACAAGATTAAATATTATTTTTACCGATCGATCTCAGCCATTGTAGCGATGACGATCGTGGCTAGTTCGTTTACACTATATCGATCGGCATCAGCCCTAAATCCACCACCACAGCAGGAAAGGCAAACCTCGTTGGCGGAGCCGATCGGAAAGAGAATCGCTAGTAGCTCTAATATCTGTTCTAGTAATCTCAGTTCAGTCCTAGATCCGATCGTCAACGCGCCCACCTTTGCCAAAGGGAAGTGGGGCGTACTAGTGCAATCCCTTGCTACTGGACAAACACTGTATGAGCATAATCCGGAGTTATCGCTCATCCCCGCATCCAATATGAAACTCCTGACTACCGCCGCTGCGGTGCAAAATGTCCCCAAACTACAACCAATCGATCTAGTAGAATGGCTGCGAGCTATTGGTTTGGTCAACCGCGATAGTAATAACGGACAAGCGAACCGACTGCTGAGGCGGATGGGTGGAGTCCAAGCTATCAAAACGGCAATCGCCCCCTTGGGAGTCAATCCCGACACTTATAAACAAGTAGATGGTTCGGGCTTATCCCGTAGCAATCGGGCAGAACCGATCACATTTGTCGATCTGCTCAGAGGAATGTCTAACAGCCCTGAAAATAAAATTTTCTACGATTCGCTCTCGATCGCGGGGCTAAATGGCACATTAACCAATCGCCTCACAGATCCCTTTCTCCAAGGTCGAGTCCATGCCAAAACCGGAACCCTGAAGGGGGTAAGAACACTCTCTGGCTACCTAGACAATCCCAATTATGGCAAAATGGTATTTAGCATCATGGTCAACCAGTCGGGATTATCGGGGAAGGTGATGACTAACGCGATCGATGAAATGGTTTTAGATTTAGCACAAATGGAAAACTGCGGTTAAGCAGTCTAATTTCTCCGATCGGTGAGGGGTGGAGGCTAATAAATCAAGCACACACCGACCAGATAAACAACTCACCCCGCCGTCCTCCCGCGGCTAGCCGACACCCCGTGGGATGCCAAGCCAAACAACAAAACCCCTCTTCAGCTCCATCGAGTACCTGCACGGCTTCTACAGCCGCTTGCCACAGCACGATCCAGCCATCTTCCGCCAGGGATGCCAACACCCCACTTTTGGGCTGAAATGCCACATCAATGACATTGCCACTACTGAGTTCTAATACCCAACTTTCCCAATTCAAGGGAGTTTTTACCCAGATTGTCACTATCTCGCGGGTAGAGGCGGCTAGAAACGGCGGAAAATTGGTATCCGGGGGCAGATCCGCCCAGGCTAATTTGTTAACTTTGCCAGGAAATCCACTCATCCGAGTGGGCATATCACTTTCGTCAACTGATTCTTGCTCCAGGTATTTGACTTTCGACCAGTCCAATACGCCAACGCTGCGATCGTAAATAGCACAAGCTAGATGAGCACCATCTGGCGACCAACACATCGAATTTGCGGGTGAGTTCAATTCCCACTGATACAGGCGAGCGTCCCAGTTGTGGGTATTCCAAATGTGGATATCATTCTTGGTTGCTACAGCTAAATGATTGCCATCTGGCGACCAGCGCACATCCTGGGGACTCGCAGCCCCTGGTAAAATTGCGACTACTTCAGCCCGATCTGCATCCCAAATTTGGACGGTTTTACCCAGATTAAATGCCAGATGATTGCAGGTTGGACTCCAGACTAATCGATCGACCCAAGAGCCAGATTCCAGCGTATCGCCAAGTTCGGGGACATCTAGATCGATCCGCCATAAGGTAATATTGCCATCTAGTCCCCCTGCTGCCAGCCATTTACCATCAAATGAGAAGGCTAAAGCATCAATTGAATTACCTGTCGGCGGACACAATCCTCTACCCACAAAACTCTTGAGCAAGTGAACTTCGCCATTACAAGTAGCCGCGGCTAAAATATTGCTAACGGGCGACCACGCGATCGCACTCACATAGTCCGATAATTGGGTTGTCGCACTCAACTCTAAAATGGGTTGTTCTGTTATGTCTTCTTCTGTCATTACTTTTTTTGGATTCACGATCTTTCCCACCTTGTTTGTCCATCGGGTCGATCGATCGGTGTAATCCCTACTGCAAGTAATTCATCGCGGATTCGATCGCTTTCGGCGTAACGTTTTTCTTGACGTGCCTGTTGCCGTTGTTGCAGTAATGATTCAATCCAAATTGGATCGACTTCTAATTTAGGCTGTGCTTGCGCTTGAACCTCTAAGCCAAATACCTGGGCTAGCTGAATCAAGGTCTGAAATTTCTGTTTTAACTGAACCTCTGATAATTCTGATGAGCTTTCATAACAATGCAAATTAAACTCTCGCTTGAGAGATTTGGCTAACTCAAATAACACCGCTAATCCAGCCGCTGTATTAAAATCATCATCCATCGCTGTCTGAAATTGGGCGATTGCATTTGGATCCAAATCGCTCGAATTTGACTCAAATATCACATTTACCCTGTGCCAATCAAGCATCAAAGCATCCCTGAGAGTTTGCCAGCCATTTACCGCCGCAGTAATCGCCATCTCGGTGAAATCTACAGGTTTGCGATAATGGGCTTGGAGGACAAATAACCGAATCGCCATCGGATCGATTGAATGTGGGCACCCAACCCATTTACCATCCAACAAATCGCGAATCGTAGTGAAATTTCCCAAAGATTTTGACATCTTTTCACCATTTACCGTCACCATCCCATTATGGAGCCAGTAATTCGCCAACGGCTTACCAGTCAACACTTCCGATTGAGCGATTTCATTTTCATGGTGGGGAAATACCAAATCGCCGCCGCCGCCATGAATATCGATACTTTCCCCCAATCGCGCTCTAATCATTGCCGAACACTCGATATGCCAGCCAGGTCTTCCTTTGCCCCACGGCGAATCCCAGGCAGGCTCATCGGGCTTGGCAGCCTTCCACAGTGCGAAGTCGAACGGGTCTTGCTTCTTCGATTCTGGGTTGTTGGGATCGACTCGTCCGCCCGCCCCCGCTTGCATCTGCTCTAACTTTCGCCCAGAGAGCTTACCATATTCATCAAACTTTCGGACGTTGTAATAAACATCGCCATCCACTGCGTAGGCATAGCCTTTAGCTTCCAAAGCTTGAATCAGATTGTAGATGTCAGAAATATGCTCTGTGACGCGGGGATATCCATCAGCATCGAGGATATTCAACCGTCGAATATCTCTAAAATAAGCCGCAATATATCGATCGACAATAACTTCCATCGAGCTACCTTCAGCATTTGCCCGATTCAAAATCTTGTCGTCGATATCGGTAAAATTTTGGAGGTAGCGCACCTGATAACCGCGCCATTGCAAATACCGTCGCACTACATCCCACCCAATATAAGACCGAGCATGACCTAAATGGCAGTCATCATAAACTGTTACACCACAGCAATACATGATAACTTTCCCTGGTTCGAGGGTTTTAAATGGTTGCTTGCAGCGAGTTAGGGTGTTGTAGATGGTGAGACTCATGGCAGATTTCAGGCTGTTACAATTTAATCGTTGTTTAAAATGATAACCATTCTCACAATAGCACGATCGACTATCTTGGCATTAGCCCTAGATGATTCCAAACTCCCAATTATTTCCAGAAGCTATCGAAACGATCTCTGCATTCAAACGACAGCAGACTTTACTGCCTGAATCAATGCCATCACGAGTCATATCTTACCATAGATTTTCTCTATGATAAGCTTTATGTTTATCTCATGCTTGCTCACAATTTATGTACTGTCACACAAGCTTGGATAGTAACAACATCAGTTATTATCAAGCTATATCTAAAATACTTTAGTAAAAGTTAATTTAGGGGAGTAATGTTATTTTCTCGATCTCTTCTATGGTAAAGTCATTTTGCATGAACTTATACCATGTATTTCGTCACTACAATATTCACGAGTGTTTTCATTGAAATTATTCACATCTAATCGGACTGTTATTGCGAGCGCGCTCGCCTTGTTAGTTGCTACTCCAGTTATCGCTAAAATCCCAGTTCTCAATCCTGACAAAACTTCGGAAGCTCTAATTAGCTTCAAAGTCCCGATGACCAATAGGAATATCGTTGAATCCGAAATTGTCGCAGCGCAGAAAGCTTGGGGGGATGCGTTAGTCGCCATCTCTACAACTCACGAGCAGAAAGGGATCGGGGCAGCTAAATCTCTGGCTGAGAATGTGATCGATGGGGCTTACGGATATCAGTTTGGCCCAGTTTTATTCAAGCCGACACTCACGGCTACCCCTCAGACTTTTCGCACTACAAAAGCTGGAGCTTTAGCTTACTTTGTAGGTGGCGACCCCGCTTTCCCTCGTGATACTGGCTTTGCACTAGGCGGCTGGCGCAAGGTGGAAGTTCGGAATGTAGCCATTCTACTATCAGGAAATACTGCCACTACAATGGGTAATGTTTCGATAACGGACAAGTCAAATAAAGTTACGACAGTAGATAAGACGTGGACATACATGAAGGACGATAATGGCAAGTTGCGGATTGTCGTGCATCACTCTTCACTGCCCTACACGGGGAAATAGTAGAAGTAGCTATTTTTGGCGTTGCTGGATTGGGATAGACGCTTGGGCGGGAGCTAAATCGCCGCTAAAGATATTGAATCATTCCTCAAATCAGCAATACCTTATTTGTCTTCCACTGGCTGGGGCATTACAGAATGATTGAATCCAGATCCAATCATTCTGTAATGCTGGATAGCCACGCCTCAGTGCCTCTGGGCAAACCGCCAACCTTTTTCATTCAGTTCTGATTTAAATGAGTCGCGAGTAGTTGTCATGGCTGAATTAGGAAATGGAAATTGGTGCTTGATTGAAAAAACAACTTCTCACGCCCGTATGACAAGCAATATCTCCCACCTGTTCGATTTTAATTAGGATAGTATCGCTATCACAGTCATAGAGAAACTGTTTAACATTTTGAATGTGTCCGCTAGTCGCGCCTTTATGCCACAGCTCACTCCGAGAGCGGCTCCAATAGTGAGCTTCGCCAGTTTCGATAGTTCGCTGAATCGATTCTTTATTCATCCATGCCATCATCAGTACCGCCCCATCTCGATCATCTTGCGCTATCGCTGGAATTAGCCCATTTTCATTAAATTTTAGTCGATCGATCCATAGTAGATTCTGGTTCATATTTATTACCTTACTAAACAGTCATTCAATCTTTGGAGCAGGAAAAGTCTATCTAGTTTGCGTCCAATTAATACCATCTGATTTTTTTGTGGACTTGTCCATTCGCTATCATCGATCGAGAATCTTTTACCACTAAGCTGAAATATATGCCGCAGCGGACTATCCTCAAACCAGAGAATACCTTTAGCCCGAAATACATTTTCTGGCAATTGATAGTCGAGAAACTGTTGAAACTTTTTGAGAGCAATCGGACGATTACTTTGAAATGATACTGACATAAACCCATCATGATTTAGATGTTGAGAATCTACATTGGTATTTGCCAAGCTCTCATTAAAAAAATCTGGATCTGACAGATTGACATCTAGCAGCAATGACAATGGAACTTTCCCATGCTCCGATCTCAAAATTCGCGCTCCTTCCTTAACCGATCTCAAAAAGTCTTCTGTCTTGTTTGCTTTCTCATGAGAAACTAGATCGGTTTTATTCAATACAATAATATCGCCACAAAAGATCTGATCGATCGCGACATCACTCTCATAATGCTCCTTTGGATTAAAAGTCTCCGCATCGATAACAGTAACGATCGAATCTAAATGGGTAAAATCTCGCAGATCGGTACCTAGGAAAGTTAACGCGATCGGTAATGGATTAGCAACACCTGTCGTTTCAATAATTAGATAATCGATTCGTTCCCGCCTGATTAAGATCCGATGAACAGCATTAGTAAAATCATCATTAATCGTACAGCAAATACAGCCGTTAGTTAGTTCGATCGTATTTTCATCGCTATCATCACCAACCTTAACTAATAATTGGCTATCGATGTTAA
>Ga0209390_10007343_pt1 | contig 14177 bp, 6 predicted proteins | sample BON01_FD_187212 | JGI IMG/M metagenome (GOLD analysis project Ga0209390, IMG submission 187212) | Freshwater microbial communities from Lake Bonney liftoff mats and glacier meltwater in Antarctica - BON-01 (SPAdes) (version 2) | ecosystem: Environmental > Aquatic > Freshwater > Ice > Glacier... | reverse complement strand
CCAGCGCTGCAGCGTCGCTGTAGGATCGACCAGAAAATTCCACATTGCTAGGATTTTGCCAATGATCAAAGCCTTCAAATTCAGGTGCACATGGTCCTTCGCGTTTGAGCACACCAGCGAGTTCTCTGTACTGCTCTTCTATGTTATTAATATCAGCCGTCATATGTGATAAGATATCATTGCACGATCTGTGTTGTGCCGTCTGATGTAAATGCTGCCAAAGTACATTCTCGCGCATGGTAGCGTCATATTGAAGAGTCCCTTTTACCACATTGCTGGTCACCGCAAACCGCAATAGCGTGGTGGTCATATCACCAGTTCTCATAATGTCTATTAACGACGAAGACACGTTTGCAACTACATTTTGATGGAATCCAGGTGCTGTGTTTTGCACTGCATTTTTGTATGTTGCATAAAACCCAGATGGGGAAAGTCCGCTAAAGTACGTCACCTGCCGCTCGAATGTGCCAAACATTTGTGTGAGAAAACAAGGCAATTGTTCTTTGATTGTTTGCATACTCTTGTCCTCCACAGCGTCAGCAGGATCCCATTCCGTCGATAAATTGCATGGGCGAGCGCTGGCGTGCACCCACGCAAACTCACTGTCTGCACATAACCCGTTTATAACTGTGGCATTTTTTGAGGTGATGTTACCAAAGTCTTGTTGTGGACTTTCTGCGGTCGAAGACATTTGCGTGTCAATAAGGGTGAGCGTCGTATTTTCCTCAAATACACTCTGGTTTACAAGGACAAATGGTGTAATGGCATCTACACTTTTACTAACCATGATGCGCAAGCTAATGTCATACACTCCACTAGATTCTGTGAAGTACAAGTAGTCCCCAGGAAAATATTGTGATTTGAATGATACAATTTGAAAAATTCCCGCTGTCGCCCTTCGAGTGCATTTGTAAATACCAGTGCTATTGCTGCAGAGGTCCACCATTGTATTTCCATGTGACCCAGCGTTGCCAAGTCGAACTTCCACTGTGTCATATTTGTCGGGTAGAATGTATGTGATTGTTGAGACAAAATTACTACTGTGTGGTCCTTGCATAGTTGTTCCTATATAACTGTTAGTTCCAGGTCTATAATGAGTAAATAGATGTGGTGTTGCAAATGTTCTCGTGTAAATTAACCAAGCACTGATTGATCTGAAATCCTGAAACACGTATGAGATTGGAAACTCTTCATTCTTCAACTGAGTATCACTGAGCGTCCGTGCTTTCTGTATAAGCGTTATGCGAAGGTTTTGACCAATGCTGCCTTCCTCATGCAGCATCATAGTGTCTCCTGCGATGTATTGCGTAGAGTATACCACGTCTTCGTAAAAAATCATGCCAGTGCTAGCGCGAATCTCACAATCGTATATGCCATTTTTTGTCCTGCATATGGAAAGCACAACGCGTCCATTTGAAAACGCATTTGCAAAACGAACTTGGATTGCGTTGTACGCGGCTGGCAGCTTGAATACAATTGAAGCTGCGAATGTGGAGCTATAAAACCCCACCAAACCGTCTGGTCGCAACGTAGTCCTTGAAGAAGCGTCAATCAGGGCTAAATCGAAATTTTCAGCAGTTGCAAATGAATTCACATAATTTGTCCATGAAGACACACTTGTTTTACTAGAAAAGTCATACATTAGCGGTGCAAGAAGGGTCTGTTGTGCTTGATTTACAATACCAAACAAAGTTACGTCTGTGTAGAGGGACACAACTAGCATGTTCTCGGCATTCTGCATATCAGTGACACGATTTCGTCCGGCAGGAGTTTTGTACATTGCTATTATTGTCTTCTGTGGTGAATCTATTCCAGTGTTCAAATGTGCTGCGTGTAGAAACAAAAAATTGTCGCGTTCTTTTTGAAAAGTTTTACATGGTACTAGTTGGTATAAATTTTCCATGCTCGTGTATACCTGGTAGGTGTTCCAGGCAAGGAACTTACTGGAACAAAAAGGGAGAGTTTGCAAATACTCTGAAACTGATCTAGTGTAATGCACCAATCCCGAATTTGTGCCAATACTCACGTTCTCTCCCTTGATGTCGTCTAATATGAACTTAATGGCATACGATGATACGTAATCAATTTCTGTAATACCCGTAAATGTGATGTTATTAGCAGGAGTAAAATCAGCGCGGACACGTGCGGTGTTTTGAGAAGCTCTGTGCTCCAGATACACCATGGGCTGTTGTCTGGACCGGAAGATGTCAATATCCCAGTCTGTAAACTCATTACAGTTAGCGTGCAAAGTGGCGGTATTCGAAAAACACGTGGTCATGCCAGGATCTCGCAGTGTGCTTACCAAAAGTACGGTGTCGATTCCTTGTACAAATGAAGAACTACTGTCACACGTTGTGCTGATTAATTCGAGATCGCACGTGAGGTCCAGGTCATCAGACTGTGAAAAAGTCAACAAATACATGGTCAGTATGCAGCGGATATCAATTCGCAACAATATGAAAATTGTAAATGCATTATTTTTCACGCGTATGTATGCAATTACACACCTCGCAGCAATACGTGATTTCCTCAGTGACCGCGTATGCGTCTTGCACGTATTCCATAATCGGTGTGACTTCTATGTCTTCCATTACGTTGTGGGTATATCGCACGGCCACTGTAGAATCAACACCGTCAAAGTTGCAGAGTAGTGTCGAATCTGTGCTTGGTGAACAAGAATGACCCTGATACCTCTTTTCTAATGTCAAGAATGGAATATTCTCAATGCCACTATTGGGAATCGTCTGCTCGCTCTGTTTCATTCCCAATACTCCAATGAGATTAGTATAAAGACTCAATTTAGTAGTAGACTGCATCGGAACTCTGTAATTGAAGATGGTTCCGGGCAAAAAATCAATCGAATTCCCCCAGGCAGTGGTGCGTTGTGCTGTAAAATGCAATGGCATATTTCGGTATATCGCTGCCTCGTTACAGTTGGATTCCAAACACGCTGCTGACGGACCGGTCATAAAATAAGTGTAAAGCCAGAACGCCCCTCCTTCAACCGGGGATTGTATATTCAAGAACGGAATCCATTCGAAAGCTGCATCGAACATATTGATTCTATTGGGATTGCTCAACTTTTGTTTGCAATCTCTCATAAACTCATATTCCAAGTAACACGAATCACAACAACGTCCTCCGTTCAGACGCACGATATTTCCGTCGAGCACGAGTGGATTCACAGAATTGCGCTCCGCCAGATTATCGGGATCTGCCTCGTCCTTGCAAAAATCATAGCTGCTGCCGCTGCCCGACTTGCGTCCACATATAATCCACTGCCAATCCAAGGAGCCTTCGCTAGTGTCCAACGGCGTTTTTGTGACAAACGATACCATGTGCACATCATTGCCGGCATTGACGGCCACGAGGTTGTTGTTCGCAATACGCAATCGCAAGGCACTTCGCACAACAATTCCTCGTATCCAAGGAAGACCATCGATGATTTTTTCCACAAATCCCGGTGGTGCCGGTCCCATATACCCTGGTCGTGGAAATAAAGATATTTGTTTGACTTTTTCCGTCAAGTCGTAGCGATCTACGTTCTGCACCAGAAATTGTGTGCCAAATCTCGGTGTCAACACGACATGCACACGGTCTACGACACCGTCTGCTTGGCTATGAAACGACAGAATATTCGAACGCGCAGACCGGGGTGTGAGCTCTGCAGTAGTTACCAGTTCTATTGTCTGTAAAGTGTTTGACAAATTCCCAAATACAATGGGTGTTGCAGCAAACACGTCAACGTACATTCCACGTCCACAATCAATCGACACACCTCCTGAGACCAGCACACATAACATGGTCTGATCTTGAAAAAACGGTACTGGCGCTGTCCATTGTGTTTCCACCGCAGTCTCCAGATAAATCAGACCAAGCACCATTGTGTACACCGGCACTGCGGTTTCATACTGCCCCATTGAAATGGGCTTCATACATTTGGTTATGTCAGTGGACCCACTGCGAGACCCGAAGCCGATGCCACAAGGTGTACACTGATCGAGGTTCGATAAGGTATCCTTGTATGTGTTTGCTGGACATATAACGCAGTTATTGCTCACAAACGAATATCCTAGAGTGCATACACAATCCTGAACTTTAGTGCTCATGAGCCCGGCTACCGTATTTGCAGGACAGATTGTGCACAATCCACCGCGTCTGAACGCATCGACAGCATTGGGGAATTTTATCACGTCAGCCAGTCGAAATGTGTTGACTGTGCACATCTGGCATTCGTGTTTGTTTTTCAGCCACGACGACGGTCCACACACTGGAAAGAGTGTGCGGCCTAATTCGTCAATATCCCACGCAGCAGGCGGAAGCACGACTGAATTCTCCGTGAGAAATAATGCAACATTCGATCCGTGTTCCACTCGGAAGTTGCGAAGCTGGGGATTAATTTTGAAGATGTCCGAATTGATGGCCGCCACCGTCGAGTGCAGGTCATAGCTGATTTTTGTGAAAGCATCGACTATGGTTTCATTGTGTATAACAATGGGCCATGTGTACTTGTGTTGATAAAGTTGCATGCTGCCACTCCGCTTTGGCGTATCTCTGCACAGACAACACGGTTCAGTGGCCAAGGTGCGAATTTTGTTCCACTCTGTCATAAATTGCGTGGTATACTCTTTCACAAGTCGCGGCGGCGGTGCACAAAAGTCCCACCACGACCACCCTTTAGTCGGTGCGCTCGATCGTTCTAGAACATCGCTACGTGTTAGCATCTGCCAATCACTATCATTCATAGGCCCTCTAACAGCCATGCTTGTGTTGGAAATATGTGTGAATGGGAGTTTTGAAAATTCGCCGTTTGTAGCCAACAGTTTCATGTGTCGACCCTGGCAGCCTATGAATCCAATGCGCTTTTTACCACTCTCTACCCCGAGGTTGATCTGCAATGGTGTCGTAACATCCATTTCCCATGATTTATCATCAATACATATCTGAGGGCTTACCGCCTTTCGAATTTGTTGCGTGTTACTCAATAATCGCACGGCCGGCACAAATATGGGCAACGCTTGCACAAGTGCCACGTTCACGGTTTCCAAAATGGATTCTGTCACCGTGGATGTTACATCAACAATTGTCTCGCGAAATACATTGGCATCAGAAATCGCATCTTCTTCGTTACTCTTCACAAACCCAATCACCATATTGAATTCCGACGTGTGGTCCCCATTACCTAACAGCCGGCGTCGCGGTGGCATACCTTCGGTATCTTCCCTGTCCCCAGTTACACCATCCTGCACAATGCTCCCGATGTCAACATAGACGTTACTTGCATCTAGTCCAGCTCCCAAGGCATAAGCGCTGGACAATAGCACTTGGTTTTCAACAATTTGTGCGGCACTCAGTGGTAATTGTATCGGTACTGTGAGAGTAATTGTTGCCTCGTATTCTTGTCCCATATTTGTATCGAGGGCCACTAAAATAGTGGTAATGGAGTGTTGTGCAAGATCGAAAATGGATTTCGAGTCCTGGGCGTCCAAGTCAGCTTGTCGCCACGGTACCGTTGGCGAAATTAAGAACCCCTTTCTGAAACGAGAGTTGAGTTGGTAGCGAGCACGCATGACCTTGCTGTGATTGGACGCAAGATCTTTCACAAAACGCGAGCCGCCAAAATTCTTTTGCGCCCATAATCCAGTGCGCATGTGTGAAAATTTTTCATCTTCGTCGCTTCGTCCAGTGAGCGACACAATAGAGTTGGTCTGGAATTCCAAGGTGCGTTGTCGAATTTCACGACGTGCGACGCACCCAAACATGCCTTTCCTGGCCTGCAGTGGACAAATTTCCAGCAATGATCTGGAAGGCTCTAATTTCATGGTAGTGAGTGACGTGCTGTCATCTGCAACAGTGTTGGTTTGTGTAAACGCCAGACCAGAGGCTATGAGTTCCTCTGCCTCTGCCTTTTTGTCCAAGTTCAAGAAATGCAGTGTAATTATGTCTTCGACCGCCAGTGTGTATTCAGCAGCATATCTTTGCTCGAAGAGTTTCGGATCACCGCGAAAGAGAAGCGTCAGCACGTTCGCGGCTTTACTCGAGATTTCTCTTTTCAACTTCGGAGGTGAATTCTGACGAGTGACGTCCAGACTCTGCACCAAGGAGTTTTCAAAGTCAGTTTCGTTACTGGCCAATCCAAGAAACATGTCAATCTCGAAAATGTCTTCAATATTGGATGAAGCGAGTTCTTCCTGACAAAGACGTCTGATACTACTTCTCTTAATCACCGTCTGTGTCTGTAGATTACTCATGCTTTTCTTGCCCTTCTGGTCCGACACCATCAACATAAAATCAATGTATACATTCTTGGAGAAAAAGCCGTCGTCATGTGTCAAGGCATCCGTGTCCCAGGCGTCCGCCGGTAGTGGTAACGTGAACTGAATGTTTCCCCCTGGGCCAACTGCCAATGGACCAAGTGCCGCACAGATTGGATCCTGGGGAGCACACCAATCATGATCAATGAGGAATGCGTCTAGATTTTCCTTTGCCTGTCCACGATATAATTCGCGGCACGGAATAATTAACGTATCAGCGGCGTCGTTTTTGTTATAACCAATCGACACAGTCAGCGAGTCTGGAGCGAAAATATTGTTCACGTCTGATGCCGTCACAGAGTCTGGCACAGTGATACTGATGGTGGCAAATTTGACGGATGTAGATGCTGTATTCGAGAACTGGTCTCTTGTCGTTTCGTCCTCGTTGTACGTGGTGTCATTGCGGTTGCTACTATTGCTGCCGTTGCTATTGTTGCTATAGCTGCTCTCACTTATCAAACTCGCAAGGGATGACGACTGTGTGATAAGGGCTGGACGTAGCACTTCGCTCAGACTCACAGATAGTTCCTTCACAAAAGTAAAGTCTGTCGACGTTTTTGTCGTGAAGACATACGATGTGGTAATATCACCAAGTATCTCGGTGTGCGTGTTGCGTACAATTAGCGTGTTGCTTTCCGTCGGCTTCACGTGAGCGATACCCACAAAAAAACGTAAACGATTTCCGTTTATCAGAGCACTCCTCATTCCAAAATGATTCTCCACGTCCTCCAGTGCCAGAAACAAAATCAGATCCTTGTAACCTCGGGTAAGTGTATTTTCTACTTGAACGTACGACCGACCACTTCGTGCGAAGGCGCCTTCCATAAAATCCAGCGATTTGTCTAAGAGATCTACACTTCTGTTGGTAGGAGGTGTGTCAAAATCAGTGCAAGCCCTCTGTTGTGTGATCTCGTTGCGCAAATTGAGCGTAGCATTGGACATGAAGTCACCGAATGAGCGTGTTGTGCTATATTGATCATAGAATCGTTCAAGACAACAAACGTTGCTCTCTCTCCGCTTCTCCATGATTCCCGCCCCCGCCGGAAGACACGGAAATTCACCTGGATTGAATGTTGTGAGCGCCAGCGCCTGATTGCCAGTTCCTGCTAGACGTGACACATAGACAATGTCGATGGTGCCTGGTGCAGTGTTGTCGTACCTCATACGGACCCTGAAAGCGGCATAACTGGCATCATAGTCGATTGAAATGATTTCCGACGACGACGACGTCACGGAGAGAGGTGCAGTGCTGCCTCCTGCTGTCATGATACGGAGCGATGTGTCAATTACTGTGATACACAACCCGCCTCTCAGACAATCTGAATCACTTGAACAAGTGCGCCGCTTGTCGTTAGAACACTGCTCCACGGAAAACATTCGATATTTGTCACTATCGATCAATTGTGACGCCAAGTCGTCGTAATTATTCCAAAGTTCCGAGCTTGCGAAAAGATTCATATTTGCATGTTGGCTGGGAATCCGCAAAATTACGCGCCACAATGATCGTCCGTCAAATAACGCGGATCGCGGTCCTGTGCTCACAATGCTACTTGACACCATATCGGGTGGATAATCTACCACACCCTCTTCTACCAAAGCAACGCTGCTCTTTGTGCTATCGATGTATTCGAGTGACAGAAGTTTGGCAATCAAAATTCTTCTGGCCTGCACTATGTTAGCACGGTCCGTGCCTTCAATTGTATTCACGCCCCCGGTAATATTGAACACGAGTTCTATGCCGCTTTTTTGGCATTCATGACCATGAAATGCAGACACGAAAAAATCCGCGTCACATCGACACGAATAGCCAATGCCGTTGGCAGGTTCCAAGCAATAAGCGTTAGTATCACACGCAGCCATTCCCCGAATGCATTCGTTCACAGGGCGGGGCTGACAACTTTGTTGGAATTCATGTCCATATGGCGGTTCGAAAGTCTCGGCGCAAAAATCTGAACAATAGAATCCCGCGGGCGGAAGTGACGCACTGCTTCTATTATATACAGATGCCCATAGTGTAGGCTGCCATGCCACACTGTCTTGCCTGCAAATCTGATTGCCAATGCACGACTCGACTACGTCCGAAACAATAAGAGTGCGAGGATTTCCTGTGCTCCATCTCACGCGGACGCCCACCTGCTCCTTGTCAGACATAATGCTTCGTAGACTATTGTGACACATGAAACCAGCCTCCAATGTGCACAATGATGAACATCCGTCTAGCGCAGCATTGTTTCCATCGTCACACGTTTCCCCACTCTGTAATATACCGTCCCCACATGCGGCTGACCGAGCTGGTATAAATCTAATCGTGTCTTGAGACTGTACACACGCACATACAAATAATAGTGCGCAATGCCGAAAAATTGTCATTTTCATTCGTTGCATCCCTCACTCCTCTCACAAATATCATGATAGTCTTCTTATATACCTACTATTGCTTTTGCATGTGACTTTCACTTACATTTGCTTGCTTTGTGAATGGGATGCTTCAATGCCAATAGCAATGTCCCTCATATTTTGCTTTCCTCTCCTGTCGTCGTGATCTTCGAAATCGTCTTATCAAAATTTGCCTTCTCGCTTGATTTACCCAAAATAGAAAAGACCTAATTCCACCATAAAATCTTACACCGAACATCTTTGTCCCGTAATCTGCCATGGCTCGGTAAGTGCATGTTTTCTGCGTGCTCTGCTTCTGCCGCTGCATCTGTTCTCTCGTCTCATCGACTGATGAATTCTTTCTCTGCAGGACCAAGCAGACGGCTAGGAAATCGACTGGCGGAATGGCACCTCGCAAGGCACTGGCAACGCAGGCTGCTCGAAAATCAGCACCTGCCACGGGTGGTGTCAAGAAACCCGCTGGCGGCAATCGTAAAGATATCACATCATCCGACTCGGATCAGTTTAGTCGCGAATCATCGCGGCGCTCCTCTAGGGATGTTTCTCCCGTTCAGGACGCAGCAAGTGCAACTGTGGTGTGGTTAGTACCCCGGATTCCAGGGCTCTCGTCACCATCTACGAGGATTAGCAACATATTTTCGCAGGGTACAAGTGATAGTGAAGAAGAGGGTGTGGGTGCAGCTGTCGTCTGCAAGCAAGTCGAATCGCCAAAGGTCCTTAACCCGAAAAAATTGAGTAAGCGCCAGAGGAAAGAGGAGGATGTTGTCGTCTGCAAGCAAGTCGAATCGCCAAAGGTCGTTAACCCGAAAAAATTGCCTAAGCGCCAGAGGAAAGAGGAGGATGTTGTCGTCTGCAAGAAAGTCGAATCGCCAAAGGTCGTTAACCCGAAAAAATTGCCTAAGCGCCAGAGGAAAGAGCGGGAGAGCGAAGAAGACGAACGTAATGTGCAGAGTATGGCACTGTGTTTGACTGGAAAAAGTTTGGGTTTAAGTAGAAAAGAAGATGTGTGCCATAGGTGTACCACAAATGACAAGTCGAAATCATCTTAAATTTGTTTTTAATAAATTTCACAATCAAACGAGTGTCAAAGTTTACAGTTTCAAGTTGCCTTTCAATTAAAAGTCGCTAAGATCATCCGGATTTCGGCGTCGGTCCGCTCGGCCAACTCGGCATTCACACGTCGTACGTGAGAAGTCACATCGCACCTCAAATTTTGCGCACACCAATTTTGAAATGACCTATCGTTCTGAAACGTCCACATCTTGTAGTACATATGTTCCGAAGATCCTGGATCGGTTGATGGTGGACCTCGAAATCGTTGCTTCATACCCAAACTACAGAGCGAGTGACCTACGATGTAAGTGGGACTTGCCCTGGGATATACAACTCGGTCGACATGAAACAACCCACTAGTGTCGTTTGCTACCATACGTTGAATATATTCAGAAAAGATTAAAGCGTCGTGCACGAGGATTTTTGACACCGGCCATATGCACTCGACTGGCCACGGTCTGTTCAACAGGACGATGGACACCTCTGTGCACCCAATTAAATACTCAAACAATAAATGATAACGGGCGCTTTGTTTTGTGGTGATCATATGATTGTGACATGCACTAGTAATTGTGGCATACACCACTCTGGCGATTTCCTGACGTTCATGGGCGTCATTTCGCACCGACGCAGGGTGCATGTCGACTGCATCCGGACGTGTCTCCATGCTCCGTCAATTACTTTCAGATAATCAGTTTCGTGAAGCCGTCTTATATATAGAAACCCAATCAATTTTTGGTGCAATTTACCACACCAAAAAGAAATGACTTTATTTTTCTCAAAAAACTGTTGATTCATGTAGCAGGGTGTGTGGATTTCGATAAGTCTAGCATAGGGACCAGCAGTGGTGTCATCAGATACATTCCCCAGCGAACACCGCTCGTATGAGCTGAAATTCCATGGAGAATCGTATTATCATGAAGGGTCAACGTATTCGTATCCCTTGCAACGTATGTCGGTCCATCCTCATTCAAGTACACAAGCTGTCCGCCTACACACTGATGCTCTGGAGCGTTGAGAGGAATTGCCATGGTGTAGAGTGTGTCGTCTTTGTGGAAAGCGATGCAGCGCGGAACACCATCCGTTTCGGAGCGACGTAATATGATTTTGAATTCACTAGTCGGGAAAATGCCTTCAATGTTGCCCATGAAATGGCGACACTCTTCATGCCCGGCCGCCAGAGTGAGAATACTAATAATTTGGTCGCGACCTACCTCGATTTTGTCATCACTGGTGTTTCCGCGCATGCTCTCTATATACGCCACCAGCGCACCGCGAATCACAGGGGTGAGTCCAATATTTTCATATACGAAAAACGCATTGCTGTGCCTGGCATCGTATTTACACAACATGTCGGCAATTTCCTGCCGGTCCAGTAAAGCAACATTAGATGAAATCTGACTTGGGGACGTGGCGGGCTTTTTGTGAGCGCGGGGAGGACTGATATTGTGGGATTGACACGTATCTCCAGCAGACCCGTCTGGACTCTTGCGTTTTGTAGGAGTACTGGCCGACGATGCGATATCAAATTTGCTCAAGGGAGAATCTATTCCAGGGACAGCAACATCGTCATTGACACGGCAAAGACTGACACTTAACAAATTTGCGCCATCCATAGTTTTTTCTATTGTGTCCCACACAGACGTTTCGATGCGCGTAAGACGACCTAAACGGCGATTACTTGGCCTGTGATATATAGCTGTACTCATGGATTCTTCCGCGTGCAAAATCAAGTGCGGATTGTGTTTCATGCGCAAGTAAATTTCCTCATCCGAGTGCCCAGCACCTTTAATCACCGCATACAGCTGTAAATTGATGACAGTGTGGTTGAAGTCGTTTACATCAATGTCATTCACAATTTGAGGTACGCTGTAATCTGTCAACATTTTGTTTTCAAATATGATTCGCATCAGCTCGTCGTTGAGTGGTGAAATTCCACTGTCATTTCCCAGACGCGCGTGTAAGCCCATTGCAAGAGCGAGCCTTGATTCCTCATCTGAAGTTTCTTCTTGTAATGTAGGAGATTCCCGACGCGTCCATTTCAGTGCACGGTTTTCTTCTGTTGGGTCTAGCATGCAACTGTTGCACAAGGTGCGATTATCTGTCTGTGAATGGAACGTAATACCGATTTCCGTCTCGTCTTCGCATTGGTAACATTTTGTTTTCCGGAAAATGCACAGAATATTTCGATCATCCAGAGAAGTCGTCATAATTTTAATTCCCAGATCTCTTAATCGATTAGCTTCTGTGTTTCTTCGTTCGGTTTCCCAAAGTTTCATCTGCATGAACCGCTGCATGACTGCCAAAGCCTCATTGTCAACCCGTTCGCGTTCTTCTCTGGCCGGGCGATCTTTTTCAAAATCTTCTGCCTCAATCTCGAGACGCTCGATCTTGCGTGCAGCCGCCGAATCCGAGTCTGCCTTGCAGAAAACGGCTTCCTCGTGCGAAAACACTTGGATTTTACGGCTTTCGACTGCACTTGGATTGAACAGTCTTTTTTTGCAGATAGGGCATTTCTTCTGCAAACTGGTGTCCCGCCACATCTGTTCATGACAATCCCTACACAACAAGTGTCCATTTCCGCACGCCTCAGATAACTCTTGGCAGGGAAAGTTTCCCTCGCTCACAATTGCATGTGCAGTTTGACTGGCAACTTGCTCATTATACATTGTCTCATCATATTCGTAAGTTTCTCCTTCCAGGCATATTGGACACTCGAACGAGGTTGCTTCGATTCGATCAGCCCTCCCAGTATGGTGTCTCATTCCAGTGTATAGTTGGCTTGTGTTGATCTTGTGTCTGAAATCTCTGTTGCCGGCAACCTTATATAGTAATGACGAAGTAGTCTAATGTGTCATTTGCCACATGTATCCAAATATGCTATTTTGAATTTTTAATGGGGGCACGTGTGTTGGGCACTTGAAAACTGATGTGTACATATTTAAATATGTGTACATAAATCCATAATTTTTCCTTTTAATTGTCACTTTTTTGTACATAGTACATGCACATGTGTGTTCCGTAAAAGTCAACTGCACAAAAAATCTGATATATTCATGTCTCCAAAGAGCTCTAGTTTGCACAGGAGTGTTTGCAACTCTAAGCAATGTTCACCTTTAACGTGTAACCGTTTTGCCATCAAATCAGACATGCGCTCCGTCTCTCATATACATATATATATATATATATATATATTGGGTTTGCCGCCAAAATGGATTTTTTTTAAAAAATGATCAAATTGCATTGTCCGATGGCGTCGTCGATGGCGTCGTCGATGGCGGTGCATCGATATGCTTGGGCTGTCAATGTCTTGCGTAAACCAGATTTGTTTGCTACTGTGCTGCGTTGCGATGTTGCCTCGCGGCAGATCATTGATTGGCTGCGCTCTCTTCGGCTGGTGGACAAGGAGTGGAAAGCTGCCATTGATCTCGTTTTTGCGGACGACACGTGGCTTGCTCCCATTTTGCGGTCGGGCTGCTTGTTTGTTGATGACTTTCCGCGCCTGGTCGTGGAGATGACAAAAATTCTCGTCGATGTGCACATGGAGCCACTTCCCATAGCGGTTCTCGTTGACGACAAAATGCGCCAGATGCAGTATTTTATGGATCAGACCAGTCTTCATCTGTATGATCGCAAGACCCTGATCTGCGCCTTCGATTGCCTTGAGACCTGGCTTCTGTATGATGTGTTTAGCGATCAGGATTTGAGCTTCGTCCTGGTCGTTGTGAGTGCTGCAATGCAGGTGCACGAGTTTGACCTACCGGTGCAGATGAACGCTTGCATGGTCTTAAAGCAGCTGCAACATGTTTCCATGGGTGCCATGCAGTTCCAAGCGACCGGACTAATCGCCAAAATTGCACGCGTCGTGCGTCACTTCAGCAGCATCAGCAGGTATGTGGCATTTCGCAACACTCCCGCCCATGCACGCACACGCACACGCATCTGCATAATGCACGCATGCATGTATGCACCTGCACTCATGCTCCAAGTGCAAAAGACACACACATGCTGCTGGGGTGAAAACACGCGTTCAAATTTTTTCTCTCTCTCTCCGTGATACATGCATGCATATTTACACTTGCGCTTGTGCCCCATGTGCCAAAAGCACACGCATGCTGCTCCAGTGCAAACCCACGTTCCGATGTGTAGGCTCACATGCAATAGATTTAAGCTCGCATTTTATTTTACACGTACTCTCTCTCTCCCGCTTCCACCCACAAACCCCTGCAATATTTTGTGCGTGCATGTGCATGTGTGTGTGTGTGTGTGGTGTGTTCTATTTCTCTCTCTCTCTCTCTCTCTCTCTCTCCTGCTCCCCCGTATGTGTGTGTGTGTGTGTGTGTGTGTGTGTGTGTGTGTGTGTGTGTGTGTGTGTGTGTGTGTGTGTGTGTGTGTGTGTGTGTGTGTGTGTGT
>Ga0209390_10007340_pt1 | contig 14179 bp, 24 predicted proteins | sample BON01_FD_187212 | JGI IMG/M metagenome (GOLD analysis project Ga0209390, IMG submission 187212) | Freshwater microbial communities from Lake Bonney liftoff mats and glacier meltwater in Antarctica - BON-01 (SPAdes) (version 2) | ecosystem: Environmental > Aquatic > Freshwater > Ice > Glacier... | reverse complement strand
GTGTAACCGTCAGCCATGCGTGCATGTGAGTGCGCCCCGCCACGCCGCCCATCTCCACACCAGCCTTCCACTCAATGCCAGAGATGACCTGAGCGTACAAATCGGCTCCGTACACCTCCGGGTTTTTAGGGCCGTATTTCAGGATATTCGCAACTCCAGTGTCCGTCCCGAGCTCCTTTGCCATAGTCTCAACGGCGGCGGTCACCTTGTAGACGTCATCCACACTCCGTGGCGCGAGGTTTGGATTTATAGTCAAAAAGAAGTTACTCTCCTGGCGCCTCCGCGGTACTTTTGTACCGGTGCTGTCAACTTTATGGTCGTACAGATGCGCACCACCCAGCATGATGCTCGGCGCGCGGTCCACGAGCCCACCCTTGTACTTCCAAGACTGGTCGTTCTTCGATATCACGTTGCTCTTGAAGTCCACCGTCTCCACCGCGATGCGCACGGAGGTCTTGGCCTTCACCATCGAGATTGGTTGCGCGCGATACTCGTTCACTCTGTAAAGTAGTCTTGTGACACTCTGCTTTTGCTCTGCTGTATGTTTCCGTGGCATCTGTACTAAGTACCATAAAAGTTGGAACTTTTATCATAATTCAAGCCTCCTCAGGTGCGGCTGCCTCAGGCTGCGTTTTGGCGGGTTCTGCCTCAGGCTCCATTTCGGCTGGGTCTGCCTCTTCAACATCAGGATCGGCGGTTCGAGCGACGTAGGCCTCGTGGTCGGCCCGCCCACAAAACTTGAACGCGTGCAGAGTCTGATTGTCCTTGCCCTCCCATGGACAGCGCGACTTGTATGCGAACCGGCCGTTCTTCAGCACGACGACTTCGGGGTCCACGACGTCAAACTTCTCCTTCTTGGTCATACACGTGAACGTAACATTCACCATTCTCGCGATGACACTTAGTCATACTTCAGAATATTTTTATGATAAAAATTGCACAGACGACGCTATTCTGACAACATTTGGAGGATACTATATTCTACAACACGGCGCAATGACGCAAACTATATCCGCTATGAGACACCCCACACGCGCGCGCAGTAAAGCTATACTTTCCAACGACCTTGTCACAGAAGAATGGATCCGCAATCTCCGCCCCCCAACACAGACACATACACCAGTCCAGACATAGAGCGCCTCAGGCGGGAGCGCGAAGTGCCATTTCTAGAGCCTTGGCCGCGCGTTCGGAAGCGTCTCCGTCAGGATGCGGCAAGCCTCGAAAAATTGCGATCTGAGCAAGCTCCTTTCCGCTTGGAGGGGGCATGACCGCGCACTTCGCAACCTCGTGTGGGCAGTGGGCGTCCTTGGAGCCGCGTGCCTCAAATGCCATGAACTCGTATGCCATGCGCGCGCGCTCTTCCTTGAACTCCTCTACGGTTTGGGTGTTTACATTGGGGGTTGAATCATTCTTGCAACCTCGGGTCTTGCGCTTCTTCACGGGCTTGTTGAAATGCATTCCTCGATCAGTATGTCTGTGCACCGCACCCGTGGAAAGACGCACTCCTCGTAAACTACCTTAGCGACAACAACGTCGCCATAGAAATAGTTGACGTCGAAGAGGTCGTTTGCACTGTTGTTGTATGTCTTGGAGGGGTCAAGCCGAGCGTCACTGTCCCAATAGACGAATATCTTGCGGCTTGTGGGTTTGCCCGAGTGTGGCATCTCGAGAATGTGTAGCCCGAGAGAAAACCCGAATACAGTAGAAGTGTTGAGTCTCCCTGGCTTGTCTCCGGGCGGGAGTAGTACGACAACTTTAGCCCCTGTCAGCGCGTCTATGCGCACCGCTTGCAGAGGCCGCGTCGCAGTGCAGCAGTGTTCATGCCATTCCATCTGTGAGAGTGTGCCACCGAGGTGGTCGAGTTTTGTGATATCTGCGAGTGTGTCGTCTGGAATGATGCCCCCGAGCAGTGACTGTATGTGATGGACGGCGCAAGTCACCCCTCCAGATGCGTCTTTGTCCGGCCATTCTTTGTACTGCAGCACTGCGGCCATCGCGCTCTCCCAGTTGCAGAAATTCCCGCGTTTTGTAAGCTTACCGGCAGGGCTGATCACTGGTATGTAGCATGTTGCTCGCTTGAGCGGCACACCAGTGTGGTTGCACACGAAGAAGGAATGAGCATCGTTCAACTTGCATTTCCCCATATCTATGTTTTACTCTGTTTTACTCTTATGTTACTCAACTCATACTCTTCAGTATGTCTGAAATTCCGCCCAATTCTGGCTTTGGCGCGTCTACTTCTATTTGCGTCTCGGCGCCGTCCCTGAGGTATACAAATGCTACAAGCATCCCAAATACGACAAACCACTCCATTCCGCTTACCAACACTCTAGATTTTTTTTCATCGCAGACGTCGCGCTCGTTCGCTCTCGTACGCCTCAATGTTGTTCGCAGACCCCCCAAACTTAACGAATGGCGATCGGATAAGACGGAAAATCCAAGACTCATTTTGAGATGCACTCTCCATACCAGCCCTGGACGCAAGGGGGTGCTTTATCCAGCTCATTTTTGGAATGGGCCTAAATGTAGTATGTGTGCGCTCCCACACTTGATGCTGCGACTCGTCCAATTTGGTCATATACATGTCACGGCGACGCGACATAGAACGCTCGTTTCGGTCCGAGCAGTCGACCGATGCGTACCGTGCTGGGGGGTCTACTGCTACTTGAATCCCTGGTTCAGTACCGTCAAGAAGGAAATGCTGTCCATAGTCGACGCGATTCTGCATGACGGCGTGCTTGTTGACATGCGATTAGAAGCAGTAGGCGTGATTGCACTTACAGCGGGTGGAAGCGGCTTGTGATTTACCGATTTCTCGGAGGACACTATAGTTGGAGCAATCGGGTCCGTTCCGCGTGTGATCATATAAATCACAGCAGCAGCGATCAAATATGATTGCATCTCTGATAGTAGCTAAGAAAATAACTCAGCCACCGGGCGAACCCTGCGTCGAAACGTATAATACCCGAGTCCGGCAATCAATGCTAGCGTTGCCATTTTTTTCCATAAAGGCTCCTCTTCTTCAACAGTGCCCGCGTTCTCCGCCTTCCCTTGTACGTACTGAGTTACTCCAGCGATTACGTCTGCAGCCAACTGTACAGATTTTAGTGTTTTTGGGTTAACCCGGACACGCCGAGCCTCCTCGGGTTAACCCGATGTTACGCACCAATGCCTCCATTTCCTTACCCCCAGTCGCAGTAGCTTTCTCTGTGAGCACCGCGACTTTACGCGTAGTAGCAACACTCGCGCCTGTGAACCGTCCAACTTTTACTAGCGTAGGCGCAATCGTTGCGCGTTTCACTGCCTCTGTTAGAGCTGCTGTGTGGTGTGCTGCGAGGTCAGTAATTTTAGCGACTGGCGCGGCTACCAGCTTGGAGAGTTTCGCGGCGCCAGTGCCTTTTACCACTTTAGAAGCGGAAGCGACGGCCTGTGGCTATATGTGTTACTTTTTTTGAAGTGGCAGCGACGGCCTTTGTGGCTACCTTTGCTACTTTCAAAGCGGCACGCGAGCCTTTGAACAACCCTCCAAACCAACTGAAAGCGCCCTTCACCCCTCCAAAAATAGTACCTATTCCCGGTATACAACTCAGCGCAGCGCCCGTTGCGGCGAGGCCCACATTCACAGCCCTCCACGCGGGATTAGGGGTCTGCAACTCGCCGCCGCAGAGGAGCCCACTCTCTTCTGCTCCAGTAAGGCCCACGTCCGCAATTGCAGCACCGCACCCCACGAACGGGACCATAGACGCCACCGCGAGAACGCCGTGTGTCCCAAGAGCGGCATATGCGTCTGTTTTCGGATTGCCAGTGCATCCGCCCCCCATGCTATATCACTCTGTTAGAAAAGAAATTACCGCCGCCAAAGCACGAATAACGCCACTGCAGCCCCCGCAATCAGAACGGTATTGCCATTCTCGCCCAACCACTTGAACTTTCCAGCTCCGAGACCGGCGCCGAGCCCAATCCCTAGCGACCCCAAAAAACCGGCCTTTTCACCTACCTTCGCAATCTTATTTCCAGTGTGACTCGACACCTCGCCAATCGCGTGCCCCGCAGACGATACAATCTTGCCAAAATTCACCATACATATAACATAAAATTCAGAATTATATTCACAGGTCGCTGTGCGCGCTAGACACCTCCGGCGCGAGGTTCATTCGGTCGAGTGCCGCCTTCACGCGCGGGTCGCCCGTGTTCGCGGCGTGCACAGTCATAACAAGCGCCCCCACCCCTAGAATTAGACGCGCCTCTGGAGACACGTGAATCCCGGTCGTATACTTGATAACTAGCTCATCGAGGACGTCCTTGAACTGATCCGCGTTTTCAGTCGTGATCTTTCCAAGGCCGCCGAGCTGCAAATTGAGCGGGTTGAACAGCTGCGTGGACATCTCTAGACTCTTCATGGCAGCGCTGAAGAGATTAATCCCCACATTACTATCGGACGCGGCCTTCGAACCGAGTTGAATCTCGATGTAGTGCATTTCGTCGAGGAGGTCGGCGTCTGCAGACTTAGCGCTCAGCGAGCCGTTTTGCTTCTTGAGCCATGTAAATTTCTCGCGGTAGGCAGTAATCTTGTCAAGGAGCGCGCTCTTTTGGTCAATAGCCATCTCCTTCTTAGGTGCCGGTGCGGGCGTGGGCATAGGCGCAGACTTCTTTGGCACGGGGGCTGGCTTCGATGCTGCAGCTGCCTTCAAATTTCCAGCGCGTGCGACGCCCTCGCGCGACACAGTGCTCAAATCAAGCGGATCGACATTCTCTGACATGGTGCACACTCATCTATGAATTGGAAAATTTAATTCAATTTACACGACTTCACACATCAAATCCATATACCGCCAGAAACGCTCGTGCGTCTCTGGATGCGCGCGCACACTCTCAAAAATAGACACAAATCCTTTAAACATAGGATACTTGCCCGCATCCACCTTGAACTTATGGGACAGGCAGTCCCAGTGACGCGCAGCCACTGCTACCTGCTCTGTCTTAATTGCGCTTGCAATCAGCGTCGCGATCAGCGGCGTAAGCTTCATACTCTCTACAACCAGCCCTTCCGACCCCTCTACACCCTCCCTCTCTAACCACGCCGCCATATTAAATAGCTTTTCTGCGATGAACTCTCCAACGGTCGCCATTACGTGAATAGGTATGCTGCGACTGCGGCTCCTACTGGCACGACTAGAAAATGTACGTTCGTCGCGCTAGGGTGCGGCGATAGCGCCTTGAGCGGACGCATATCGCCCTCGTCTGTGAACGACTCCTTTGGCAACCCGAGCGCGTACATAGCGACTCCCACGATACCACCCACCGTGAATGCACGCGACGACGGGGTCCCGAGCCCCATCTGCACCAGCATGCCGCGAATTCCGTCAACATCGGTAAACGACATTCTCTTTCACACACACTCTTAGGAAATGTTGATTTAACCTTGGGCTCGTGGATACTGAGTATTCTGCGCAGTTTGCCCTGGTTCGTTTGCTGCACTCCTGGCAGCCACTTGCTCCGGGGTACCCGTGTGGTACATGGCCCGTGCCATACCCGATGTTCAGCGATTCGTGGAGAATGGATTCGTCGCACCGGCAAACTTCCAGGTTGCGAAATACCCAACTTTTACCAGTGAGCCGCTTTCCACATGCGACAATTGTGCCGTCTAGCTTAATATCATCTGGATTGAATTCAAGCAAATCTGAAATCTGCACCTCTGCGTACTTGTCTGATGCCAGAATAGGCATAGTGGCATTGCGCCCATGAGTCTTATTCTCACCGCCCTTTTTCACACTGCGCATTCCACTCCGTCCGCTACAGATGCGGCAACATCCGGTTTTTTTGGGTCCTCTTTAACTTTGGGCTTGGGCTCAGTTGGCGGCATCGTACTATATGTGAATAAACTAGAAAGACTGTAGCACCTCTATAATATTCTCGTGTATTAGTTCACAACGTATGACCTACGCACGTCGATTATTGACAATCGTACTCATTCTCACATACGCGAATCCACTCACGGATACACAATATTCAGTCGCTAGTATGCCGCACATGGACAAGTTCTCGGCGTGGTATAAGGTTATAACAGAATCATACAGAGGGGAACCAGACGACGCGACGAAACAATTGCGGTTGTTCACAAAACCTCTGCGAATGCTCAATATGGACCCATTCCTCAAAATAGACACACAGCTTTATAAGCGCACACTCCTCAGACACACTCCACTCAAACTGCGCGCGTTGATTGCGCCGCACACATTATACTTGCAACACGCACGGATACAGAATGCGCTTGTATTGCAGTGGCTCATAGGACACCTGCTAATTGCCACCCTCTCTATGTGGTATACAGTTAGAACTGTTGCAGCGCGGGTTCGACTTCCATTCCGAATGTCTGAGGCGCCGGCGTTGTGTAGTCCTGTGCAAAAGCATATTCAATGTTCTGAAACGCGCTGACCTCGGTCTTGAGCTCCAGCTTAGAGCGCTGGCAGATGATGGACACGTCGTCAAACAACCAGTGAATGCCGAACTTGACGCCGCCGACGCCGGTATAAATCTGGTTTGCATACATAGTGGCAGCGACGACATCGCCGGATGCAACGTTTCCGCCTGGAAGCACCTGTCCGGTGCGATCACAGATGCTGACGGTCTTCACAACCTTGCCGCCCATACTGTCCCACACAAACTTGGAACTTGGCCGCGCTCAACTGCAGCGTGTTGCCGTTCTGCTGTCCAGTGGTCTTGTCGAACTTCTGGCGCATCGTGCGGATCTGCAGCATGCGCACTTCGTCGCGGCTCAGGTTCCTGCGCCCAAGGAGCTTGAGCTGGTTGGTGAACACAAAATCAAGAAGCTTGTCGTCGATAGCAGTTAGCAGGGTCGTGAAGTCAGTGAACAGCGTGTTCTCTGCGTTGTTGATCGGCGCGTCCGTGAGGTTGAGTGTGAATTTGGTCTTGGTCACGTCCGTTGGGCCCCACATAATGCCGTAGTTTCCGTCGCCTGTGCAGCGCGGCCAGTTCGTCACGCAGGCGGGCGTGACGACCGCGACCTCGCCGGAGTAGTCGCTGTACACCATGGCGACCACCAGCTTGCCGTTGCGCTCCGGTCCCATTGCGAAGAAGACCTGCTTGGCGTCGACGGTCGTGAAGGGGGTGAACGTGCAAACCATTTTTTTAGTTGTAGTAGCGGATAGGGAGGATTGGAGTTCCAGAGTGTCTCATACTAAGCGTTAGAAAATCTATATGGTCTGCGCTGGGCTTATAATGGCTCGTAACGGGCCCGCGCGCGACGGCGTTGGCCTCTGACGGCGTTGGCCTCTGCACTAGCCACAGCGTTGTTTGTTACACGGGGGGCTTCTGTTGTACCCCAGCCGTGTAGTTTGTATTCACAGCCCGCGTCGCCGAACCAATCTTCTGATACTTACCAAGTTTTGTGCTGGTGATCGAGCGCCCTTCATAATACGGGTGTCCAGCCACCTTCCCGATGAATGTTGGAGTTGCGGCGTTTGATTGGTCGGCGTGAGTGTCGGGAACATATGTGATATCACTACGCTTGAACTGATACCCCATGAATGACTTTTATACTTTAAACTTAGAATATTCCTCATTCGGATCCCCTAACAAAGCCATGCACGCGTGTTCACGCTCGCACCCCATGTACTTCCCCCGCACGAGGCACCAGTTATGAAGCGCCTCGTGAATTAACACCTGAACAATCTCCGCATCGTGCATCGTGCAGGAGAATATCACAATCTTATTGCTGTCATTGTACGCGAGCGTTTCGTTGTCGAACCCGGTACCGTCTTCAAATTCAGCTCTGCGGAGGCGTTTCAATGTCCCGGCGGTATCAAATTTCACACATGCGCCGTGTTTGTAGTTATTCTTGACGAACATCTTAAACACGGAGCGTGCAGCAGGCTCGTTCTGTCTGAATATCTGCGCTGCCTGCCAACGTGTCCTTCGCAGACGCTGCTGTGTTAGTAGCCGGGAACTCGGCAAACTTGTGAACGATGGAAATGCACTGTTTTTTGCTGCTCTCATTGATAGACGGGTCCTCATCTTCATCACTGTCTGATGTGTCAGAAGATACAGGGAGTGACCCCTTATGCTTGTAGGACCAGTGGTACATGTCCACGGTGCGCTGAATAGCGAACGAGATTCGCTTCTCGATATCGCTGCGGGTCTTGGGCTTTAGCGGAGGGGGTTTTGACGCCTGTGTACTGATCGCGGTGTAGAAATGGGAATAGAATGAAAGCAGGTAGTCAAACGTGTCTGGATCTGGATAGACACGGTAGACCACCATTCCCTCTTCACACCAACAGATGTAATCACACCATTTGCGTTTCGTGGTATGAGGGAGCGCATTGATCTGCATCCAGTAATGGCCCGGTACAGTGGAGTGAAGACGCTGCCCATTCTTGCGTTTGTAAATGGGGCATTTGACCTCAACCATGCCATCGTCACCAACAAACCCGTCCGATGATCCGGCGAGCCACGTGTAATCCGGGTGAATCCACAACCCCGTTGCATCCACGAGGTTTCCGGTAAGTATCTGATAGTCGACTATCGCATTCTGCTCGTTTTTTGTACCGTGGTCTGTTGCGACATTTCTGACAAAAGTATTCATCCCGAGCGCGCGCCGCAACCGCGAATACACGCTAGGCGGCTGCGACACGCCCCACTACGGCTCCCGCAACTCCTGCGGCGAGTGCCGGCCCGACCACGCCTTCAAGTGCCAGAGGTGTAGGTTCCCCCTCGTGCTCGAGCGGACCCGGGCTCTACTATGGCAGTCTCTCATCGATATCGAGGTTGTCGAGGATAGCCTCGTGCCCACGCTGTGCGGCATGTGCGAGAACTTTGTCACTTCGGCAGATATGAGCGGGTATAAGCCTGCTTGCTGAACATGTAAAGGATCGCGGCTGCTTGGAGGCGCAGGTCTTCTTCTCGGATATCCTGTGCCGCTGATATATGCCTCAGGCTAGCTGCCGCTCCGACGATAGCCTTAGTTTCTGTGGCAGCGTCCATTTTTTTGGCGCCACACTCTTATGTATGTACAGTTACTCTTGAGTAAGTCTACTACTAGAAGGCATACCCGTCTCTGGCGACCCCAGGTGTGAAGTCAGGGTTCTCTGCACAGTACTTTGCAACGATAGCATCGTGAATCGATTTAATATACGCTTTCCTGTCTATCCTAGCCTGTTTGGTGGATTGTTTGAGCTGCGCGGCAGTCTTCTTGTATGCCTGTGTCTTCGCCGCTGCCTCTGCAATAAGGTCCTTCTTAATCTGCTCCATGTCCCGCTCTGTGTCCCGCTCCGCGGCCTGTTTCTGCCGTCTCGCTTTCTTTGCAATCACAGATGGCCTCTTGTCAAAGAGATGGGTTAACCCGAATTCTTAAACACACCCCCCAAAAATGTCCGTCGGGGCCCTCGATCTATAATTTTGCATTTTCGTCCGCCCATGAAATCGCGCGGGGGCCTGTACACTGGCAGAGTCGGTTAGTATGGAGGCGCGCATACCAAAAAAAAATTATACAAAAGACCCCCCCTGGCGGTATACTGCAGGGCAGTACCCCACGGTATTAAAAAGAAAAGGAAAAAAACACAAAATATATATATATATATATATATATATATATATATATATATATATATATATATATATATATATAATTCATATAGCTATATAATTATATTTTAATAATAATATGCGCCATATATATATATGCTATTATATATATATGTACATGTACAATATATAATATATAGCTATTATATAATAGTATATATATATAATAGTTACAATAATATCACACAAACCATGGCCACGAACCAGCTACTACAGTTATAGTTCGAGCTAAACTCTGCCCGCACTCTGCTGCTGCTGAGCAGCCAAAAGCAAAAGGTGGCTAACGCCACAGAGCGTCGCCGTCTGCAAACTTAGGCGACATGAGCTTGCGCAGCTCGGCGCGGAGCTCTGCCAGCGCCGCATCACGCAAGTGGAAGACAAAGCAACACACCGCCTCGACATGCTTGGTCCCGGACTACTTGTTGCCTAGGTTCACCCAACCTCTATTACCGATACTGGTATGACTAGGCTCTGCATGGCGTAGAAGCCCCCACGCCCATCGCTAGGGATGGAAATGGGGGGGTATCACGCTTCGCTGCGGGAATCTTTGGCGAGACCGCCGTCGGAGGTACAGGGGCACCGTTCACCCTAGCCTACTGGCAGTGGCAGTGGCAGACTCGAGGCCTCCAGGCCGATATGGACATAGACTTAGCCTTTACAAGATATTGTTTCACTTCAAAGCTTTATTGGCTGGAAGTCAATGTCAATCATCCTTTACCCCCCTTCCCACACACACACATGCAAAGCCTACCTTATTCCAATACTCTTGCACGACCATTGCGCAATATGCGCCCCCGCCTTTACTCCCCTTGTGTATGCCATACCCTATGCAATATTGGTAATGGCAATATTGGTAATGGCAATATCGTGTAAAGGCCAAACATAGACGCGATTCAGGACCGGCACCACAGACGGCTGGGGCATCCACTCGTCAAGAGAGGAGGTCAGAGAAACCGGTACCAGAACCGATTTTACCGGAGCGTCTGAGACGGTTGAAGTCCCTGCTGACATTCTGGCGGTCGGCGCCCCCTTCCCCCTGGCCGACCACCTGGCCAAGCTGAATTCAGAGTTCACCATCGAGATGCGCTTGCTGTTGTGGAGCCGGATCGCGACCTCAGTAACCTTGCCGGCCACGGAGACGGATACGACGACAATCATGATGGCGACGCTATGGACGATTGCGGAATGCCTCGTCCCTGCGGGCGGCGGGGCAACCGGGGTGAGCCTTCCGCGCTAAAAGGTGTAAGGTGTATATTATAATTATATCAATCTCTATCTATCTCCGCGCGCACCGATCAGCCGGAGAACCATGCCGGACACGATGCAAACGCGGCTGGAGAGCGTGGCGAAGTAGTAGACGCAAGCCTTGAGCTGCGCCCGTCCCCAGGAGCACCTAAACTTGCAAATGAGCACCCTGCGCACAAAACATCAGGAGGGGAAGGGGTGGCATTCACGCTCGGGGCGTGGCCGTGGGCAAAAGGCGGTGGCGGGGCGTACCAGCTGTAGGCGAACAACTCGACAAGAATGATGGCAATGGTCGCGATGCGGTAGGCGAGGAACCCGGTGCCCGTCGTTGCGTAGAGCGCGAAGACGGCCGCAAAGCCCAGGCTGTCTAGCGCGTAGGCGGCGACACACAACCGCAGGTAGCTTGCGTTCGTGTCGGCAAGAGTCATGAGCCGTGGCGCGCAGTACCGCAGTTGCATAACGTCTAAGATGCCCGTCGTGGCCATGCACTGGCCGGCCAGATTGAAGAAGAGGATCGAGTAGGGACTCGTCCACAGGTAGGCGAAGACGGTGAGAATGCTGGCGACGCCGACCGCGCACATCGCCACGTACCACACATGCATCGCGGTCTTGAGCCAGGCGTGCCGGTTGGCTCTGGCGAAGAGGAAGAGCGCGCAGGCCGTCGTGCAGGTGAACACGGCCAGCACGACGAGTATGCGGGTTAAATCATCGGGTTCGACCAACATTTTAGGTTAGCCGACGGGCCGGGTTAACTTGAGGTGTTTAGGTAATTCGAAACAGTTTTCTCCTAATCAAACCCCCTGCATCCTCCAGCGCTCCAATGCGCAGATGCTCCTCAGCCGTGCCGTCCACCAGGAGTCCTCCTGCCCTGCCCATGCGCATCGGGCATCCTGCCTCCCGGACTCCAACCCCTACGGTGACGGTCTAGCACACAGTCGCTCTCTCGTGACGGTCTAGCACACAGTCGCTCTCTCTCCACCGCGCGGCGCGCTTTTTGTGTTGCCTAAGTCGGTGTCGCTTCTTCAAAAAAAAAAAATACTAAAAAAAAAGAATACTTAAATAGTTCGGGTTAACTCCGTGTTTCGGGTTACTCCTAACCCGTAACACGGCGTCTAATTTTCCCCGACAAATTTTCGTTTTGGGTGCCGACGTGCCGACCTGGCATCAGGGGTTAGGGTTAACCCGAGGGTTAACCCCCCGGAAGAAAGTCCACGTGCCTTTGGACTGTCCCCCGGGCCCAGGCCCTGCTTTGGGGGCGAGCTTGGGTGGCCCAACTAACTATGGGCCAAATCGGTTGGGGCGGTCCATCTACGGGCCCTACCCTTTTCTTTGGTGCAGCAGGGGTGTTTCCGTGTCGGTGTGAGCCGCTGCGGGCTGGCTGCTGTTGCTGTGGTGGAGAGGGGGTGTTAGGTGTTTCGTAGGGGTAAACTTATCATCATCTTAAAACTCGCTCATGTACATGAGCAAAGCGAATTTACATATGGCGGTTACTTAGTACCGTAGCTAAGCTGCAATGCAGAGCACCTTGAACCCTAACTGGCGCTTGCGAATCTCCTGACGGTGTGGGCCTGCTGTCCACGCCACCGCGTCGTGCCGCGAGCCGTCAAAGGACACTCGTCGGTCGAGACGTCGAGACTGATGGCGTATGCCCCCTCTCCCTCTTCGTGCAGAAGAAGGTGGTCGCCCTGATGGACATTGACGTGTTCCGAAAGGCGTTGCTAGGCAAGCGCCCGAGACGTCGGGGCTATTTTGAGTTAATGACCAGCTGTTAAAAGACCTTCTCTAGTCTATAAGTGTCCATAGGCAAGCGCCCGAAGCGGACCCGGGGGGGGGTCTATTGTTGAGTTGTGTTTAGTCTGCTCGACCCACCCTTCTTTCTTCTTTCTTCTTTTCAAATAATTTTGTAGAAAAAATAGAGCATAGGCATGGAACATTTTTTTATTATGGAATATCCTCGGAAATATGACATTATATTCCATTTGGATTTGGGTCTCCCCCAGGAATATGAATATGCATATTCGTATTCCCCACGTAGGTGTAGGTGTGTGACCTGTGACCTGTTGCCTGTTGCCTGTTGATCTTTTGAAATGAATGAAAGTGACTGACCTGTTGCGATATCTGTTGTGATCCTGTTACACATGAAAGAAAAGTCTAACGACTCTGTAGTGTACACGAGCAAGGCAGGTCAACTCAGTGCCCACAAGATTAAGTATTGCTAGCGCCGCGGGCCTGTGTGCGCGTGTACGCGCGTGTGCTGGTGCCGCCGAATCTTTACATACATACATACATAGTTATAGAAGTACATACGCACGACACACGACACACGACACCCGAGCCCGAGACGTGACACATCACGACACAACGGCAACGTCTACAATTCAAACATCTACAAAACACAATGTAAGAAGCCACAATGCACAATGCTAAAGACATCCCCTTAACAATGCATACCCCTCCGAGGGACACCTCCTCAAACCAGGACAGCGCGAGCACAGTCTCCAGCGGCACACCGCCACCGGCACAGCCGGCCCCACCACCACAGACACGGGGAACACAGTCCCACACACAGCGCGCCAACCTCACTCAAACGGCCTATGCTCACACCCGAAAGAGGGCCCAGGCCCAGGGTCAGCGCTAAGGCACGTGGACGCTGGTCCGTCCACCACAAGAAACGATGCCCAATGATACCCCCGCGACATCGGCATCTCAAAATAGAAACTCATCCGCGAATTCATCCACGGAGATTCCTTCAAGACTAACCGCCCCCTGCCCCTCCGGCAGACTGAGAGCCCCGGTGCTCCCCGCCTGTATTTCCCCTGTGCCCTCCACCTGTATCGCCCCTGTGCCCCCCCCCTGTATCGCTACAGCGCCAGCAGCGGCGCCACCACCACCATCCCCTGAGCAAAAGCGAAGCATATGCCCACCCACCGGCGCAGCCCCCACCGGGAATGCCCCCACCGGTATTTCCCCCACCGGTATTTCCCCCACCGGTATTGTTGGCATATTCCACACCGGTATTGAGGGCAAGTCTTCGGTGGCGTCGTACATGGACGAGTCGGAGTCCTCTGACCAGTAGGCCTGCGGAGCAGCACACGGTATATATATATATATATATATATATATATATATATATATATATATATGTGTATATATGTATATATATATAATATATATTTATATATATATATATGTATATATATATATATATATATATATATATATATATATATATATATATGTGTATATATGTATATATATATAATATTTATTTATGTATATATATATGTGTACATAAATATACATATATATGTGTGTGTGCATATATATATATATA
>Ga0209390_10007332_pt1 | contig 14191 bp, 16 predicted proteins | sample BON01_FD_187212 | JGI IMG/M metagenome (GOLD analysis project Ga0209390, IMG submission 187212) | Freshwater microbial communities from Lake Bonney liftoff mats and glacier meltwater in Antarctica - BON-01 (SPAdes) (version 2) | ecosystem: Environmental > Aquatic > Freshwater > Ice > Glacier... | reverse complement strand
GGAGGCGAGGTATCGTGGGTTGGTGCTGCAGTTGAGGCCGGCGTCGAGAGAGTTGTTGGGCCATCTTTTGAGGCATTTGAGGAGGGTGGTGGCGAGGAGTGAGGAGAACAAGATGACGGCGGAAAATCTGGCGGTGACGGTGGGGTTGAATTTGTTGAGAAAGTCGGAGTCGGTCGCAGGTAGGTGTGTGGGAGGGAGGAAGGGGGGGAAGGAGGGAGGAGGTCATTCTGCTTGTGGGAGTTTTCTCAATTCCTCACACACATCTCCTCTTTTCCCTTTCCTCGCCTCTCTCACAGGAGTAAGCATCCAACAGCTGGAAAAAGAGCGTCTGGTCATCATGGACCTAATTGCCCTCTCCCCCGCCCTTTTCCCTTTGGACGGAGCCGGCAGCATAAATAAAGCCCACCCTCCCCCCAAGCCCTACCACGCCCCTCGACTCATAAATTCTGCTCCAGCCAGCCGCACCCCACGGCATTTCTTCTCTTTGACCGACGAGATGGCACGGAGGACTGCTCCGCTCCCCGCAACAGGAGGGGGGGAAGACGACAGAGACATCGTCGCACCACCCGCCTTCCTCAAACCACCACCTAAGCCTTTGGGGCGGCCTCACCAGGGCACCACCAACAGCAGCAGCAGCAGCAGCAGCAGCAGCATCAATACTATAGCAAGCAACACGACCAGCTGCAGCAGCGGCAGCAGCCGTCCTAAATCTACTAGCAGGAGCAGCAGCGGTAGCAACAGCAGCATTGGTGGCAAAAGCGGTAGTAGCGCACTGCCTCGGGTCGCTAAGGCACGTACAAACCCGCTCGCCACAACCCTACCCCTACGACCCCCAGACAAGCCCATGCGGGCCTCCCCCCGGCGCGCCTCTTCGCACGAGTCGGTGGCGACGTCCTCGCCGGCGTTGTCGGTCTCTTCGTGCAGCTTGTCGACGGAGGGGAAGGAGGACGATGGCGGCGGAGCGGGGAGGGAGGGCGCGGCGTCTAACGGACAGGGAAATAGGGCGAGTTAGCGAGGGCCTCCATTCGTGCGGCCCCGGACCCCCAACCCGCCCTTTGAATTTGTGAATGGAAGACAATTGAACCATTAAGAAAGCATACCAGCAAAGCAAGCAACAATACATGTGTATGACTAGAAGTGTGGCTCGCAGCCTTTGTTTGCTTTCCTTGTTGCTCAGGAACGACACGGTACCCCCTCTGTTGACATGCCAACCTCCTGCCTCCCATGTCCATCCACCACCCAACCCCACCTATCTACGTACGACCCGTAGGCATGGCGGAGCAGCTGCTAGGGCTGGCGGGGGAGGTGGCCAAGGCTGGGGAGGCTTTCAATTTGGGACTCAAAGAGCGCCTGGCCCTTCTCCAGGCACTCAGCACCAACATCACCACCACCAGCCGTCGCCCTACGCGTCTAATCCCTGAGAACCTAGACTTGGAGGAGGGCTCGGCGGATGCCATTTTGCTGCACGTCAACGCGATGGAGCTCTTGCTGGCAGCTGGGGTAGAAGGGACCGGCATAGACGAAGACGAAGCCTGGAATTTCGTGGTGGCAACCTGGATCGAGAGGGTGGGACTGTCTATTCTTACCTCGCGGCGTCTCGACCTTGGTCCCGCGCAAAATGCTATGGGCATGCGCATGGCTCGTGTCTTGGCTTCGGCCAGCGTGGGAGCGATACACGCAGCCATGGAGACTGCGACGTTGATCTTGCTGGACGACATGAGCGTGCGCGTGATGAGCCCGGGGGCAGAAAAAGACGGGGAGCTGCTGGAGGTGATTGGTGCGCAATGTGGGTGGGTTGCTTCTTTCATCAACGGCCAGGCACAAAATGGAGAACAACTCCCGCTTACTGTCCTTGACTGCACCCTTGCCAACTTGGAAAGTTGTCCGCCGCCGGCGCTACGGTCCATCATGGTGAGAGCTGTGTCGCCTGCCTTGGCGAACGTGCTGCAAGGCAGGGGGGAGGAAGCGGCAGCGAGTGGTATTTATTCTAAGCTCTGGGCATTTATACAACGACTTGACGCGAAAGGGAGCATAGAGGAGCAGGTGAGTGTCGTAGATACAAAGAGAGTCGGGGGAGAGGTGCATTGTGTTTTTCACGTTTGCTTTTGCGTTCGCATTACTAGCTCTAATCACTTTTAGCGACCAACAATCCTTTCAGAATTACCTGTTTTTATCTATAATGCTCATCGTCTTCTTCTTTCTTACAGCGAGATGCCCACGCCATGCTCTGCGTCCTGCACGAGGTCCTTGTGCCAGCCCTTGGCCTAAATCGGACTGACCCTGCCTTCTGGACAATGCTTCGACGCGGGCTCGCCAGCGAGTGCAACGCGGTCCGTAAGCGTGCCTTGTACGTACTAGGTGCCCAAGTGGAGACCGCGAAAATGGCTGGTACTGCTCCTTCTACTGCTGGTGCCAAGACCCGTAATGGTGTAGCTCCTGCTTCGTCTCCTTTCAACGCCAAGTCCCTCACCTGGTGGCGGCGTTTCGTCCAAGTCATGGACACCTTCAACACGGCGCTGGAAACCCACTTGCTGAATCAAGCTCTGCATGTCTGCACGTCGTTGTTGCGGGAGGCATTTCCCGTCTCAGAGGAGGGGGAGGAGGAGGAAGGGAGGGAGGACGGCATACCCAACGGCGACGCGGGCTCGTTGCTTCCTGTGCCTTCCTTTGCGTGGGCAGAGACGCTCCTTGGCCGTGCGGTGACGGTTACGAACTTTGCGGTCCAGCGCACATATTTGTTGTGGTTGATGAGCGAAGAGGGTGTCGCGTGCGTCCCCTTGGGCAAGCTGGGGCCGCGCTTTTTGATTCAGAAAATCTTGCCGGCTTTCAAGGAGATGAGCAACATGAAGGACGACAGGCCGAAGCTTGGACGTTTTCTAGCGCGTGCCATCGCTGCTCAGGCAGAGGTGAATGGAGCGAGGTGGGAGGTGCTTGTGGCTGTGTTTGAGTATTGCAAGGACACCGTGCGAAGTGCCGTGGTGCGGCAAACACTGCTGGGGTTCATTGAGTATCGCGATGTCCTCCCACAGACCTCACCATGCCTCGGAATTGAAGATGTGGAGCTAGCGCGTCTCCTCGTCTGTGTCATGAACACGCAGTGTAATCAAGGGCTCAGTCAATTGCTGGCGGGGCGAGTGGTTGCTTGCCTTGATGCCTTCACTGATTTTCGTGCCCTCGTTGCTGCCGGGCCTCAAGGCGCCGCTGTCGTGCGTACTTTCCTTCTGGACCTCCCGCAAAAGGTCGCCTTGGAAAGCCACTATGACCGCCTTGTGGATTGGCTGGATACAGCGGCGGTGGCGGGTGGGGTTTCAGAGTGGTGGGGCGAGAGCACGGCGCGGGCTATTGATGCCTTGATTGTCGGCGGTGGTAACGGCAGCAGCAGCGAGATGACCATGGCAGCTTCAGGAGGGTCTGTCTGGTCCTCTGTGGAAGGGGCCCACTGCTTGGAAGACATTGACCAGTCCAGCATCGCCTGCTGCGCCTTGGCCTGCGTGTATTTGCCGGCGTCGGCTTTGGCACATGCGCTTGCTCCAGCTCTGCGAGTCCTAGGCCGCATTCACTCTCACCCTTACCTTACCTTGCGGTCCTGTTTAGCTTCCCTCTCACTGTTACGGGCTTTGGGTGCACTTTTGAAACGGAAGCATCACGCGGTAATGTACGAGCTGCTTCGGCAGCACACGGGAGAGGTGGCCGAGTTCCTTGCAAGCCTGCTTCAAGAAAGCTGCTCGTGTGCCCAGGCCAACCTGTACGACAGTGGCAGTGGGGGCGTCTTTGGTCTGTGTACGCAGGCGCTGGGGACGGTGGTGCGGCTAGCGGCAGACATCGGGTAAGTGATTGGGCTGTAGGTGCTATCGTGCCCTGTGTCGTCCTCTTTCCAATCGTTATTCTCACTACTTTTCCACTCTCTTCTCCATCCCTTATCAGGCAAGTTGCCGGCGCCGCCCAGCGTGTGTTGGAAACGTGCGCGAGCGTACTTGATGCTGGCGTGGACGACGCAGTGGCGGGAGATGCGGAGGAAGTCCGTCGACAGGGGCGTGCGGTGGCCGTGCTGCGAAGCATCCTGGAAGCCCTCTTGCTGCAATCCAGCACGGGACTTTTTGGCGATGTGAGGAGAGAGTGGGCTGCGCGTCTCATGGGTGGCCTTGTCAAGGCCGCTGCGAGCTTGGGGCTCCGGCGAGGAGGGCGGGACTTGCTGTTGTCCTTGGCGCTTGAGAATGTGTGGCGGTGCTTGGTTGTTCTTTACAGGATGCAAGGGGCGGGTGCGGTGGTGGAGAATACGGATGCCTCCCTCCCTGTCGACATGGAGTTTCTTTCCTCGGCTTTGGAGACATCCAGCCGCAGCTCGGTGCCAGACATTCTCTACTGCATCAGTCGTCACCTCCCGTCACACATCAGCAACAGCACGGAGCAGCAACGACAAGAGCGCCTTGACACTATCGTCACTTTGGTGCTGGGCTGCGTGGAGGAGTGCAACTACCGACAAAGTGTCACACAACTCGCCATCGAAATGGTGCTCTCACCGGCCATCCTTGCAGACCCCGCCCTCTGTCGAGGCGCTGACAATCCTGTGCGGCGCTTCTTCCATCGGCTGGTTGACCTCGGCACGGTCAAGCGGGCCTACATCCTTTTGAATGCCACGGCCAGGCTGACCTCTGTTTGGCGGGCGGAACCGGCGGCCGCGGCCCTCGCTGGGGAGTTTGTGGAGGAGTTGGCGCAACTGTTGGTGCTGCGTGAGTTGGAAGAGGATGTGTACCAGCAAGCCAACGACGATGAGCGAGATTTTGATGCGGACATTGGCAAGGAAGAGGCCAGAGAGTGCCAGGAAGAAGAACAATCTGCTGTTTTGCTCCGCATCTTGGTGTTGGGCTGCTTATGCGATTTGTTTCGAAATTTAGATAATGGAGGAAGTGCAAAGCAGGCCGAGCTTTTGATCCCTCTCCTTGTGCATTTGTTTGAAGTAGCAGCAGCTGTTGATTTGCGGCGTGCACAGATTCTGACCTCCCCCGACTATTCTTGCAAGCTTCGGGCGTGGCAAGCCATCTGCGTGCTAATGCCGTTTGTGAAAGCGGAAGATGTGTCGCTCGTTCAGGACTCGGTGTACGCAGCCATGCGGGTAGTGGCCGTGCCATCCGTGCGTTATTACCAAGACACAGTCCTTGCTCTTCTCTGTCAAAAGTTCCCTCATGTGACGATTCCTTTCCTTGTCGCGGCCTTGACTGACCTGCATGTCCCGCCATTGACCAGCGGCTCCCTCATCTTTGCTGCCGGCTCCGCATGTCTGACGAAAGACCCTGCGTTTCCAGGTGGAGAGTTGCCCCAAGCGTACGTGGGCCCCTTGCTCCAAGCGATTCTGCCATGGCTTTCGGGGCAGCATGCAATCACCCGTATCGTGGCGCAGCTGCTGTCGTTCTACCTTCTGTCGCGACTGCCGGCCGGAGACGAGGAGGCGGCGGAAGCGGGCATGGGCGGAAATGGCAGCGCCAGCAATAGCACCACCTCTGCCAGCAGCATTGACGCCACATATCTGGGCCAGACCTTGCGTTTCCTGCGAAATCACCGGGAGATTGCGAGCTTGCGTAACAAGGCCATGCAGCGCTTCCAGGAAACCTCCGTTCCTGCCTGCTGTACCGTGACGCACCTGCTCGCCCAGCACTCGAACGAGCAAGGCGGCGCCCTGAAAGACCTGGTCCCGGAGCATGTGGAAGAGGTGCTGCGCGAGGCGATGACATCGCTGTACCGAGATCTGGAGGCCGAGCATCACATGACCTACACGTCCATGGCGCCCGTGGTCCGAGGCGAGAACCTCTTTGAGCTCAAGCAAGACGCAAGCAGTGCCCGCGCCTTGTTGATGCAGGGGAACGCCGACGCAGAGGCTGCCGAGACATTTTCTCTTCAGAAGAAGATTGTGCTTTCCGACGTGCTGGCGTCTCTGCTTCCGCCCCTGCCCGCCGACAAATCTCAAAACGCCCGTGGGATTCAGTTGCAAGAGCTGGTGGTGTGCGCGTCATTGTTGGAGCGGGTACCCAACGTGGCTGGCCTCGCCCGAACGTGCGAGATCTTTGCCGCGTCCAAGCTTATCATTCCCGACTTGCGCATGCTCAAAGACCCGCTTTTCGACCAGATTTCGAGCTCGGCGGGGAAGTGGATCCAGATGGAGGAGGTCCACGAGGGTCATACACGCGCGTTCCTTCGGCGGTACAAACATGAAGGTTACACAGTGGTGGGGCTCGAGCAAACAGACGACAGTTCCTGCCTCTCCACGGTGGCCTTGCCTCGCAAGATGCTGTTACTTTTGGGGCGCGAGAAGGAGGGGATCCCGGTTCCGCTGCTTCAGGAGTTGGATTTGGTGGTGCAGATCCCCCAGCTGGGCCTGGTGCGGAGTTTGAATGTGCACGTGAGTGCTTCTCTGATAGTGTGGGAGTATTATAAGCAACATAGCGGAAGCCGCGGGGCGGGCAAGCCATGAGGACCTATAACTGATTGAAATAAAACAAAGTACAACGCAAAGAATGTTATCATAAAAATTGTTTGTTTTTTTTCTGTTCCTTTTTTACTTTCAAATCTTCCAGCTATGCTTTTAGTCGTTCAAAAGCGCGCATGCTCTTGGCAAGCCGCCCGTCAAATGCGTTCAACCACTGCAACCGGTCACCTTGACTGCTGCTGGATGTTCGCCTCAACTCCACTGGTCCCATCCCATTCTTCTCCCTCGTCGTTTTGCACTCGGTAGTAATAGCGATTGACGGTGGGGCTTTTGGCGGCGGCAGGGGCTGGCTGCGACTGCGGTTGCGACTATCCGTCTTTGCAAGCGAACACGTCTCGGCGACTCGGAGCTTGGCTGTCTGGATTTTGTCGAGGGTGGTGGCCACTTCCTTTTGGAATGTCCTGCTGCGTCTGCGTATTTGTGTGCAGGGCAAAGAGGTGAGATGAAAAAGGGGCGATGGGAGAAAGAACATAGAGACGTTGTCACAAATACGTACATGGGCGGCGGAAGCTGAGGAATGGCAGGTGGTGTCAGCAGCGCAGAAGAAATATGGCTAGGGGCCACTGCAGCTCTTGACACGGTTGCCCCTTCGATGAAATCATGGCCACTTCCGTTCCCATGGCCCGGTTCTGCTGCAATCACCTTGTCCAAAGTCCAAAACAATCTATTTTCCTCTTGCCCTATTCCCTCCTCCTCAATCGTCCTTCCCACGCCGCGATACCTCTCCTTTTGCTCATCCAGTCCATCGCCATCGTCGGCCCCATTGACAGACACGGGCAGAGTGCTGTCCAAGGCGACGTCACGTTCTTCCTCCTTGCCGTCCACCGCGCTTGACGAGGTGCTATACCGTGGCCAATGTCGACGACGCGGCGCTTCTTCCCACTGCACAAGTGCTGCCGATACCGCTGCTACCGGTTCTCGCCTCTCCATGTCCTCCTCGTCTTTTCCTTCTCTCCTCTCTGCGAAGGAGTTCACGATGGACAAAGACCCACCCCTCTTGACCAAAAGGAGCAGCGTCGAAAGCAGTTGGTGCTGTTGCTCCTGATTTTCCACGACCGGGGGTAGTGCTGGAGCATGACGATTTGCTTGGCTCTGAATCTCTGCTGCTGCTTGCACCCGCCTTAACCTCAGTGGCGAAGAGGAAAGGGACCGCCGCGGTGACTTGCTCGGCGCTTGGCGCGTGCGCCCCTTGCGTTGAGCCCGCTCTTGACACACCCGCAGGTGCTCCCTTTCCTTTTGTAGCTTCTCAGCTACGCGGCGGACCCTTTCCTCCTTCTCCTGCAGCTCGACCTCCCATTCCTTGAGCTGTGTGCGTCGTGCCTGTCCTTGCTGCTTTAGTTTAGCATGCAAATTCACCAGATCAGCTTCCCGCCGCGCCAGCTCCTCTTGCAGCCCCTGGGCTAAAAAGCTTGCTCGTGCTGCTTCTTGGTCGTGGATGGTCGCACAAGAAGGCGCCGCAGAGGCGGTCGTGGTGGCAGAGGCCGTGCTTTCCGCCAGTCCTTGCTGGCGTTTCTCTTCCTCTTCCTGCTCCTGCTTCTGCTGCTGTTGCTTCTGCTCCTTTTTGAGTTGCGCTTCCATCTTGCGTTTGGTCGCCACCACCTGCTGGAAAGTCTGCGCCAGCCTTCGATGGGCGATTGTGGCTTGCCGCAAGTCTTGCTCCACCCGTTCCTTCTCCACAACCAGCTCGGCTGCCTGTCGCTCCGCGCGTCGCCGACCCCTGTTTTGGGGGTAAATTTAAAAGTAGATGTAAGCAAATAACAACTTTTGCACGGAAATGCCTTGAGAAGAAAGGCTATCATGGATGTGTGTGTGAGGCTCAGTAGATGGATCAAGGACATGTTGAAAGAAATAAGAAAGACATGCACAAGACCAGCCATTCCCAGACACACAACACCATACGTACTCTAAAGCCTTGAGCGCCGTGCTTCTTTGGGACTTGGCCTCCAGCTCCGCCATGTCTGCCTTTTGTCGGAGGGCTTCCACGTCCACTGCTGGTGTGAGAGAGACGACAGGCATGGCTACGTGGTGGGCCCCTGTTACCGGCAGGGGAGGCTTATAAGCTGGAAGCGGTGGTAGAGTGACCCTCGAAAGCGACATGGTGGTAGCCGTGGAGCGTCGACGACGGGTGATGATGCGCATGGGAATGTCCTGCAGGCGGATGGGGCGTGGCGAGGTGGGCGCTGCTGCGGGTGGTGCCGCTGCGGAGGATGGTGGGTGGGACAAGAGGATGCCTGTGTTGACCCTCGGGCCGTCTCCGTCTTCCATTTGTCTTGTTATTCTGTGTCAGCTGTAAATGTACCGGTACAATATATGAGCTCAAAGTGAGTGGTGGCCGCGATTAGTCAAAATTGGGGCATGCGAAATGCTGCTTTCTTTGGCGGCCGTTGCGAGAAACGCTCGAGCATTCAAACTCTCCCCCGTCATCCACCCCACCCACACCCACACCACCAACCATATCGTACAACACAGGCAACAGGAGCAGCGACAGCACGCCATGGACCCTGCCGCGGCGGACCTGCCTCTCCTTGTGCCTTTCCCCCGGACCCCATTCCACCCCCAGCGGGTCACCATCCTGCTCCCGTCATCCGCCTCATCCTCCTCACTAAGCCCAAGCGGCTGCAGCATTCGCTTGCCCGCAGGCACATCCAGCACGCGAGTGGGTGAGGTCAAGACCGCCTTGTTCCAAGCCCTAGCCATGGCACCGGCTGCAGCCACCACGACCAGCAGCAGCAGCAGCAGCAGCAGCAGCAACGAACCGTGGTGCACTCTGACCCTTGGTAAACCCCCGGCCTTCCACCCGGCGGCCCAACGGAGCGATGTGCAGCCCTTACTGACTCGCGGGCCCGACAGCTACGTCCTGCTCTTGACAAAGCTCAAGGGAGAAACAGCAAATACATTTCTGGATGACAAGGAATTCGTGGCTGTCGGGCAGCAGGAATGGCGCCTCGTACCTGCCCACGAACTACCACCCGCGCGTTTCCTAGTCCGGGTCACGGGCACAAGGAGAAATATGGACGCGTTTGGCAAGGAGTACATCGCTTATGAGATCACCGTCAAGAACGGCCTCTTGACGTGGCAACTCAGCAAGCGCTACTCCGACTTTGCTGCCATGCACGAAAAGCTCAAGAAGCACGAGCAGCAGCAACAGCAACAACAGCAGAAGCAAGGAGAAGAAGTGGCTGCCTTTCCCCTGCCTGACCTCCCACCAAAGCTTTTCCAGAACGTCCAAGGCAGGCAAGAACGCCTCGAGACCTACCTACAGCAAGTGGTGGATCGACCCTTCTCAATGGAAAATCCGCACGTGCTCGCCTTCCTGGGAATCTTGTCCTCTATGAGCGCCGAGCTCTCTGCTCTCGACGCCAACACAGACATCAACGACACAACCAGCAAGATGAAAAAACGGCAGGTGTTACACATCTCGGCTTTGAAAAAGACGCTGCAAATGGGCGACATTGTCTTATTTCAGTGTGCGCATAATCTGGCTGGGCTGCAACGGACGGTGACGCGGGCAGAATGGGATCATGGTAGGTTTCTGGGAAGGTTTTGGCCAGATATTTTCTCCCTGATGACATACTCTTTTCACATAATGAGACTCCACCTCCATCTGCAATTCTGCTTTTGTGCCTCGCCGTGCCAACAGGTCTTACTGTATTTTGACGTACCCTCCTTCCACCTGCTTCTTTCCTCTCCTCGCCCTCCCTCCTTTCAGTAGCCCTCGTCGTCGACCGGCAAGACGGCCGTGGGTTCGACCTGCTTGAAAGCACCGCCGACGGTGTCACGTGCTGGCCGCTCTCCTCTCGTATCAGCGCTTATGCCACCGAATTCACCTCTTACATGGGCATCCGAAAATTGGAGGGAGAACGGACCCAAGCGATGCAAAACAAATTACAAGCGTTCGTCGAGCGCGTGAAAGGTAAACCTTACGGGTTTTCGCTCGGAACGTTGTTTGCGAAGAAATATGTGACGACTGCTGCTGCTGTTGCTCCTGCTGTCGATGCTGGGCCTTCATCAGCAGCAGCGGCGGCGACGGATTCTTCCTCTTTCTCCCTCCCTTCTTCCTCTTCTTCGGCCTTTTCTTCTCTGGAGGTCTTGCAAGGGCGGTGGAGGCAGCTGGGGACTGCCGCCGCGTCACAACTATCAAACTTGAGCTTGAAAAAGACGGACGGAGAAAGAATAGATAAACAAGCAGCAGCAGCAGCAGCAGCAGCAGCAACATCACACACCCGACGAAATAGCAATGCCGCTGAGGAGGAAGCAGGCTTTTTCTGCAGCAATCTAGTCGCAGCTGCGTTGCGGGAGATGGGCGCGCTTAAGCCTGAAGTAAACCATAATTATTTCTGGCCAGGGGCGTTCACGGCGGGAGGGGAGGTGGACGAGGCGCTGAGGGAGGGATGGAGGTTTGGGGATGTGATTTTGTTGGATGTGTCGGCATTGGAGTTGGGCCAGGCGTCGATGGTGGTGGATGGGTGAGATGAGTACATCGAGAATGATTGCCAATGAAGAAATGAGAAATCGAATGATCGAGACACAATGAATGAAAACAAACCGGAGGAGTTGATTGATGTCTTGTTCGTTTTTGTGTCTGATGTCTTTTTCTTGGCTTTCACACATGGCTTGTGTGGCGACACGCCACTCTCTCGTCCACATCCCTCTCCTTTCCAACCTCTCACTTTGTTCCCTCCCTCCCTCCCTCCCCCCTACGTCTGCAACCACGCATCCTCCAACCCCCCCCTCTGTACCTTTTCAACCCCCACCAAAGTAATCCCCGTCCTCGTCACATCATCCTTCGTCTCCACCCGTCCTCCCTGCGTATAAAGGTCCTCCAAAAACCCGACCGACTCCGCATCGCTCCCAAACCACCTCCCCGCCTTCCTCCACAACCTCCCCCACATCGAAGCATACCCCATCAGTGCCTCCTTCCCTCCCCCCCTCTTCACCCCCTCCAACGCCGGCAACACCACCGACTTAAACAACAACAACGAGCCCACCTGCTCCTCTACCCCTCCTCCCAGCTCATCCCTCGTCCATTCCAACAAGCTCGGCATCGGCAACAGCACCAACCCACTCTCCCCCTGCCCATACGGAGCGGGCAACGGCAAAACCTGATCCAACTTCGCCACTTCCCCAAGAGGAATATCTTCTTGCGAGCGCAATACTGCGGCCAAATCCGCCCAAAACGCGACGTGTGCTGTGAAATAGGTCTCTTGCTTGCTTCGAATTGCGGTCTGCGCGGACTCGAACGCCTCCATGCGCACCCGCTCCAGGAACATGCCATCGCACCCATTGGCCGTCGGCGCCAAGACATCCGTAAAAAGCGTGTGCACGTACATATACTCTTGCAAGGCGTCCAAGTATTCCTCCAGTTTAAAACTGAGACGGCCTCGGTCCCCATCGCTTTCCACCCGGGCGGTGACCCAATCATTCTCGACCTTGGTTTGGAATTGCTTCCAGGACGAGACGCCCGACAAGATCTTCAAGAGAGGGTCATAAGGCTTGGCATCCCCCCCATACACCTGCAGGGCCTTGAACCACGCTATTTCTGCCTCGTCCTCCTCCTCGTTGCCGTAGGCCAGGACGTTGGGCATGGTGCTGGCGGCGGTCAGGGTGCGGCTGGGCCGTGTGCGGATAGGAACGACTGATCGGGTGCCTGGGAGAACTAGGTGATTGGAGACGACGGTGAGACAAGGCGGGGGCTTCGGGTGTTGCATAGATGATGCGTGGATGGAGGCAACGTGCTGGCCTGTGCAGGGTGTGCTTTGCTTACCTCTTGTCGGTGGCCTGGCGGAGGGAAGGAGGAAAGCTTGAACGTCAACGACGACGACGAGGAGGAGGCTGCAGGCGAGGAGGCCTGCCGCTCCCACATGATGCCGCAGGGCCATGCTGCTAGCCCCGACCCTGTGGATAATGTAGAGGAGAAAGAAAGGGTTGTGAGTAGGTAGAAGGCACATTTACGTCGCTCGTGGCTTGTATTGTGTGGGAAAGAGAGGGAGGCAGCCAGCAGCAGCAGCTCGGCCATGTGAACGGCGGGCCGCCTCTCGCCTTTTCGCCTATTTTGATGCCGCAAAACCCCACCCACCCACCACACCACTCCCTTCACACAACGCACAGCACACAGCCAAGGCCGTCGTCGCATCCCAGACGTCCGCCGCCGCCGCCTGCCTGCCTTTCCCCCCGCCTTTTTGGCCAAAAGCAGCCCTAGCTACAAGATGATGATGATGAAGCTGCTGCGATTGCCCCTCGTCGTCGCGTTGGCCTTGTGCTGGTTGGGCGCAGGCGTGCAGGCCCTCAAATCGGTGCCTTCCAAGACCGCCGTCAAGGCCGTGCAGCCTCCCGCACGCACCGACATCACCCACAAGCTCAACACGATCGACATGATGATTGCGGTGCGTGCCTCTCAAGAGGGAGGGAGGGAGGGCTGGGAGGAGACTAGAACTCACCCGTGCACTCTTCACATACACAGGGTGGCTTTGCCACGGCCATGGGCGACCTGGCCATGCACCCTATCGACACCATCAAGACGGTCCAACAAGCGGCGCCCGCGGTAAGCGCTCAGTCGGAGGGAGGGAGGGAGGGAAGCGGCGGCAATTGACCTCCCCCCATTTCCCCCTTTCCCCCTTTTTGATAATCACAAATACAGGGCATGAGCATCGTCAAGGCCTGCAGCAAGATTCTGAAGGACATGGGGCCAATAGGCTTTTACGCAGGTAGGTTTTAAATTAAAAAAATCCCTCCCTTCCATCCTCCTCTTCCCTTTCCTCCACTCACCCCTCCCTGCCTCCCTCCCTCCCTCCTTTCAAACCAGGCGTGGTGCCCTACGTGACAATGGACGGCTTGTCCGGTGCCATCAAATTTGCGACGTACGAGTGGGGGAAGAAGCTAGTAGCGCCTATCCTACCACCTGCTTTGCATGCGTACTCTCACTTTGTGTGTGCGGCGGGCGCGTTTATTTCCTGCTCGGTGGTGATGGTGCCCGGGGAGCTGCTCAAGCAGCGGTTGCAGGTAGGGAGGGAGGGAGGGAGGGAGGGAGAGGTTGGTAGTGCAGGCAAGGTGTACGCGTGGTAGAAAACCTGACCCATTCCTCCTCCCTCCTCTGACCTCAATTTCGTTCATCCTTTTACTCCTCTACTTTCTCATCACTTGTTCTGACATCTTCCTTTTATTTTTCTCTCTCCAGGCGGGCGTGATCCCTAACATGGTGGGGGGCATCAAGCAGATCTGGAAGGCGGAGGGCCTGCCTGGCTTCTTCACGGGCTACAAGTAAGTTTTCCTCCTACACACACTTGACAACAACAGAACCCAACACACACTTACTCCCTCCCTCCCTCCCTTCCTCCCTCCCTCGATTTCACCCCAGGGCCACCCTCATCCGTGACGTGCCCTACACCATGCTAGAGCTGGGTCTGTACGAGAACTTCAAGACCCTCCTCAAGAAGTACCGCAAGCGCGAGGTAAGCCTTTCCTCCCTCCCTCCCTCCCTCCCTCCCTCCCTCTATGACCGACTCCTTGCATTTAGTCAAGACGCACATCAACTGACTCCTTCCTTCCCCCCCCCCCTCCCTCCCTCCCTCCCTTCAGGAACTTGCTACGTTTGAGGAGCTGAGCGCCGCGGCTGTGACTGGAAGCTTGGTGGACTTATTTGATCAGGGGCACCTCTGACTCCTTCCTTCCCTTCCTCCACTCCCTTCCTCCCTCCCTCCCTTCGTCTCTCTC
>Ga0209390_10007331_pt1 | contig 14194 bp, 15 predicted proteins | sample BON01_FD_187212 | JGI IMG/M metagenome (GOLD analysis project Ga0209390, IMG submission 187212) | Freshwater microbial communities from Lake Bonney liftoff mats and glacier meltwater in Antarctica - BON-01 (SPAdes) (version 2) | ecosystem: Environmental > Aquatic > Freshwater > Ice > Glacier... | reverse complement strand
CAGGCGAGATGACAGGCTTGTCATAAACGCTCAAAGAAGGGCGCAAGTCGTCCGTCATAATGAACAGCACGTTCTTCTTCTTGGTCCTGTCCCGGGCGGTGCGCGCCGCAAAAGGATTGTCGCGGCCAGCGTAGGGGTTGGCGAGGGTGGGCACGGCCTTTTCCGCGGCCGGGGCCGGCTTCTTTTCTTGTTGCTTTCGGGGGGGCACGGCGGGGGCCTGGGCCTTGCGCTCGTCGGCCGTGGCAAAGCTGTTGGCGGCTGGTCGTCGCTCTATGCCACCCGGGCCCGTCTCGGGGGCTTGAGCCGCGGTCCGGGACGAGGAGGGGCCCAGGTACATGTAGAGGTTGAGAATGCAGATGATGACTGCCAGGCCGACGACGCTGTAGCGGCTGAAGAGCCCGCTGTGGTTAGGGTGGTGGTGCCGCCCCCCACGAGAGGGCCCGTCCATCGGCATGTTTTGATGCCTGTGTGGTTGTGTGCGTGTGTTTGTGTGAGTGAGTGTGGGAGTTGTGAATGTATGGGTTTTGAATGAGGCCGGCGGCCCCTGCCTCGGCCGAGTTTCGAACATGAAGTTATGCCACCAGGCCTTGTTGGGAAAGGCGCGGCTTGTGTGTGGAAATGTGTGGGCATATTTACCAACGAAGTCAAAGGACGCCATTGCCGGAAGCTCGTGCTCGAAGCGGGGGTGACAGGGCCTGCCTGGGAAGGGAAAGCATTTAAGCGCAGCCCGTGAACGGGGGTGGCTGGGTGGGGAGTGAGCGAGTGAACGAGGAGGGACCGGCACCATTTCTGGGGCACATTCCTAACCAGCTCAAGGGCAAATTTACATACCAGGTGGACAGAGACTCTCTCCTGATTATACTGTCTGTTGTGGGTGATGTGCTGCTGCCTGTCTGGCCGCGATTTCACGCTTTCAGATTTGGCGATGGCTGCTTCACGATTTCAGATTTGGCGATGGCAGCGATGCCCCCCTTCCGCCCTCCCACGCCCGCCCGCAACACAAGACACAGCACCCCAAGCACGCCAAAGACGCAGAGGCTCAACACTCCCTGCATGCCCGCCTCTCATCCCCCCCCGAATCCCGCACCTCAAAACCACAGGCAAAAAGCATGGGCAACAGAAGACGGTCTCGGCCCGGGCAGCATGACGGGGGCGATGCGGGGGACGAGGACGAAGGGTACCAGCCTGAACTACTGGACGAGGACGAGCAGGCGACGTTGATTGCAGAGCTGCGGCGGAAAGGGGAGGAGCAAAGTCGGAGCACGCGGGTAAGGGGACTTGGAAGGGGAAGGAAGGGGGAGGGCTGTGGTGGGTGCTACATGTATGCGGGAGGGAAGTGACGCACTGGCTGTTGGAAGTCTGCCTGGACGTAGTCGCCGAGTCCTACACTATCTTCCTCGTGCACACCGACCAGATTTAGATAGGCACAATTTCAACCCCTCCCTCCCTCCCTCCCTCTCTTCCCCTGCATCTGCCAGTTTCACTCATTCTCTCTCCCTCCCTCCCCCGCCCTCCCACCCTCCTACACATCACCCAGCGGCTCTTCCAAGCACTGTACGTCTTGTTGCTCCTGGCCTTCTTCTACTGCACCGCCATGACATTGACCATGCCCTTCCTTCTGGAGCACCAAGCCTTCTTCCAGTCCGCCGTCTCCCCCTCGGGCTTTCTCCTCACTTATTTCGTAGACGTCCTGTGCGTGCTTGCGGCCATCTCTGTGTTTGCGGTACGTTTCTTGGGCTGGGATTGTTGAGATTGCGATCATTGTAATCATATCAGAGTCGGGGAATCTCACTATCTCTTCTTCTACTTCTTCTTTCCACCCACCACACACAGGGCCGACGCGACAAGGTCCTGCTCTCCCTGGGCTTTGGCGCCGGCGTCCTCAACCTCCTAGCTTGGCTCGGGTAAGTTCTCGTCATTGCTTTTGTTGATCTTGTCGTGCTCATGCCTTGATGTGCTTGTCTTGGTGATAGGTCACTTTAGACGAAAGAGAAAGGAAAAGCCGCTCTCTGCCTCTTCACACCCACGCTCACCTGCTGCGCTTGCTCTCCCTCCTTTTTCTCCTCCCCAAACCACAGAATTTTCTACAAATATACCCCTTTCCCCGCCATTGGGTTCTGGTGGCTGCCTATTACTGCTCTTTTTATCCTGGCCGTCTCTCTGTACGTAGACACGGACTTGCGGAAACTTACGAGGGACATTGATTTGCTGGAGAAGATGAAGTATGAATACAAGAAGGTCTGAGTGGGAGAAATGGGGAGAGAAGAGGGAGAGAGAGAGAGAGGAAAGTGGAGAAAGAAATAATGCTTCGATCAAAAGGAGGAAGGAAGTGGAGGGAGGGACAGGGAGAAAGCACGCACGTGTGTACATAGACCAAAGACAAGCGGAAGCGGTGCGCGAAACGAAAGGATAAATGCACGAAAAGTAAAGTCATGGCAATAAGTCCCCTTTTCTGCCGAATCGCGTGCTTTTGAATCGTTCTTTCTTTTGTGTTTTGTCGTTGTCATGGACTTCTCGTTGTCACCTTTCTTTCTTCCCTTTCGCCTTTTACACACATACACGCAACACCGCGCTCATCTCTCTTTTCCTATGCATCCATATCGTCTTCCGGCGCGCCCCGCACGTACAACACGTTATTGCATCTGTATGGTTATTTGATGAGAAAGGAAAGAAGGGTGAGTGCGATTTATAAACGATTCGGGCTTTAGACACAAGGTTTCTATATATTGTCCTTTTTTATAACTCTTCCTTTCTCTTCCTGCTCTCCTCTCCCGCCCTCCATCCTCTGTCTCTCCTTCTCTTTCCTCTCTCCTCTCTTTCTTCTTCCTCTCCTTACCTGATAAGCACCTCCCCCAAATTCCCCGCCATGGCCCCATCAATCCACTCCTCCGTATCGGCCAGCTGCAGATTGTAGTAGTTGTCCACCGACAACAGGATGCCTTTAGTTTGGAAATGGGATAATTAAAAGGGGGGTAGGAGAGGTTCTGCTATGAGTAACGTGCTCTCGTGGCGCAAGGGGAGGAGCAGACGCGAACATAGTACAAGCAGAAAGCGACAACAGCCGTATATGCCGGTAGGGGATGGCAGCGCTAAAAAGGACGGCTTGTAGACTTGGGGAAAGTATAGCGGGGCGACAAGCACGACGGGTGTGTGTCTTGATAGTAAGAAGGGGAGACGCATACACACACAAAGCCAGGCCCACCATGACATACCCTTGTACTCCATGCCCCACTTGAGCTTGATGAAGACTGGCTTCCCTGTTAGGCCTTGCAAGAAGGGCTTGGGGTTCACGAGCACCTGTAATGCGGTCGTCGGGTGGGAGTGGGGGAGGCGTGAGCATGATGTGAGGAGAGCAAGGGGAGGGGAGAGTGTGTGCTGCTCTCGTCCGTCCATACCCACCCCTGCGCTACTTACCGCCGACATCTGACTGAGGTGCTGGTGCTGGGGAAGCCCTTGTGCTGGACGCTGCCCTGTGTTGGGTGAGGGTGGAGGCAGGGTGAGTGAAAAGAAGAAGTGTTGGCCGTCATGATGATGATATCCGTCGATCCGGCGTCGTGTCCTGCGACCGTGCCCCCTCCAACGCAACCCACAGCCCCCCGGATGGCCACCCGACCTTCCCAGAGCCTGGCACATTTAGGTCCTGTGCGTATGGTGGTGGTAGGGGGGTCGTCAAGTGGTTGGCTGGGGGCTTAGGATGGTCATGACGGAGGGCGCGAGGAGGCAACCTCGAACTCAGGCCTCCCTTCTCAGGCCTCCCTTCTCCAAATCGTCGCTCAAAATCCTGCGGCCATCACTCACTTTACGCACCCACAACCCACACAACACAGGCGTAGAGACTTCAGCTTCAGCTCGGAATGGTCGTCCCGTAGCCGCTTCGCTCCTCTCCGCATCGCTCTCCGCGACTCTCATGGCCGGCCTCCCTCCTCCCCCTCCTCCTCCTCCTCCTCCTCCTCCTCCTCCTCCTGCGCCCGCGCATCCTGCCGCGGCCCTCTTTCCGCATGACGACGACGACCTTCCCTTGGCCGAGATTCTGGCCATGTGTGAGCTGGCCGAGGCTGCCTCGGCTGCTGCCAACGGTGGCCTTCCGGCTGCTCCTACGGCCCCTCTTCCTTCTCCGCCTCCTCCACCTCCTCCTCCTCTTCCACCTCTCGTCGAGCCTGTCTCTGCAGCAGCCAGTGCTGCTCCTCCTGGCGCTGCTCCTTCTCCACCTCCTGCTCCTCTTCCTTTCCTCCCTGCTCCTGTCCTCGCCGTCGTTCCTCCAGCCCCCACCGCAATCCACCCACCCACTCCCTCGATCGAAGCCCTCTTCGAGGACGTGCTCGGTCTGCCTCCCGAGCTCGCCCAAGCCTACCGTCGACGCGGGGTCGCCCAACCCTACGACTGGCAGTATCAGTGTTTGCGGACACCTGGGGTGGTGACGGAGGGTCGGAATCTCTTGTACAGTGCCCCCACGTCGGGCGGCAAGTCCTTTGTGGCCGATGTGCTCTTGCTGCGCCGCGCGATCCGCACCCGCAAAAACGTCTTGCTCGTCCTTCCTTTCGTCGCAGTGGTCCGCGAAAAGGTGGCGCATTTCAAGAAGCTTCTGACGATGTACAACACGCGCAAGAGCAAGCGGGACACTCTGAGGATTCGGGCGTTCCATGGCAGCACGGGTGGAAGGGGGTTTGGTCGGTGTCAGATTGGGGTGTGTACGATCGAGAAGGCGAACGCGCTCGTGAATAAGATGATTCAGGAGGGCACGATTGGCCAGTTGTCGTGTTTGGTGGTGGATGAGCTGCATATGATGGCGGATCAGCAGCGTGGGTATTTGTTGGAGTTGCTGTTGAGGTAAGCGCTGCGGGAGAGAGGGGGGGAGGAGGGTGGGGAGGGGGGGTGCCTTGTCGAAAGTGAAGAGTAGTTGTGCTTATCTAACCTGATACATAATCGAAGACTACAAGATTTAGTTAAGGTCAAGACATATCGTGCGCGTAGAGAGATACGGCGCTTGTATTCTTTAAACGAAGCTCTAAAACTCACGCACATGCACACACTACAATACCCTCAAACAGCAAACTCAAGCTCATGCAGCAACAACAACAGAAGGCGCAGCAGCAGCAACCCCAAGACAGCACCACCACCACCACCACTACGAGCAGCATCACGAGCCTAACCGTCCCCCCTCCTCCTCTCCTGGACCTGCAAATCATCGGCCTGAGCGCTACCTTGCCCAACCTCGAGGAAGTCGCAGGCTGGATGGACGCCGCCCTCTTCCACACCACCTTTCGACCCGTCCAACTCCAAGAAACCTACAAGCTCGGTGACGGGCTCTACACCGCGCAAGGCACCTTGCTGCGCCAGCTTCTGCCTTGGCGCAACGAGGCACAAGACCCCGACCATATCGTGACACTGGTGGAGGAAACGACGAGCAAAGGCCATCAAGTCCTGGTCTTTTGCCACTACCGCAAGCATTGCGAAAGCTGCGCGGCGCTCTTGGCCGAGCAGCTGGGGGCGTTGTCGGCGGCAGTTGTGATTGGGGGAGGAGGAGGAATGGCGGGAGCGGGTGAGGGCAAGGAGGGCGATGATGTGGCTTCAAAGCGGCGAGCCTTGCTGGATACGCTCCGCGAGAACTCCCCAACCGTGCACCCCTGCCTGCTGCTCGCCATCCCGAAGGGCATCGGCTTCCACCATGCCGGGCTCGCAGACTACGAGAAGGATGCGTTGGAGGAGGCGTTTCGGCAAGGGGTTCTCAGTGTCATCGTCGCGACCTCCACTTTGGGCACGGGCATCAACCTGCCGGCCGCCCGGGTCATCTTCCGCTCCCTGCGTCCCGGCGCGAATCGCGAGTTCGAGGTCTCTTCATATCGGCAAATGGCAGGGCGGGCGGGGCGCGCGGGGCAGAGCGCATACGGGGAGGCTATTTTGCTGCTTAAACAACCCAAGGACGTGAAGGAGGCCCAGAGACTCATGACTGAGCCTCTGCCGCGCTTGCGCAGTTGCTTGGACCCAGAGATGGATGGAGGGCGGGCGTTGGTGCGCGCGATTCTGGAGGCGATAGCGTCGGGAGCGTTGCGGCAGTTGGGCGACTTGGACACGTTCTTGCAGTGTATGTTGGCGGTGCGACAGCGGAGTCAGAACGCCACTCGCTTGCAGGTCTTTTTGAACCACGCTCGGAGCGCGCTGCGCTATCTGGTCGAACATCGCATCGTGGAGGAGCAGCTTTATGTGCCCGTCCCAGCCGCCACATTGCCGCCAAAGCAGGAGGAGCAGCAGCAAGAGAACGCGCCCGCGGCGGGGGAGACAGCTTCCTCTTCAGCCGTAGGAGCACCAGACTTTGACACCGCCACCGCCTCTGTCTTCCCCGCTGCCCAGGCTTCAACGCAGTTGACGCCAAGCAAATTAGGGCGCGCTTTGTTCCAAAGCTCCTTTGCGCCGGACGAGGGCCTGCTCGTGTTCCAGGACTTAAAGCGGGCTCGGCAGCGGCTGGTGCTAGACGGGAATCTGCATTTGCTGTACCTAGTGACTCCTGTGTTTCATGGCCTGCAACCTGATTATAGCCGGCTTTGGAACATCTACGATCGGGCGCGGCGCTCGGATCCAGTTAAGGCCTTGGTATTTGAGTTGGTGGGGCTCGACGAAGCGCGCCTGGATCGCTGGAGCCGGCAGCCCCCGCCTTATGGTGCTGGTGCGGCGCTGGGGCCTATGTTGCACATTCCTCCGTCGGACACTGCGACGACGACGGCGGGAGCCAAGCAAAAGGCGGGCGCTATCGTGAAGTTGGGGGTCTTGGCTGGAGAGCAATTGGCAGCCATGCGCGCGCGGCGCTTGTGGGGGGCGCTGGCGTTGCATGATCTAGTGGTGTCTGAGCGCTCTCTGGATGCGACCGCAGCGATGTACCAAGTGGATCGGGGCGGGTTGCAAGCCTTGCAGCAGTCTGCGACAAGCTACGCGGGCATGGTTCAGTCCTTCTTGACGCAGTTAGACTGGTCTTTGCTAGCGCGGGCGTTGGAGGATGCGGGGATCGCGGTTCGTGGAGAGCAAGGGAAGGAGCTGGTGCCGCTGATGCAGATCCCACGGCTGGAGCTGTCCTTGGCGCGCGCTCTCTATAAGTCAGACGTCCAGACGGTGGCTGCTGTGGCCTCGGAACCGGAAGAGCACTTGGCCGACATCATTCGAAAGGTCCGGCCCTTTACGGCTGGCAAGAGTGCTGGGAGCAAAGGTGCGACGGGCGGGGTGGATTTGGACGAGTTGGCGTTTTACGACGAGGCAGCGCGTCGGTTGCGGGACGCAGCACAGTTTGTGTTGGCGCGGGAGGACAAGCATCGCAAGGCTCGGCTGGAGCAGTTGCAGGAGAAGTGGGGAGAGGGCCCGGGCGGGTTGAGCGCTGCTGCGAATGGCCGCGGGAATGACTCGGACTCCTCGTCAGACTCTGAGGATGACGACGCTAACGGCGCGGGTGCTGCTTTCGACGACGGTCTTGAGAACCGCGTCCCCAACTATTTGTCAACGACGCCCTTCCAGTCTGTCCGGCCGGGTAGCAGCAGCGGTGGTGGTGGCACTGGTAACGGCTCGTCCGCCATCTCTCCGTTCCTGAGCAAGCGCACTGATATTCCCTCCAAGGCTTTTTTCGAGACGCCCGTGGCGGTTCGGAATCCAGCGTTGCGTCCCGAGGACTACCCCTTGCACCTCTGCGTGCGGACCCCGACCCGCACGCCTTCTTCTCCTGGCCAATATCTCTACATTCCTCAAGTCCCGCCTAACTGCTCGGATCAGCAGGCGCCGCGTCTGCCCGCGCGCGAGGTGTGCGCAGCGCCGGCAGGGGGCGCTGGCACGAGTGGGCACTTGCAAAATGGGGCGCATGGGGCTGAGTTTGTGCCTGAGGGCTTGGTATTGCCCTGTGCGTATGTGTCGGCAGCAGAAACGCGCGCATTTTCGGACTTGACGACGCGGTGGAACAAGGCCTCCTGCTATTCGCTCGCACTGCATTTTCGGTCCCCGCCGTCGCTGGGTGGTTGGGACGAGCGCGTGGCTGCCTCGTCGTCGTCGTCGTCGGAACCTTCGGGCTTTCGCCGGTACGCGACCAAGACCACGCCGCTTCCCTTGATGGCTGGCAAGCTGCAGCAAGCGTTCTTCAATCCGCGGGACGAGAACGTTATTCTGTGCGGCGTCGCAGTTTCTTTGGATGGCCGACGCTCCACTTATTGCTGGCTCCCACCTCCGTTCCCGCCTCGTCCCTGTGGGGACTTGGTATGCTTGGGCGACGAGCAGACTCCTGCGGACGGACACGGGGCCGCTATTGGCACTGGCGCTGGTGCTGTCGCTGGGGTTGGTTCTCCTGGGGTCACGGCAATCAGTAGTTCCAAACGGCCTAGCTCCGCTCACGGCGCTACCGTTACTGCTACCACCAGCTTGCAGAGCCTCCCCGAAAAGACCATTACGCTGGTGTTTGGCTTCTTGGGGTACGCGCCATGTCGTTCTACTGCTCCTGCCGTCGTCCTGCGCGGTTGCCGCCGCCTTGATTCTTGGCAGCTCTACCACCTCGAGCAGCAGCAGCAACAGCAGCAGCAAGCCGCTCCGCACCTGTACAGCAACCCCGCCTTGCTGATCTGCCGGCGCTGGAACCGCGTGGGCTGCGCCTGGTTCAACGAGCGCGTGAGCCTCCGAGGCTGGCAGCGCGTCAAGTGGCTGTTGGCGCAACAAGGTCCGATAAAGGTGATTTGGGACGCGCCCATGGTGCTGGCCGCTCTCCGGGAGCGCAACGTCCTGGTGGCAGGCCCGCTCGAGGACCCCAAGGTTGGGCTCGCGTTGCTTGGTCAGGACAAGCCGAAGCGTGGGACGGCTGGATCCTCGAACAGCGGGCCTTTGCAGCTATCGGAGCTGCCGCCAGGGTGTGAGGAGCGGCACGTGGAGCTGGTGGCGGCGCAGGCCGCGGGGTTGTTGCAATTGGGCGCAGCCCTGGAAGAGGCTCTGGCGGCGCACCGGCTTTTGGAGCCTTTTCGGTTGATTGAGATGCCGTTGGCGCCTGTGTTGGCGGAGATGCAGTTTTATGGCATGCGTGTGGACCGCTCGTGGTTTCCGGGCGTGGTGCTGGCCATTCAGGAGCGTCTTTTGTTGCTGCAGGACTTGGCGGACGCCTTCGGAGGTTGCCACCTTAACCTGAACTGTCAAGATTCTGTGCATCATTTGCTATACATCGCGCTGCGTTTGCCCCCGCCGCCCAAGTGGAGCAAGAAGACGAACGTGTGGGGCGACAAGGGGCATTCAAGTAAGACGGTGCTGGGGCCTGTGCAGTCCGATTGGCTCGAGAGCATGACCGACGCCTCTCCTGCCGTCAAGCTGGTCTTGGAGTGGCGACGGCTAGGCAAGGCGCTTCAGAGTCTGCAGAAGCTGCGGAAGTGCACGCGCCTCCAACCGTTGCTGGGAAGCCATCGCGTCCGCTGCCGGGTGGATCCGTGTGGAACAGTGACTGGGCGCATCATTTTGAGCGAGCCCGCGATGCAGCAGGTGGCGCATGAGGTGACGCTCCGACGAACTGTGCGCGCGACCATCCAGGAAGAGGTCGAGGGGCAAGGACAGGCCTTGGCGAGTCAGACGGGGAGCGAGGGTGCGGCGAGCGCTGCAGCGAACTCCTTGCCTCCATTGCCGCCCGAGCTCTTTACGGACGACGTTGCGGCTGCCTTGGACCCCGTTAACACCATGCCCGCTGCGACCTTGGCCGAGCCCGCTCAGCCGATGCCGGCTCGACAGCCTGGGCTTCCTGTAGCCGCTGTGCGAGCCGACTCGTACCTGTGGGCCAACACGTCCAAGAGCAATGGCGCGGACGAGGAGATTGCTGCCCATCGTGCCACGTCGCAGTTTGGGACCTTGCGGTGCATCCTGAGCACGCGGATCGCTGAAGCCTTCATGCATCACCAGCTTGGGCATTTGCCACCTCCGGAGCAGATGCAGGAGCAGCAGCAGTTATTGTCGCCGCCAGCGCCGGCGCCGTCCACTACCACTACTGCGCTGACCACCACCACCGTCATGACGCTGGCTGATTATTGGCGCTCCCGCGGCTTCCACTACAGCGAGGAGGACGCGGCGCGGATCCGGCAGTGCGTGATCGAGTTTCCTCCGGGCGTCGTTCTCACCTATCCTGCCGATAAGGTCTTTCGCCGCCCCGACGTGATCCGGGACCCTCAAGCGATTGCCAAGGCCGCCTTCGACGATGTCCTGACCCCCGCCGTCACGCTGAGTCCCCGCAACGCCTTCTTTGCCGCCCGGGGCTGCGTGTTGCTCTCGGCAGACTACTCCCAGATCGAATTGCACATTCTGGCGCACTTCTCCGAGGACCCCTTGTTATGTGCGGCGCTCGGTCGACACGAAGACGTCTTTCGCAGCTTGGCCGCCTCCTGGAAACGCGTGCCGATCGAGAGCGTGACGCCGGCCATGCGCGACGAGGCCAAGCAGTTGGCCTATGCAGTGCTCTACGGCCAAAGCGTCACGGCCACCGCCCAGCTCTTTGCCATCTCCACCGTCGAGGCTGACAAGCTGCAGTCCTCCTTTTTGGGTACCTATCCGGGGATTCGGACCTTTGTTCGGAGCTGCAAGGACTTTTGCAAGGCCCACGGCTACGTGGAAACGCTCTTGGGGCGTCGGCGCTACCTGCCGGGCATCCACACTTCCGACGCTGGGGATCGCGCGCAGGCGGAGCGACAGAGCGTCAACTCGGTCTGCCAAGGCTCGGCGGCGGATTTGATAAAGCTGGCCATGGTCAACATTCATCATGAGCTGGAGCGCTTGCAGCAAGGGGTCGGGGACGTCGCTGGTGGTGGTAGTAGAGCTGGGGGCAAAAAGGGCGGGGGCCTCGGCGACCTACGCGATTGCCGGCTGGTGCTCCAGATCCATGACGAGCTGCTGTTTGAAGTGAAGGAGTCGATGGTGCCTGAGGTTGTGCGAATCGTGAAGCGGTGCATGGAGGGCGCGTTGCGTCTGAAGGTGCCTTTGAAGGTCAACCTCAAGGTCGGGCCATCGTGGGGCGCGCTGGTGGAGGATAATGCGGAGGCTAATTAGTGAGAGGAGTAGAGTAGTGTAAATGTGTATATTCGTGTAGTTAGTTATCAACAAAGAAACAAAGAAGAAAATGTAAGGGTTTGCGTTTATAACCTTGCGCTTTTGGTTCTTTTGTTGTTGTTTTTCCTGGAATGTGTGTGTTTTCACTCCTCTTTAATCGCTGGAATCAAAAATATTTTCTTGCCTGTGTGACAAAAGAAAGACGCGTAGGACTTGCTGCGCAAAACCAAAGGGCAAAAACATATCATGTTTTTGTTGTTACCATCAGAGTGAGAAATGCATGCAAGCAACGAAAGACACTCGAACAATGAGGAGGAAAAAAATAAAATATTTGAGAGCGTTGGCTAGCGAAACAAGATTTTTGGTCCATTTTTTAATTGGTTGATCTTGTTGTTCTTTTTTTTGGTAAGACGCAAGGTCTCTGTTCGTGCTGTTGCTGTCCACAGACAAGATCTATTTTTTTTGGTTTACATGTACATGTATTTCACACAGTTCTTTTTTTTGTTTTTGTTTTTTTGTTCTTTCTGTGATTTTGTTTTCTCTTAGGTGCGCATTTCCAGTGTCTTCTCTTCCACCATCCAGACACTCCTCTTCTGCATCGCTGCGCCCTTCATCGTTTCCTTCTTCTGTTCTCTTTTTCTTTCCTCTCCTTCCTTTCCCATCTCTTCAACAGTATGGATCTTCTGTGCCCGTCTTCTAATCTTGCTTTACTCTCACATTTGTTTTTTCCCCCACCCATCCAACAAAGACCATTTCCCCCTACAAGCACGGTGATTCATATAAATACGTCGACGAGAATATAAAGACATGCGGACACAAACTTATCACTCATGAAATAAAGCCATGCACCAATAAAGAGACAGGAATAAACTGACAGGCACACACATCAACTGTGTGTGAGCGTGCACTAATCATTATGCTCTCGTAGAAATAAGAGGCATACATGTCAAAATATGTGTGCATGCACTAACTCATTCCTACTCTGCCCCCTTCCCCGAACTTGACTCCTTGCAGTTATAAAGAAAGAGAGGGGTAGAAAGATTAAGCACACATATCGATCTTGAGTGCGTGACCTACTCATTCATACTCTGCTCTCTTTCACTGCTCCTCCCTCGAACTCTTCAATGATCCTTTCTTCCTCCTTCTTTCTCCTTTTTCTTCCCCCTCACTTTTCCCTCTCCGTCCTTTTTTGGGGGGGACTTCTCTTCCTTCTTCTTTCTCTTTTCCTTCTTCATCTGGACTTCTCTTCCTTCTTCTTTCTCTTTTCCTTCTTTTTCTTGTTTTATTTACTGACTCAGTCTACCCAACCACACGAATTCATAATAAATTCTACTCATAAATAACCAATAAATATTGAGTCTCCACCTCTAAAGACTTGTCTCCTTCTCACATCACACAACACACAAGCCTCCCTCTCCTCCCCCCCCTCCTCCTCATCCTCACTCCCCATTACCGACCCCCACACCATCCACCACCGGATCCATCACCCCACCACCTGCCTCCTCCACTTCCCCCATCCCCCCCTCCCTCCCCTCCTCCACCTCTCCGCTCCACCTTCCACCCAACAAAACCCTCAATATCCTACCCATCCCCCATCCCATCCCCCGAAACAACCTCCAAGCATCTCAGAGAGCCAAGGCCTTTGATAAGTCGGAATCCACCCATCACTGCCCTACCAACCATCTTGACACCACCCACCACCACAGTCTTAGTCAGCCAAGCACCCTTCTTCACCGTCTTGCCCACCACCCTGGCACCCCCAACAGCCACACCCACGGCGCATTTCGCCGAGAAAAGCACCATGCCAGTTGCAAGGGCGATGAGGGAGGGACGGGAAGAAGATGGGGAGGGAGGGCTCGAGGAAGGAGCAGCCTCGGTCTGACCCACTGCCTCGCCCACGGTTCCGTTGCTGCTACCGGCAGCCACGTCCGCGTTCGAGGCGTTGGAGGGAGGGAGGGTGTTGGTGCTGGATGTAGGGGTGGAGGACGCGGGGGAAGGAGAGGACGAGTCCAAAGCAATCGCCATGGCTCGCTGTGCCTCCGCCTCGGCGACCTGGAACTTGAGCACTTCGTCCACGGCCTGGTCATCGGTCCATGAGGCCTCGCCCGGGACGTGGTCGGAGGTAACGGGGGGCTGGTCGGGGTCCGTGTTCCCACTCTCCGCCACCAGCTCTCCCATTACAATGGCTATCTCCGCGCACACGCTCACCACAGGGCCCAGGATAGGCAGTCTCATCGCCACGCCCAGGGCGCCGGCGGTGAGCGTGCTGCAGAGGCTTGCTCGACGCGGTGCCTCCTCCTCGTCGTCCTGCTCCTCGATTTCTGCCGGAGGGACCATGCGGGCTTCGTCGTTCACATGACCCTCTTCAAGGGCCGTTTTGGAGGGAGCGAGGGCCAAGGGCATAGCCACTGCAGGTGCAGGTGTCGCATCGAAAGGAGAAGAAGTGGGAGGAGGAGGGGGAGGGAGGGAGCTGCTGGCGCTCAAAGCGGCCAGGGAGGGTTCGTTATCCCGCCCGTCGTCGGCGACTGGCGCGGGCACGTCAGCCACCAAAGGCTGCTGCTGCTCCTGCTGCTGCTGCTCCTGCTGCTGCTGCTGCTGCTGGCTGGAGCTCTCCGCCGGCACCAAGGCCCCATCCGCTCGAGGCACCGAGGCCAATTGCTCGATGGTCTCCTCGTGCTCCTCGGGCAAAATCGCACCGGCCCCGAAGGGCGCCACACGGCGCTGCTCGCCCTCCTCCTCGCCCTCCTTGGGCTCTGCTGTGGCTGCTGCTGCTGCGGCGGGTGACGCATCACTGCCGGTGCTCCCCGTGGAGCGGTGGGTGGCCTCCTGGCGCGAAGCCGAGGAAGCCAAGGTGTCCAGGGCCCCGCTGCCCGCCTTGGTGGAATGGGTACGGCTGGTGCAGGTGGTGGGGATGGCGGTGGCGATGGACGAGGCGATAGGCGTGCTGGTGGTGCTGTTGCTGGTCGAGGGCTTGGCTTTGATGTGCGTGCCTGCCTTGGCCGCTGCCAGCTTCTTGGTCTTCTCCGCCGGGGTGACCTTGCGCTTCGTCTTATTGTCCGTCTTGTCGTCGTTCTTCTTGATGGTCGGATCCGCCGCCGGCTTGTTCTTCTGGAACTTCCCCTTCTTGCCGCCCTTCTTGGTCGACACCGACGCCACAACGCGCGCC
>Ga0209390_10007330_pt1 | contig 14196 bp, 11 predicted proteins | sample BON01_FD_187212 | JGI IMG/M metagenome (GOLD analysis project Ga0209390, IMG submission 187212) | Freshwater microbial communities from Lake Bonney liftoff mats and glacier meltwater in Antarctica - BON-01 (SPAdes) (version 2) | ecosystem: Environmental > Aquatic > Freshwater > Ice > Glacier... | reverse complement strand
ACATGATCCCGGTGCTTGCGCACCTCCTCTTCTGCTGATCATCGTCTAATCACCTTCCGCACCCCGCTGTTCCACGTCGACTTTCGATCTTCATAGCTCACCGTACCTCCTTTCCAGCGAGGTTCTTGCCATGTGAAAACTGCTCGATTTGTCCTGTCGTGCCATTCCGTGGGAACATCTTTGCCTGAAATAGCCTTGTCTGCTTGGATGTCGGCTTCTTCATTTACAGGTTCTCCTCGATGCGCATTCACCTTTACCAGAAACGTCGCTGCTCCTGCTGTTATTCTTTTTCGGAGCTCTTCGATTGCTTCTAGTAAAATGTCTGCGTCTGGTGCTCCTACTAACGTCGCTTTTCCGCCTTCACCTACCCATCTTTTTACAGCTTTCAGCAGCGCTTGGTTGTCGCATAAATACAGCATGGGTTTTGTCACAGGGGTGCCGCGTAATGTCAAGACAAAGGCCGCTAGTTCCGGACGGTTTGAGCTGGATCCTTCCTCTTCGCGTCCCACCTTCCTCTGCTGCCTTTTCCTTTGTTTCCGCAAGTTCACATACCCTGCTCCCATTTTCCCCCCTTTTTGGTTAGATCCATCACCCGCTGTGACTGTGCCTCGCAAACCATAACCTTCTAATCTGCCAATCTCTGTGCCCATCCAGTATTCCCGCTCGATACCTGTCAGTCGTACTTGACATTCGTCCTTTCCGCCCGACGCCCTCGCTGCTGTCAACAGAGCCTGAATGTGTTTTGTTGTGACAGTGAGATCTTTGTGAACCCAGCATGAAGCGTGATCCTCGCTCACTACCATTTTGATGTTGTCTTGCTTCCACCATGATCTGTATCGTACGCTCTGCCCGCGATGTGCCTTCTTTTTTCTCCCGTTCTTTTTGTTCTTTTCCTCTTTCGATTTCGTTTCATCATAGTGAGAGAAGATTTCTTTTCCGCTGAGCTCAAATGAGCGGATTTCCTCCGCCCCCTTTTCCGACTTGCATCATACGACCCAGTCGTGCATCGTGCTCGACTCTTCCAGCCATCTTTTCTTTTCGTGTTCTGATAGACTCTTTCATATTACTACTGTTGGTCCTTCTTTCCCCCCCCAGAAGAGCAGATCTCCTTGTCCTGCTGACTGAAAGAAAGGAGGGGCAGACATCGCTGCCTGTCTTTCAATTCTCGTGGCACTATTCATCTGCTGCAGTGCTCGTAATACTGCCCACGTTGGTGATCTGGTTCCAGCTTCCTCCAAGTTGGCTCCAACTCTTCTGTTCGTTTTGTCTCTTTCTGAATCATTGAGTTGTAATCAGCGCTTGCTCGTGGCCTTCCCAACACTCCTGCTTTTTTAGAAAGTTCCATACCCCGCTAGTGATTGTCCATCCTCGTTCTGGGTCCAGGCATGTAGTCAGACCTTCCGTCGTGATGATTCTCGTTTCGTCCACTTGCTCTTCCCATACCTGCGATGAGTTTTGGATTCTGACGAAGCCACCTGCTGGAATCGCTTGGTCCAGGAACAAATTCTTTCCTATCACTAGTCGCATTTTTTGTTCACGAAGGAGGCCAGGGACATATGTAGATGTTGGCATCGAGGGTGCTTCCCACTGCATGATTCTACGCATGAACTCCGAACCTATCGTGTCAATTGGGTTGCTGACAACGAGTGGATGATGTGTTGAGCTTTGTCCCGAGGGCTCGATCTGTTTACTCCATTCACTCTGTAGCAGCGTTCGTGTCTGTTCAAGATCGTTGTTGCAGCACACTCGATTTTCATCCGAAATAAAGTCAGTGATTGCAGGCGCCAAGTGATACGCAACTAAGTGGTTACATACCCCTTGGCTGCTTTCTAAGTTCTCTGCCCTCTCCTCGTGCTCCCCCCCACCTGTTGGTTTCAAGGGAAAGCCCATTTGCTCCGATGTGAGCCACAACCATGTTGACTCGTCCACCAACTCCGCATTGAAGGCAATTGCTTCCTTAACTCTCTCCATCGTCACAATAGTGTCGCCGCCTTGCTTGTCGTCTAATCTGCCAGCATACCTCGGGTCTGCATCGGTGAAAATCATGACAATCAATGGCTGCTGTGGGTGTTGATTCGTCGTTCGGCTCCCTCCTTTGCAAGCTAAGCACTCGCCACCTCGACCCAGTTGCATCTTGTGAAAGTCCTTGCCAAACTCCTTGACGATCCCGCACCTTGCACATTGCTTGTACCACGCTCGGCGTGTCGGCTTTTGCCACCATCCTGCACTTTCGAACTCTGGCTCGTGCTACCCACTCTACCAAGAGCTCGGTAAGAGTAGGACAGGTCTATCTCTGTCGAATCTGTCGGTGAGCTGCCAGTCTAAAAGACCCTGCCAGGCTTGGATTCTGTTGGCCTTTTCGGTCGCTTCATGCACATTTACCTGAGCCTCAAATTCCATCATGTTGGCCACCCCCTCTCCAATCCGTGCCTCTGCTATCTGCCACACGTCTCTTACCTTTCCGATGAAGCTTGTGCCCATCGTGTGCATGTTTACTGCTACCTGTTCACCGAGTTGTCTTCTTGTCGCCGCTCCTTTTTTGACTGGGCGACTTCTGTCAAGCTCTGTAGTAGTGTATTTTGCATGCTTATTGATTGCCTTCTTCACGAATTCTTGGGCTCGATCTAGGAAAGAGTCCATGTTCCACATCGAAAGCATGTCGTCAATGAGCTGAAACAGCAGGTTGTCGACGTGCGTCTTTGCCTGTCGGCTATCTCGCTTACTACGTGCAGGCTTGACGATATTTGTGAAGAGGTGTTGCACTATCTCCCGGACCTCTTTTACGTCGTCTGCACCTACTCCCCGTAGCTTCATGATCTTTAGCAAGTCAGCGAGAGAATCCCATACGTTACCCGCCACGCTTCTGCGGCAAAACTCCACTGGGCTTGCGTCTGATTTCCGCTTGCGTTCGGCTTTTGATGTCATATCATCGGACCCATTGTCGTCTGACGTCTCATTGCCTCTCTCAGCTTGGAACTTCGCGAGATTTTCTTTCAGTTCAATCCACTCTGCCAACACTGGTGGGGACCGTTCGAATTTCTTGACACTCGCTTTGCACCTTGGTCGATGGTATTTCGAGGCATTTCCAATCAACTAGATTTAGGTACTCCTGCATAAGAAATTGGGTGGTGCAGTGGAGTCCTTGCGCATTGGGTACACGCACTCGGACTCTTCGCTCACCATTCGAAGTTGCAGACAACCTGAGCTGTGGTGGCAGATCCTGATTTGCTTTTGAACTAAAGCCTACGGCTGTCCTTGGTAGATGTTCGACGCTTTCGAACCCTGCCCTTTTAAAGATCGGTATGCCTTTCTTCATAGCCTCTTCACCTGTCCACAACAGATTCCAGACTTGTACATCAAGGCCCCACGCAGTTGGCTCAGTGTCCACACGCGATCCCCCAATCTTCGCAATTCGTGTTTTGCACTTCCTGATGGACCGCGTTGCTGTTGCCCAGCTCATCTTTCCAGGGACGAGCAATAAAGCGAGTTTTTGGTCCATTTTTTCTGCCCATGTGACTGACACGTTTTGATTGTGCAACGACTTTGCCAATCGCGACCAGAAGTCTTTGTTTGCTACGTTCCAGTCCCACAGCTCCATTTTGTCAGTCAAGTCAGTAAATGAGTTGCAGTGCCACTCTGTCAATGTGTGTGCTAACTGTGCTAGCATATTTTTTTGTACGACATCCTCATGCCGCATGCATTGGTCAACGTGCTGCAGCAAGGCTTGCGTGAGTACTCCTGACGGCAGGGGGCACTCATGGCCACCCTCTGCAGTTGGGAAGGTGTACACAGAGTATGCGCTTGACCATGGTACGTGCCATGCATTTCCATACGCTTGTACCCAGATTTTTTGCAGACCCTCGAACTCACTCTGTGACCATTCGATGAGGGCTGCCGAGAACCGGAAGGCACCGATTCCTTTCTGTGCGAAGAATTGGGCAGAAAGTTCTGGCGTCAGCGGGTGGCGTTTGTTTAGGTCGCGTGCCACTCTCGCTTTTTCACGTACTGCCTCTCTTGTGGCGCTCATGTCACCATTCCCCGTGCCCCAGCAACCTAGGTACCAGCACGCGTCATTGATGTCTAGCGTTTTGAGACGTTCGCCATTTATCCTCAGATCTAGTGCTGGAGTGCGTTCCCGTCTTTCTCGATCCTTGTCAATTACAAGCAAGAAAGTATTTTTTACGTTGATCTCCATGCCACACCATGTCGTAAACTCCTGCACCACGTCTGGCAAAGTTTCCATTCCTCCTGGGGTCTCAGCAAAAATCGAGATATCGTCGATGAAACCTATGTTATTATAGTGATAGCCGTGGTCGGCGTCTTGACTGCTGTCATCCTGGTCCTTGCCAATCTGCAAACCATGACAGATCCCCTGATTCTGCCCAGTCGCCGTGAGCATCCGCAACAGAGCGTTGATAAAGATGTTGAACAGTTGCGGGCATGTGATGCTTCCTTACGCTACACCTGTATCAAACGTGATTGGTGCACTCTCTGCGTCGTGTGGAGCTAGACGGACTGTTGCGCTGTCGTAAATCTGCTCCAGTAAGTCAACGTCTGGTATATGAAACATGTTCATCACGTGCCAGAGAGCTGCCTGTGACATTTCATTGAAGGCATTTCTGAAGTCGTTGTCAACTCGATAGACTCACTTTCCTTGTCTGTGGGCTTCATGCGTGACAAAATGCATTTTTGGCATGTTGATGTTGACACTTCGACCCTGCCTGCCCCCGCCCTGCCCTGGTTCTAACACAATTGTCTGTTCCACGATCCTCTTCAGCCGCTTGTTGATGATGTAATTGAGCAGTTGGTACCCACTGTTGACCAGCACTACCGGTCTTTGATCAGACGTTTTGTTGGTGCTGCCTCCTTTGTGGAGTTGGAAAATGGTGCTATTGATGGTGGAATGAATCTGGCGAGCGGTGTCGATGGTTTTCTTGAGTAGAGTCAATATTTCATTCACCCACGCTTGCACGATCAAGAATTCCTCATCTGAAATTGTCTTCAATAGCTCATTGGTGCACTGTATGTGCCTGGCGCCTTGCCTGGTTTTAGACAGTATTCAACGTACTTTGCAATCTCTTGAATGGTGAGTGCACCATGCAACCTGCCCTGCGTGCCACTAGCGGTTCTATGTGCGTCGATTTTGAGCTTGGTCATCATTTCCAGTGCTGCTATTGTTCCTTTGTTGTGCCGGAAATCTGCGAAGTGCCAGCACCCTTGGCAGAAGGCAACTAGCTCTCGTCTATTGTGCTCGGCTTTGTCCTGCAGGATACTTGCACAGGTCTTGCTCACATTGCCCCAATTCATTATCATAGGCTTGTGCCGCCGTCCTTGTGCACGAACGTAGCCTTCTGGCGAGACACATTTGAAGCAGCACCACGATGGCGGTGGGGACGGGGGAGAGGGCGGAACCTCAGTAGGTATGAGCGATGTTAGAACGCACAGCTTCTTAAATCCACATTCCTTGCACGTTGCCGTCGGCTTGCACCCTTGCGATTCGTTATAGTTTTCCCATGCGGGCTCAATTTCTCTGCCGGTCCATGGACCATCACTCCAGAGAATCTGTCTACAGGCCGTTGCTTGAGAAAAACTGATTATGTCCTGCTGTCTAGTTATTCTTGTAGTTGTCAGTGCAATCACGCCCCTTTGGCTCGCCTGTGTAGTGATGAACTTTAAGAGGGGGCATGAGAGGGCATTGTGAGCGTCTTGACGCTTTGGTTGCGCCAATTCCAACACCGTTTGCCACTCTTGTGCTTTCTTCCATGCTTGTTGCCCTGTGAAACCCCATTTGACACAGTCATGCATCATGGCTCCCAATGTCCCCGTTGTGTAGCCACCGACACTGTTCACGGCATTGGATAATGCCATGGAAGAGACTGCAGCCTCTGCGACTGGTGGAGTGGCAGCTGTGCTTGCTGAGTCGGCTGTACTATGCCATGTAGAGCATGCGCAGGAGATCCATTCTTGCATGGCTCCCCAGTCCTTCTGATTGTAACTCACGCTGAGAGTGATTCGTGCGACTTGTACCTGATGGACTGTAGTGCTTGGCCAATCTTCAGAGAACTCCTCGGTTGCAGCATTCCATGCCTCTGGGAGCATCCGGTCATCATTGTATTCGAGCCAGCAGCCCCAGGGCATTCTCCAGACCAGATCTGTCTGCGTTGGCTGCGGCCCATACTTACCGGAGAATTTGCCAGGTCCCTTGTGCTCTTCCAGAAAGGCCTTTTCGGCTTGCCTGTCAGCCTCTCTGCTGTTCCAGCGGTCCTGTTTGATGGCTTCCTGTTGTGGTTTGGTGTTGGTGTTAGTTTCAAGTTCATGTATGCAGCCGCAGCTTCAAATCATTGTGTAGATTTACATCTGTCAGGTGTGGGCTGGCCTATAAGCACCTAGATCAGCTGTGTAGGCTGCTGCGCCGTGATCGCAGGCGTGCAGAGTAAGTGTCTATCCTGATGACCAGCGCCGTGGTCATCTGCCTGTGATGAGTGCAGCATGTGCTAAAGATGATGTCATGATCAGGCGCATATCCACGTATCAGTGTCAATAACCTTATATATTTGCATGAGCTGGCGTAATGCATACCTATATATATACGCATCAACAGAGACACAAGCGAGACCTGCCAGTACGAAAGCCAGCGCCTGCGTGCGTGTGTGTGTGTTTGTGTGTGTATGTGTATGAGTGCCTAAACCCTGAACCCTAAAATGGTGTGTGTGTGTGTGTGTGTGTGTATGCGTGTGCGCGCGTGTGTATGTCCTCCCGGTCGCATTTTCTTGTACCTGTGCAGCACTGCGCCATCAGAAGCTCAGTGCCCCTTAGGGTTTGCAGCATCAGAAGCTCAGTGCCCCTTGTTTCTTGTGTCTGCTCGACCCATTCATTCAAATGCAGTGCATGCTCAGTCGTTATCATGAGTGCACTCTGTACCCCTGCGCCCCCCCCCATTCAAATGGGCTCCCCCAGTTTGCGCTACCAATGTAATCGTGGCAGATTGAGGGGGGGGGGTTGACTGTGGTTGCACAGGCCTACCTGACGGACTCTAGGACTTTAGTCACATTGTATCTGTTACAATCCCACAGGGGGGCTACAATAAAATGATGATGGCAACGCCCTTACCACTGTCAAACCAGACGTGGCTGCAGTATTACGAGCGAAACGTGAAATCCAGCTCAGTAAATTCATTAGATATTAATAAACTGTTCAATCAGAATACTAGTATTTGAAAAAGATCTTTGAGTGTGAGTGCTGTTTTCACGTTGACCTGTGTCAGCCCCATGGGCAAAATCCATGCTCGTGAGGCTGGCAGCAGCACCAAAACAATCTTTCCCGGAAATGAGGGAGCCCAAGGTCGGAACATTGGTGACAGTAAAACCCGGAGGCGTAGCACAGCAATGGAGGTTCAGCAACATCAAGATTGCCACCGACATCTTTGTCGCAATCAAGTTTAGAAACAGCGAAGTGACAGTGGATGAGAGCTGGTTTGTGTTTGATGCGACATTCAATTGCTTGATTTTACATCAACTTGGTTTCTTTGGCGACATGGCTCTCAAGCGTACAACAAGATCTTCTATGGCGGAAAAAAACCAGGCCTGCCGGCGTCACAAAGCAAGACATGGCTGGCTGACAAGTCTGTTTGGCAGTCTTAAGTTAAGAACAACAAACAAACCCCAGTAAACACCACCAGCCAAGAGCATCAAATGGGTGTGCATAAAAGAAGAGCCAGTGTGGGGCAATGCAGTGGCGAACGAAAAATTAACTACTGCCCTTGACAATCGTTTCTCTAGACAGACGGTGGCAGCCCTTGGGTTCACTGCCTTATCACAACAAATCAAAGAAATCCCACCGATGTATGCCGACTTGTCAGAACAACGTTGGCAACACGTGACAAGCAGTGCCCTGCAAGGACTGCAGCTCATGACCAATGATTACATCAAAGGCAAAGCTGTATTCTATATGACACTGGAAAGTTTCTCAAACCACAGGAAATGCGAACGCATGATCGCAAAGATTAAATGCCCAGTTCCCACTCACCTGCTCGACCATCTTATTATTCCAATACATGTCCAAGAGTCACATTGATTTCCAGCGCACTTAAACGTAAAATCCTTACGCATGAGCTTTCTGGACTCGAATTACGCCTACAGCTCTGCCGACCCACGGCAGAAAATGCATCTGTGGAAATTCTACAGAATGGCATGGACAGTTCACGCTAACACTGATGCCCCAGCTCTTTCTTGGGTCATCCACCCAGCAAGGATCACGTCAATGCACATATGACTGACAGAACTCACACTAGCAATAGTGCAGGCACTCGAAACGCAGAAAGACGTGACCGTCGACAGCATAATTAGAACAGTAGACGCTCACATCGTTGGAGAATGAAAACAGAGAGGTGTGTGTCCATGGCAGGCTGGGGACCAATCTTCCAATCCATCCTGACAAACTTTTGAAATTGGACAGGGCGGGAGCAACCTGTGACGCTCCAGCAAAACAATTTCAAGGATGCATATGAAACTAGATTCGCAAGTGGCATACATACAGTACTGAACTCAGTGTATGCGGTGCGAGGATGGTCAATTGACTTCGTCGAACAGCCTCACATCAACAACGCACGGAACAGCATGGCAGCAGTATGTCACGCTTGACAAAGAAAGTAACATGAGCACGCTGTGGCGACAAGAAGAATTTCTAAGAATCTGCTGCAAAGAAGATCTGGCAGAGAACGCACAAGATTTAGAGGTGACAACACCAGTCAAAAAAAGTCAAGAGGTATGACACAACCTTGCCATGATCAAGGTTCTGTCTTCGTAAATCGTTTCTGGGGCAGGACCGGATGGGGTCACAATCAATGTGGATCTGCTGGTCGTATATTTTGAAAAATTTAAACGGTCAACAGACAGGGACAAGGGGTCCCTAGAGGTGAATGAAGCAGAAGCGAATGAGCAGCACAAAAGCATCATCAGTGCACTCAAAGTTGCTGCTCTGGAGTGGGAATCAGACCAGATTAATTTTGTCGTGGGTAACCGCGGATCGGATGTTGAAAGCGACTTCTACCCTAAGCTCAAAACGCTTGATGTACCGTGGCAAGATGACAAGAAGGAAAGAACGACAAGCTCTTCGCTGATCACGTGCCTCAGTGACACAGGTATGCGAAGCGCACAATCGGGTGATTGTGTCTTTTCTCCAGCAGGTGCAAGGAGGTGTGAGGCCAACCACAGAGGGATCGAGGGAGAACATCAGGCACAATGTGCAAGTGTAAAGAGATAGAGAGAGGAACACACGCTCATAGAGCGTCAAAGCTGGGCCTGGGGCCCGTCGAACGATGGTGGACTCAGGATGGTAAACTCAGAATCACAATCCAAGACCCCCTCCCAGAGTCCGGAAGACGGACACATTTATTGTACTTTACTTATTCGTATTGCATTCTGTCATGTGTCTAAAAACTTGCCACTTCACTGCTTGTTTTACGTCGCACATTTGTAAGTTTTCTTTCCAGCGTTCACGTGGAACATTTTCTTCCATAGTTTAATTGCTGATTCTATTTGAATTTTGTTGACTAGGTTTACCCAAAAAATATTTCCTGACATCTAACACTACAACCACTTCTCATGTCTGCAGACTTTTGGAATTTTTTGTACTCTGGGCTTTCATTTCAATGCCAGTGGGAGAGAGATCTCAAGATTCAATTGATCTGTTTCGTCAACTTGAGGGTGAATTGTATTTGCAAATACATCGCTTCCGAGCCCACATGAGAGATGCCAAATTCTGCTTTGGTGTCTTGTAATGAAAACCGGTTTCGCCAGAAACCGGCCCACATGAGAGATGCCAAATTCTGTTTTGTTGTCTTGTCATGGAAACTGGTTTCGCCAGAATCCTTCGCGCCTGCCAGGCGCGCCTTGGTAGCGAATTTCTGGCATTTCCCAAGGGTGGTGGGCTTTCAAGCATGATGTTTGTTTTCTGAAAACTACCTTTGCAGGGTGGGTTTCAATTGAAATCACCAATGTGGAAGGACTTCTATTTTTTGATTTATTGTTCTTTCAGCCAAAATAGAGATTTTTTGCGTGCAAAGATGAATAATGTATCCCCCGTAATGAATAATGTATCCTCCGTATCCTTGGGATACCCGCTATCGGTTTTCAATAAAAACTTTACTCTCAAATGATTCGGGCACTTTCGGGCACAATTGTCGCCGGGTGCCGGTTACCTCGCGAAGATGCCGACGCAAGGGCGCCGTCGTAATCTTGGTACTGTGCACCTTTCCTGCTACTTTATCTAACGATCCGACCATATCTTGACCAACCAAACAACCAAGAAATCACAACATGGCTGGTGTAAAGATTTCAAACTGGAATGTTTGAAAATAACAGTTTCCTTTCGGTTTCTCAGGCCAAAAAAGTGTTCTACGAAAGAGTCAAAATATTGAATGCATGTCTACTTGGGCAGGTATCGGTACACACTCATGTGCTGTATCCATGTTTGTACTTTGTCACGGTCGATTGCGCTTCCTCTATCTTTACATGTGTGTCGGTGCGGGAATCAGGAGACCATCATGAGGCGATGACAAACTCCATCTACAGTACATTTATATGAACTTCAGCAAACGAATATCTGTATATGAGTGCAAATGTGATGACGAAATCGACGTGAATTTCACGTTTGTATGTTTAATGTACACATGTAGGCTAGGCCATGTCCAAAAAATGCCAAAAGTATTGGCGATGACGTCCACGACAGCACATACCTCACCCACACTGAATCCAATTCAAATATCTATCTAATTCGGCGAATATCCCTCACATTGTGAGCGACGCACGACAATCTTGTGTCATGTAACCATGGATGTGTATTTTTCGTATTTGTACAATGTTGTCCTCGTGCTGGCAGTGTTTTAAGAAACACCCATCATCGAGAGCACGATGACAAGGATTGTTTTGATGACGATGAAAGCCATAAAGCCAAAGAGATAAAAACGTTTTTGGCGATGCGCACTTTGAAATCTCTCGTCGCTTACACTGACCAGATTAAGTTGTGCCTGTAAAGGATCCAAATTGCCCTGTCCCGTGCTGCTGCTGCCCATGGGCAGTAGCAAGTATTTCATCTCGACCGTTGCGCTGAGCATGCCAGGCTGTCCTTTGGAGGCCGCACACACTGGCCCAGCCGCGCTGGCTCTACCTATAAAGGTGTCGACACCTTGTGCGGGCACTACGATTCCAGTATCCTTGGCGACATTCTCTTCACTAGTTGTCGCTTCTGTGAAGGAACCTGCTTCGTCGTCGGCAGTCCAAAATCTATCCTGGCTGCTGCCCGCCTCGCGTGTGGTTGGTGTGTCTGGGTGCTTTGTCTCTGTCAGGGTGGGCTCGCTGAGCATGTGCATGCCGTCGTCTTTGAGGATGGGCGGCATGTGCGCATCATAATCGCGCACAATTGACTTCTGCACACTTTCGATACTGGCTGGTTGTAGACCAAAGGCCACGCCAGCTGGGCCCTTGCCCCGACAGCCAACAACATAGTCGTCCAGCAGCAACAGATTCCTGACTACACTTTGCATGGCCGGGTTGCGTTTTAGCACGTAGGTAAGATTTGGGGCATTGCCAGGGAGGGGTGTGGTGTCCATTTTCCCACTGACGTGCCCGCCCTTGACAGTGCAAGCGTGAATAGTGGTGATGGGTTCACGGCAACTTGGGCACGCCCAGAAACCGGCAGTGCCGATCGAGACGCTCTCGCTCTTTCTACAGCATCCGATGTGAAAACAGTGTGAGCACGAGGTGACAACAGCCCTGCCGCTGAACATGGGTTCCAGGCAGATTGGACACAACGCCAATTCTTCCGCATGGTCTCCCCGCTCCCTCGCAATATCGCTCTCGTCTGCAATCCACACCTTGCGCACCAGATCAATCACGACCGTCACGTCGTCGCCTTCCACAGCTCGGCTGTCGGCTGCTGAGTCGCTGCCAAATTGCATTCGCACTACCATGACCCTGCCGCGACTCTGTGCCTGCTCTGTCAAGTCACGGTGACTGTCAGAGCTCAAGGCGGCCGCGTGCTCGTCCGACTGCACGGTCACGGCTCCGTTAAGTTGCACAGTGCCCCGCTGGCTTGTCATCATGTAGACGAAGTCACCGTCGCTGGTCACCAGCTCTGGCCCTGCGAATGGCGGGCGGTGCGATGTAGTACTAAGCGTTTCTGGTCGCGATGTGGGACTGAGCGTGTCTGGTCGCGACGTTGGACTGAGCGTGTCTGGTCGCGACGTTGCCTGCGGCAACACTGTGTGCGGTTGGTCCATAGACAGAGGCGATCCGGGCAGCACCCCGAGGTCAAATTCGTGGTGTTCTCGCTCAGCAGCTGCCAGGCCTCCAAGGTCCATATTTTTTCTGCACCGACGTCAGCCGCAGCTATGCAATCCAGGACAAATCTGGAAAATCACAGCGCGCACTGCAGCCGGGTGCTCGAGCTCCCGCCACGGCCACTCGTGCTCCTTGCTGCCACGCGCTAAACCACACCACCACCAGGATGCTGTGCGATTCCTCCTTATCTGCAGTTCTGGTGCAGTTTTGTAAATGTTTACTCAAGCTCTTGTGTTGTATTGACCGACTGCTGTGGAAAAACCGCACGAAGACACCCGCACATCAACAAGCACCGAACTTTTCCTGGTCCTTCAAGATGTGCGTTGAAGACAGCTGGGTCGAACAAGCCTGTCAGTCTGCCTAAGCCAACGATGTCGCACTGTCCCAAACACACAAAAAAGCCTTCTGCAACTTGGACGATGACTAGGCACGAACTGAGAACAGGTTCTACGATAAATTTACCCTTGACATGGTACCGTTCCACCAACTCTCGCTCGGGGCTGCGTACCGTGCGGCCTCCACCAACTCTGAGTCGCCATACTGGCGACGCGGAGTCGTCCTCCCGCAGGACCCCTTGGAACTCTTTGAGATGCCGTTGCGGATTGTTAGGACGGCTCAGCCTTGTCGCGGGCACCCCGATGACCTGGTAGAAGTACCAATGCTTCCACCTGATCATTATGGGTGTGGCCTTGGATGTGCACGTTTCACAGGCACGTTGGCAGCAGTTGAAGAACATGAGCGCGGATGCGCTCGTTGGCTTCATAATTTCCTTCCCGAAGATTTGCAACGCGACCTTTTCAGCGGCGATGAAGACGAGCTAGCCCTGACCCTTCTGGACATCGTTGAGCCACTCCAGTACCCGCTTTCCGTGCTGCAGAAGGCCTGCAGACACGCGCTCGCCTCTCCGCTGCTCGTCGATGGCGCCAGGCATTGGGAGATGCCACCGTTGAAGTCGGCCGATCAACACCCGGCGCCATCGCAGAAGCTGCCAACGTCGAAACAGCTGACCCCGCCTGCAGCGCCTGCTTCGGCACCCCCTCTTTCGTCTGCTTTGATTGCTCTCAGCTCTCTATCTTTGAATCTGCATTACATCAACCCACCCTCGCAAACAGGAGATTCGAATTTAGTTGCCGACAAGATAATTGACAGCAGCCACAGGAAAAAGGTGCCGCAGCAGAAGGCCCACAGACACGCGCCTGCCTCTCCACCGCTCGTCGTTTCTGATGAGATGACGCCGTTGGGGCCGGCCAATCGACACCCTGCGATTTCGCAGAAGATACCAACGTCGAAACAACCGACCCCACCTGCAGCGCCAGCTTCGGCACCCCCTCTTTCGTCTACTTTGATTGCTCCCAGCCCTCTATCTTTGAATCTGCCTTACATCAACCCACCCTCGCAAACAGGAGATTCACATTTAGCCGCCTACACGTCAATCGACAGTAACCGCAAGGAAAAGGTGCAGCAGCAACAGGGACAGGACATAGGTCGCCCAGCATCAAATTTGGTGGTCAAAGTCACGCAGTCTTCGCCTATTTCACCCGGTCACTGGGGGTTTGTGTTGAAGATGAGGTCTCCCACTCGGGCCGGCGGGTTTGTGTGGAAGTATTCGCCTCTTTCGGAATGCTGCAACGACAACCTTTTTCGGCATAATGTAATCACAGTAGATACTGTCGTCGCCTCCTCGAGCACGTTGGTTGACAGGCCTCCTTCTCTTTTACCCTTTCCTGTAGTTGACCAGGGTCAACCTCTGTTCTTGCCGGAATCGACATCTTCGCACACAGACCAGGTGCCGATCGACGAGGATAGCGAAGAGGCGATATTTGCGGTTCAGAAAACGGGATCACCAGCAGTCAAGGAC
>Ga0209390_10007323_pt1 | contig 14207 bp, 10 predicted proteins | sample BON01_FD_187212 | JGI IMG/M metagenome (GOLD analysis project Ga0209390, IMG submission 187212) | Freshwater microbial communities from Lake Bonney liftoff mats and glacier meltwater in Antarctica - BON-01 (SPAdes) (version 2) | ecosystem: Environmental > Aquatic > Freshwater > Ice > Glacier... | reverse complement strand
CCCCATACGTAACTTTTTTTCGGTGGGAACAGCATCAGAAATACCCCTCTTGCTTCTTCTTCTCCATCGAGCCGGCGGAGTCGCTGTCGATCAGGCGACCCTGGCGTTCCGACGTGGTGGCGAGCAGCATCTCCTGGATGATGCCGGTGATGCTGTCGGCGTCGCTTTCGATCGCACCTGAAAGTGGGTAGCACCCGAGAGTACGGAACCGCACGCTCTTGATCTCCGGCTCTTCGCCCGGCTCAAACTGGAAGCGATCGTCGTCGATCATGATCAACGTGCCACCGCGGTGCACGACCGGCCGAGGTGCGGCGTAGTACAACGGCACGATCGGTATCTGCTCGAGGTGGACGTACTGCCACACGTCGAGTTCGGTCCAGTTCGAGATCGGGAACACACGCAGCGTCTCACCCGGGCTGCGTCGAGCGTTGTAGAGGCTCCAAAGCTCGGGGCGCTGGCGCTTCGGATCCCACTGGTGCTGCGGTGACCTGACCGAGAAGATGCGCTCCTTGGCGCGGGACTTCTCTTCGTCTCGCCGAGCACCACCGAAACAGAGGTCGTACTTGTTGGCCTCGATGACCTGCTTCAAACCGTCGGTCTTCCACATGTCGGTGTGCATTGCCGAGCCGTGTTCGAACGGATTGATACCGCGTTCGATGCACTCGGGGTTCTTGTGGACGACCAGGTCGACGCCAAGGTCTTTTGCCGTCTGGTCGCGAAAGGCGTACATCTCGCTGAACTTCCACGTCGTGTCGACGTGAACGAGCGGGAACGGCGGCTTCGAGGGGTAAAAAGCCTTCATCGCAAGGTGCAGCATGACGGAACTGTCTTTGCCGACCGAGTACAGCATCGCTGGGTTGTCGCTCTCGGACACCGCTTCGCGCATGATGTGTATTGCCTCGGCCTCGAGCCGTTGCAGGTGCGTCAACCTATTGTCTACTATCTCCACGGACAATACATTAAACCATGCAACCTCGCGATGCAACCCCCTCCCCCCTTCCCCAGTAACTGCTCAGCGCGGGTGGCGTTGGTCCGTGGTTGTTCGATAGTCGGCTGCAAGCGATACAACATCGGCTGGCAGGCTGCCACTGACGAGGTCGGTCAGGCTGACCTCTTCGAGCACGCGTCGCAAACTGCCGCGAATCGCCATCCACACTTCGGGTAACGCTTCGGCGGGTGCCGGATAGCTGAGCCTGCGGAGGCTCTCGTCGTGCACATCAGCCAGCGGGCCGTCGACCGCACGAAACACGTCCGCGAGTGAAATGGAACTCGCCTCACGAGACAGCGTGAAACCCCCGGCCGGCCCGCGCTTGGACCGAATCAGCTCGGCCCGTTTCAGATCACGCGTGATGTCGAGCAGATACTTGAGTGAGATCCCTTGGCGCGTCGCGATGGGCTCGGCCTTGACCGCGCCACCGTCGACCTCGGCGAGTTCGCCCGAGGCAAGTTCGGCCATGAACCGCACCGCATTGTCAACTCGCTCTGAAATTCGCATCGCCGAGAACGGTAGCGCGCGACCTCGGACCAAGCCCGCAAACGGACCGGCAGCGACGGGACCTCGCCCGCAAGAGTACGAGCATCACGCGCAGAAATCCGCGAGCGCTCTGTTCATCTGAGACCGGTACTCGGCAATCCGACGGGTCTTGAGGTCTTCGTACCCTCGGATTTGGTCGGGCAGACCAGCAATGTCGATCGCCTCAGCGAGCAGGTCGGGTTGCAACGATCCCTCCACCACTTGCAGCGCTCGCCGGAACTCATCGGGCAGACCCGCTTCGGTACGGCGCATCTCACTCCGACCGAACGGATCGAGACGTGTGCCGCGCAGGTTCTTCCCGAACCCCAGGGCAACGAAGGCCGGTCGCAGCTTCGAGCTGACTGCCACCTTCGACGTCATACCCAATGCCTTCAGCATCGGTGGATGCAGCTTCCAAGCAACATGTGCCTCGGGACCGCCAACCTCCGTCGCTGCGCGAACGCCCTCCGGCATCAGGAGGAGCCGCGCTACCTCGTACTCATCCTTGTACGCCATCAGTTTGTGCATACTGCGCGCGACGGTTTCGGTGTACACACCTGTCGAGGACCCAACCCGACGCTCAGCCGCTGCGGCCGATTCGACGTCGTCGAGAAACCGTGTCGCATACGCTGCGTTCTGGTACCCGATCAGGTCACCGGCGAGCATCGTCAATGTGTCGTCGAGCGCCCGATCGGCATTGCCGAACTCACCAACAATCGCGTTGATCCGACCTGCGATCACGGCAGGAACTGGCTCAAACGTGACCGTCTGTGTCACTGGTAGCTCGTGCTTGGCCGCCGCATGAGCTTCGACGAACGCAGGATCGTGTGCCCATCGACGCCCCCAGTCGAGCGCTGCCAGATTCGCTTCGACAGCCACACCGTTCAACTCAATGGCGTTCTCGATGGCCTGCACAGTGACGGGGATGTGACCGCTCTGCACGGCGACACCGAGCAGCAACAGGTTCGACTGTGCAGCGCTCCCTGTCAGCGTCGTTGCGAGCGCAGTGGCATCAAGAAACTGGATCCAATCAGCCCGAGTCGCATCCCTGAGCCGTTGCTCGATCGAGTCCGTTGGATACGGCGTTGCCGGCTCCGAGATCATTCGACCCGTCGGCGTGCGGTGGTGCGAGACGATGGCAACGGTCCGGTCCGGATCGCACGCTGCGATCGAATTGTCGCTCGCGGCGACGAGGCCGTCGAACCCCAAGAGGAGGTCGGCCTGGCCATGACCAACGAGGTTCGACGATGTCCGGTCACCGCGCGTGAACACCACGTCAGACACCACGGGCCCAGCCTTCTGGCTCAGGCCAGTTTGATCGAGGCCACGGAGCTCCCAGCCATCGAGCATTGCAGCGGTCGACAACACCTGCGCCACCGTCACCACTCCGGTGCCGCCAATTCCCGCAAGTCGAATACGGACAAGGTCGACGGCAGTATCGGCGATCGGGTCGGGCACCTCGGACGTCGGCTCGAGAGCCGAAGTCGCGCGGACAGTTGTATCGCCCACCTCGACGATCATGAACGCCGGGCAGTCGCCTTCCACGCACGACATGTCGAAGTTGCACGACGCCTGGTCGATCGTCGTCTTTCGACCGAGCGGCGTGTCGACCGGTTGCACCGACAGGCAGTTACTGACGTCGCCGCAGTCTCCGCAACCTTCACAAATCCGATGGTTGATCACGACGCGTTGCGTGGGCATGACGAGCTGACCGCGCTTGCGGGATCGGCGGAGCTCGGCTGCGCAGAACTGATCGTGAATGAGCACCGTGACACCCGGGATCGTTCGCAGCTCGTCCTGCACCGCAACAATGTCGGTTCGGTCGTGCACCTTGACCCCTTTGGGAAGGCCGACACGTCGATATCGGCTCGGATCTTCGGTGGTGATCGCCACCTTGCTCACGCCGTACGCCAGCAAGATCGTGACGAGTTCGGGCACTTCGATCGACGACACCGAGTCTTGCCCACCAGTCATCGCCACGGTGCCGTTGTACAGGATCTTGAACGTGATGTCCTTCTTCGCCCCGACGCAGTACTGCAGGGCGAGTTGCGCTGAATGGAAGAACGTGCCGTCGCCATAGTTCTGGAACAGGTGGTGCTCGGCAACGAAGGGTTCCATGCCAACCCACTGCGCGCCTTCGTTGCCCATCGCGGTGATGCCGATCGACTCGCCGACCCGTTCCTCGTCCATCAGCAAGGTCATGCCGTGGCAACCAGTACCTGCGCCGACGAGTGCGCCATCGGGGACCTTCGTTCCCCAATTGTGTGGGCACCCAGAACAGAAGAACGGGGTTCGATTGACCGCCAACGGGATCAAGGCCCTCTCGCGCACCTTCGGCGATTCGGGAGCGAGACGATCACCAACTCGCTCGGTCAGCCGTGAGCGCAACCCAGCACAAATGGCATCTGCGTCGAGCTGACCCCATGAACGCATCAGCGTCGCGCCGTGCTCGTCGGTCTTACCCAGAACTCGCGGATGATGCCCACGGTTGTAGAGCGCATCCTTGATCAGCCACTCCAGGGTCGGATTTTTCTCCTCGACGACCACGATCTCGTCGAGCCCCTCAGAAAACGAACGGATCAACTCGGGGTTGAATGGCACGGGCATGCGAAGGTGCAGTAGCCGGAGGCCAGCCGCCTCGATGGCCTCGAGCCCGTCGAGCCCGATCCGCCGAAATGCTTCGAGCATTTCGTAGTAGGTGAACCCGGTGGCAACGAAACCAATCCACGCGTCGCGTGGGTTGGCAGTCACTCGGTTGAGCCGGTTCTCGATGCCGTAACGCTGTGCAAGCGGCAGCCGGATCTCGCGGAACTCACGCTCCACCTCGATCATCCGGGGCCCAAGAAATTGAGCTGACGGATGGCTGACCCAACGTGCACCGTCCACATCGACAGTCGGCAGGATCGGGTCAGCATCGAGGACCGGGAAGGTGATGGTGCCCGACCCATCGGCGACAGGCGTGACGATCTTCATTGCTGACCACAGCCCCGACGCGCGAGACATCGCAACCGCATGCAACCCGAGCTCCAGGCACTCCCTCATCGTGCCGGGGTACAGGATCGGCATGTGGAAGTCGACGAGCGATGCGTCCGAGGACGACGGCATCGTCGACGATTTACACGCCGGGTCGTCGCCCACCAGCACCACTGCACCGCCGAGCGAACTCGACCCAGCGAAGACCCCATGGCGCAGTGCGTCACCCGCTCGGTCGAGCCCAGGGGCCTTGCCGTACCAGATGCCGACCACGCCGTCGTAAATCGCGTCGGGCCGACCTTGGCAAAGTTGGGACCCCATGACAGACGTGGCACCAAGTTCCTCGTTCACCGCCGGCTGATGCACGATTGGCAGTTCGGGAACGGTTTTCAACGCACGGGCCACCTCTTGGTCGAACCCACCGAGCGGCGATCCTGGGTAGCCGGACAGGAACGCCGCCGTGTTCAGGCCTGCCGCGCGATCACGGCGCAGCTGCTCGATCGGGATGCGCGCGAGCGCCTGGACACCAGTGACAAACGCCGTGCCCTCGTCACGTCGATAGCGGTCGCTCAACTCGTACTGGCGGTTCGTCACATCGTTCTTGGGTGCGGTGGCCATGCAGAAGTTTCCGACGGAATCCGATGAAGATGCAAGAATCTTGTGAATGTCTGCAGATTCCACAGAATTCAATGCCATTCAGTGAGTATCGACGAAACTGATCGCCGAATTCTGCATGAACTGCAGGTCGATGCTCGCCGCCCAAACACCGAGCTGGCCGCAGCGGTGAACGTGTCACCGTCGACGATCGTCAATCGGCTCCGCCATCTCGAACAGTCGGGGGTCATCCGCGGCTATCACGCCGACGTCGATGACACCGCCCTCCATCGCAACGTCCAGGCACTGGTGTCGGTCAAGCTCAGACCGAAGACGCCAGCGCACGTCAACGCATTCCTCGACGCGGTGTGGTCGTTCGACGAGACCGTCGCCGTGTGGCTTGTCACGGGCGAGTACGACGCGCTCGTGCAACTCAGCGCACGTGACATGGCGACGCTGAGCCAGACGGTGTTGACGTCGATCGGTGGTGCACCGAACGTCGTCGACGAACGCACATCAGTGGTTTTCCAGCACCGCACCAAACGAGTTCTCGCGGCACTCGAACCCTGATTGCGCAGCGTCGATCAGGCGCCCCCGTTCCAGTCAGCCTCGATCGCGAATACGACGGAGCAGAACTTCCTGAGCGATCGTCGCAACGTGCGTGCCGTCGAGGTTCAAGACGTCACCGGTAACCAGACCGCGTCCACCGCTCAAGCCGTGTGAACGAGTGTCGAACCAGTGCCACTGATCGGCTCGGCACGGTCGGTGGAACCACACCGAGTGATCGAGGCTGGCGCCCTGGAACTTGAATCGATCGCTCGTGTCGTTGGCAAAATCTGGGTGCGGCGAACGTGCAGCGCGTGACGGTGCGGCGTCGGAAAGGAAGGCCATGGCGAGCGTGTGCTTGACCGGATCGTCGCCGAGTACCGCTCCGTCTTCATCCAGGATCCGCAACCAGTAACCGAGCCGCCAGGGCTCACCATCCTGGCCCGGAAGGTCGACAGCACGGCGATCGATCAGGTTGCCCCAGGAGTAGTTCTCAAGGGTCGGATCGTCGGGGAGCGCGAGCCCTTCGGGCAACCGAGCAATCTGCGCGTCGGCTTCGTCTTCGTCGACCTGGAACGACACCGACACGTTGAGGATTGCACCGCCAGATTGCCGCGCGACGACTTGGCGGGTACAGAAAGATCGGCCGTCACGAAGCCGCTCCACCTCGAAGCGAATCGGCTCGGTCGTGGACCCCGGGCGGATGAAGTAGGAGTGCAGCGAGTGCGGGCGGCGATCGGGTTCGACCGTTGCCATTGCTGCGGCAAGCGCCTGCGCAACGACTTGCCCGCCAAAGAGTCGGTTGCCCCACGGGTACCGCGCCACGATCCCGACGTATGTGTCCGGGCCATGCGGCTCCAAGTAGAGCAGGTCGCCGAAGTCGACGTCTTTGATCTTCGGCGCAGCATTCGACGAGTCGCTCATGGCCCCATCTTCGCTCAGACCGTCCGAAATGGAGACCACCAAGCATCGCCGATGGAGCATTTCGGTCCACATTTCGGCGGAGTGCACCGACGGATGAGTTCGGTGAGCGGCCGCAACGTGGACCAGAGTGAGGGCGTGGCAACCATCGACACCGTGGACCTGGCCGACCAGGACGCACCAGACGCGCTCGATCGGGCGCTGCGTAAAGACGGCTTCGTCCAGCTGGTTGGGCATGGTCTGCGAGCCGACGTCGCCGACGGGTTGTGGGCCGGGATGGAGGAGTTCTTCGCTCTGCCATTCGTGACCAAGGCGAAGTACGTGGTTGAGGACGCCGCAGCGAACCGTGGCTACCGCCAGCGCGGCAGCGAGGCCCTGTCGTATTCGCTCGGCGAGGCCAGCCCGCCCGACCTGTTCGAGTCGTTCAACTCGGGCCACGACGCTCGGGCAGGCGGACATCGTCTGATCCAAACGACACCCTGGCCGACGGAGGCACCGGCGTTCGCTGCAGCGACCCGGAGCTACCTCAATGCGATGGCCGAACTCTCCGGCCGACTGGACCAGATGATCGGCGACATCATTGGCATCGACGACCTAGCCAGTCGATCAACAGCGGGGCCCGACACCATGGCCTGCATCCGCTACGAACGACTCGACGACGAGGCAACACCTGCCCCGGGCCAAAAACGGATGGGCGCACACAGCGACTACACCACCTTCACGATCCTTCGGGCCGACCCCGTACCCGGCCTCGAAATTCTCGGATCCGACGGCTGGAAGCCGATCGTTCCCGATGCCGATGCGTTGTTGCTGAACGTCGGCGATCTACTCGCAATGTGGACCGACGACACCTGGCCGTCCACGGTGCATCGAGTTCCACTTCATGGCGATGGCACCGACCCGGTGCTCCGCCGATCGGTCGCGTACTTCCACTACCCCGACCTCGATGTTGCCGTCGAACCACTTCCGACGTTCGGACAACCCGACAGTACGTACCGCTCCGTGACCGTTGCCGATCATCTTGGCGCCCGGCTGATCGGCCCCAAGCGTCACGCACCATCGGCCGGCACAAGCACGCTGAGCGACCGAACGATCTAGCCCTCCCGTTCTCCCGACCGCCTCGCCCTTCCCACCTCGCCCAGCCGACCGCGCCCTTCCCACCTCGCCCAGCCGACCGCGCGATTCCTACGGTTACTGGATGGACGACCTGAACGACTTCCGTCAACGGTGTATCGACTTCATGGACTCGCGGCCGACGCCGTCGGGTGCACCGACGTTCGAGGAGTCGTGCGCGTTCCACACTGCGGCCTCAGCAGCAGGCGTCGGCGCAGGCGTCCCGTACCCCACCGAGTTCGGCGGGGCCGGATTGACCAATGCCCACGACAAGGTGTGGCGCGAGGTCAAAGAGAACTACCCGATGATGGAGAGCGAGTTCGTCATCAGCCACGGCATGTGCCTGCCGATGATCAACGACCATGGCACCGATGAACAGAAACGCCAGTTCATGCCCGATCTCATTTCTGGCAAGACGCTGTGGTGCCAGATGTTCTCTGAGCCCGGCGCCGGCTCGGACGTCGCCTCACTGCAGACCAAGGCCGAACTTGACGGCGACGAGTGGATCATCAACGGGCAGAAGGTCTGGACCACGTTGGCGCACAAGTCGCAGTTCGGATTATGTGTGGCACGAAACGACGCCGATCAGGTCAAGCATGCGGGCCTGTCGATGTTCATCCTCGACATGCAGGCACCCGGCGTCGAGATCCGTCCGATCAACCAGATCAACGGCGAGTCACATTTCAACGAGGTCTTCTTCACCGATTTGGCCATTCCGAAAGACTGGCTACTCGGTGAACTGAACACCGGCTGGAAGCTTGCCACGGCGATGCTGATGTACGAACGTGTTGCAATCGGCGCGGGAGGTGGCGGCGGCATCAGCCGGCCGATGTACGACCAGCTCCACAACTACGCGACGGCATCGGGAGCGATCGACAATCCAGTCGTTCGCGACCAGATGATGCAGGTGTATTCGATGGAGACCACGAAGGCGCTCATCGCCATGCGCACCCGCGCTGAGATGAAGGCCGGCAACACTCCTGGCCCCGGCGGCTCGCTCGGCAAGTTGTATGGCTCAGTGATTGCCTGGCGGATGCGTGAGATCGCACTCCAAATCGCTGGGATGTCGTCGGTGGCTTGGGCCGACGATGATCCGTACGGTGGCAGCGCACAAAGCCTGACCCTGCGCAGTTTTGCTTCGGGCATCGCTGGCGGCACCGACGAGATCCAACGCAACATCATCGGCGATCGCGTTCTCGGCCTGCCGCGCGAACCCGCTGTCGACAAAGGCGTGCCGTTTCGCGACCTCAGAGTCGGAACCCAAGCCTGACTGTCGCACTCGTTGTCACGCTCCGGTCTGACCAAAGTGTGACGTGAAGTGTGCAGTCGCCATGCCGACAAGCTGCCAGAACGGAGTCGACCCACTCGACACGTAGGGCGGTCACACCAATCATGGACCCAAATGGGTGGCCAAAGACGAGGGGTCGGGCCTCGGTGTGCGAACTACACCCGTTCGGACTGAATTATCGACGCGGGGCGGGGACGTCCGAAGAGATATCCCTGGGCTCTATCGCAGCCGAGGTCGCGCAACTTGTTGAGCTGCAGCGGTGTCTCGACACCTTCGGCGACGACTGACAGGCCGAGGCTGTGCCCGAGGCGGACGACTGCTTCGACAATCGACGTGTCGTCATCTTCGAGGCCAAGGCCGGCCACGAACGAGCGGTCGACCTTAATCGCTTCGACAGGGAAACGCTTCAAGTACGTGAGTGACGAGTAGCCGGTGCCAAAGTCATCGACTGACAGGTGCAGGCCGAGGCTGCGCAGTTCACGGAGTGCTGAGCTGGCAGCGACAGTGTCTTCCATCAGCGTCGTCTCGGTGATCTCAAGCCAGAGTGAGTCAGCCGCGATCCCCGTCGAGCCAAGCGCGTCCCGCACGGTCTCGACGAAGTCTGGATCGACCAGTTGCTGCGTTGCGACGTTGACCGAGAGGCCGCAGTTCGCAAAGCGCATCCCTCTTGCCCGCCAATGAGCGAGCTGCGCGAGCGAATCGCGCAGAATCGCTGCGCCGAGGTCAACGATCATGCGGCCGGACTCAGCAGTCGGGAGGAACTCCCCGGGCATCAGCAGCCCGCGTTCTGGGTGAAGCCAACGCGCAAGAACCTCGAAGCTCACGAGCTCGCCGGAGTCCAGGTCAACGATCGGCTGGAAGTACGGGACAATTTCGTGGCGTTCGATACCGCGTCGTAGCTCTGACGCGAGTTGCAGTGCGCTGATCGATGCCTGGCGCGTGGCTGCGGTAAATGCTTCGACTCGGTCGCGTCCTGCGGCCTTAGCGCGATACATCGCGGCGTCGGCATCACGCATCAGATCGTCTGCGGTGAGGCCGGGCGCAGCGTTGACAGCAATACCGATGGAGGCAGTGACCACCATCTCGTGACCTTCGATCACGATGGGTTCCATCACCGAACGCCGGAGACGTTCCGCGATTGCCGCCGGGTCGACGAACGCGCCACTCGGTGTGTCTTCGCCACCGATGGACACACGGTCGACAAACACGACGAACTCGTCACCGCCAAAACGTGCCAACCGGTCACTGCCGCGCATCACGCCACGGAAGCGCTTGGCGACCTCGCGCAGCACCTGATCGCCAAGGCCATGGCCGAGACTGTCGTTGACGACCTTGAAATTGTCGAGGTCGATAAAAAGGACTGCCACTTGGCCAGGCTGGGCGAGCAGCAGATGAGTGTCGAGCCGTTTGACCAGCGCCGTCCGGTTCGGAAGGTCGGTCAGGTCGTCATGGGTTGCAGCATGCATAAGCAGGGCTTTCGAGTGCCGCTGCTCCGTGATGTCTTCGACGTGGGTGATCGCCAGCGACACGCCATCCTCTTCGGTGATCGACACACGAGTACGTGCCCACACGTAACCGCCGTCCTTGCGCTTGTAACGCTGTTCAAGTGCGTACGTGTCGGAGATACCAAGCTCGAGCTGTGCGCGCTGCGATGCCGCTGCTGCCATATCTTCCGGATGCGTGAGTGTGCGAATCGCCATGCCGAGCAGCGAATCGAGCGTCCGGTCGAGCATGTCAGCGAGCGGTTGATTCGCGTCGACGATCTTGCCGTCGTCCAAGCGGACGAGCGCCATCCCGGTCGGTGCGGAATGAAAGGCCTGCTGGAAACGGCGGCGGGCCTGCTCGAGCGCAGCGGTCGTCCGCTTGCGGTCGGTGACGTCACGGAGCAGAAGCACCAGACTGCCGGCTGCGCGATGGCTGACTATTTCTCTACCGTCTTTGGCAAGGTGAAGCGATGCCTCGACAAGATGGGGCTCGCCCGACTTGTCGACCAACTCGAACACAGCAATGTTGCCGTCACGCCCGCCGCTCGCGCTTGTCACCTCGTCACCGACGTTAAACCGCTGCCATTGCTCAGACATCGAGTCGCGGTCAGCCTCGCCGACCATTTCCAGGAAGGCTCGCCCAATGAGGTCGTCAACCGACCGACCCGTCAGTGCCGCTGCTTTGCCGTTCGCCGAGGCGATGCGTCCCGTGTCGTCAAGGCCCATCACGGCATCGGGCAGATCGTCGAGTAGTTGACGCATCTGCGTTTGCGTCTTAGACAGTTCGTCGATCGTGGTGCGAAGGCGTCGACCAAACCGGCGAGCCTCCAGCCAGGTCACCAGGACAGCGACGACCGAAAGCACCCCGATAATCGACACAACCAGGACCGTGCTCGTCGACCGATCGGTGGCAACAGCAAAGGCTGCCAGGCCGATCAACGCGATGGCGACGACCACGATGGGAACCAGTGACCACCAAAATCTGGTTGCCCTTCGCCGTATTACTTCTGTCCGCACCACATCAAAATACGACCCGGCAACGCGAAGATCGTGGATGTCCCATTAACCCCTGGTCAGAGAGGGTCTCGAGCGTCCACGATCGACCAGCAGGAATCTGACGGAGGATCGAACAATGAGTCGTTATGTACGGGTGGCCCACCACTGATCGAGGCGGGCACGGACAGCATCCTCACCGATCAGACCCTCTTCGAGTCGAACTTCCATCAGGAAGTCCATAGCTTGCCCGACTTCGCGACCCGGCTTGATGCCGAGATGCTCAATCACCGAGTTGCCGTCCATCTCCGGACGTAGCGCAGCGAGTTCTTCGGCCTCGGCGAGCTCGTCGATACGTTCTTCGAGCTCGTCCATCCGGCGTGACAGACGCGCGGCCTTCTTGGCGTTGCGCGTGGTGCAGTCGCAGCGCGTCAGGACGTTTAATTCCCGAAGCAATGGGCCAGCGTCGCGAACGTAGCGGCGGACGGCCGAGTCCGACCATCCCATCGAATAGGTGTGGAAGCGAAGGTGGAGAGCCACCAGTTCGGTGATCGCCTTGACGTCGTCATTGGAGTAGCGCAGCGCGCTCAGACGCTTCTTCGTCATCCGGGCGCCAACAGCATCGTGGTGATGAAACGTCGTTCCCTTACCTTCGAGATAGCCGCGGGTCTTCGGTTTGCCAATGTCGTGGAACAGTGCAGCCAGGCGGGTCAGGCGGAAATCGAACTCAGGGCGGTCGCCGGATTCGATCGCCGGGTGCTCGCGCAGCGGGCGAACGTTCTCGACAACCGCCAGTGAATGCGTCAACACATCTTTGTGCTGATGAATCGGATCGTGCTCGAGTTGCATCGCCGGCAATTCGGGCAGGAACTGGTCAGCCAGACCGTTCTCGATCAGAAACCACAGGCCCGCAGTCGGATGGTCAAGGACCATCAACTTGTCGAGCTCGTCGCGAATCCGCTCTGCCGACACGATCTCCAGGCGATTCGACATTTCCTTGACCGCAGCCACGAGTTCGTCTGTCGGTTGCAGTTGGTAGCGCGCGATAAATCGGGCAGCGCGCAGCATCCGCAACGGATCGTCGCTGAAACTCACCTCGGGACCAAGGGGCGTACGTAAGGTCTTCGTCATCAGGTCGCCCGCACCGTTGAAGGGGTCAACGAGGGTCGGCACAGCCGCTCCAGCACCAGAGGCAGCACCAGTCAGTTCCAACGCCATGGCATTGACGGTGAAGTCACGCCGCGCCAGATCTACTTCAATCTCGTCGGCGAAAACGACGTGTGGCTTGCGGGAATCGTCGGTGTAGGCCTCGGCCCGGAACGTAGTGATCTCGTACTGCCGTGTTTCGCCAGTTTCTGGATTGACCTTGTTCGCGCCGATCGTGCCGAACTTTTCACCCTGCGTCCAGATTGCGTCCGCCCAGCCCTCGAGGCAGGCCTTGATCTCGGGCGGCCGCGCATCGGTCGTCAGATCGAGGTCGAAATCGGTCCGTCCGCTGTCAACGAGGAGGTCGCGGACGGTGCCGCCGACCAGGTAGAGGCGGTAACCGGCCGTGTGAAAACGCTCGGCAAGCGGTGACAGCTCGCGCAAGACGGGTTCGAATCGTTCTGGCACCACGACTTGCCACGATATGGGATGACCGCTCACTTCGATCAACTACCGCCAATCTCACCGGGCGGTTCTCTTTCGAACTGCCGGTCAACTGCACGGTCCGAGGAGGCATCGGGCAAGTAACGTTGGTGACGTGACGACGGCGACGGCGCGAGACACGGTGCGCGGGCGGATCGACGCATGGCCCTACGAACCCGACGTCGCCCACCTCATGCTCCTCGACCACCACATGGTGCCGACCCGCACCGACGTCGAAGCCTGGGTCGCCGAGGCACGCCAATCACCCGAACCGCACCGCGCGATACGGACGGGCGCGATGTTCCCCGAGGCGGCCAGCGTCTTCGCTGACGTCGGCTTCACGACAATCGACACGCTGGCCCTGCTCGACATCCGTCTGTTCGAACGCAGTGACCGCGGTCGCCCCGGCACACGGCGGAACGCTCGAACAACGACACGGCGGAACGCTCGAACAACGACACGGCGGATGCGCTCAAACGACCTCCCGGCGGTCGCGGAACTTGACCGGACGGCATTCGGCGATCCGTGGGGCAACGACGTCCGTTCGCTCAGCGACATCACCACGGCCACCCCACGGCATCGGGCGCGCGTTGTCGAGGGCCCCGAAGGCCTCGAAGCCTTCGCCATCAGCGGCCAATCCGGCCGCTACGGATACCTGCAGCGCCTCGCGGTCCACCCCGATGCGCGTCGACGCGGTCATGCACAGCACCTCGTCGGTGACGCTTTGCATTGGATGGAACGGCGCGGCGCCTCGACCGCGCTGGTCAACACCGGTGTCGACAACGACGCCGCGCTCGACCTCTACCGCTTGCTCGGATTCACCAGGCGCGCCGAAACACTGCAGATTCTCGAACATGTTTTGACGTGATGGGCCATCGACACACACCAAGCGGCCTCCTCGTTGCAGCCTCCGTCCTCTTCGCGAGCGCCGCAGTCACCGCGGGAGTTGCACGCGGTGCTCCCGCGCCAGCCGAACAGTTCACCCGACAGCGCACCGGCCTCCAGGTTGAGCTCGTCGAGCAAGATTTCACGTTTCGCCCTGGCGCCTCAATTCGCCTCGTCTACCGAATCACCGGCGACCTCGATGCTGGCGGCATCGCACCCCCAACCAGCACGACAACCAGCACGACAACCAGCACGACAACCAGCACGA
>Ga0209390_10007321_pt1 | contig 14211 bp, 8 predicted proteins | sample BON01_FD_187212 | JGI IMG/M metagenome (GOLD analysis project Ga0209390, IMG submission 187212) | Freshwater microbial communities from Lake Bonney liftoff mats and glacier meltwater in Antarctica - BON-01 (SPAdes) (version 2) | ecosystem: Environmental > Aquatic > Freshwater > Ice > Glacier... | reverse complement strand
AACCACACAGGCATTATTGTGCACCTTTTTTATCACACAATGCTTAGCCCCGTGGTTCAATTCGCAATACAGCAGAAAAAAATCGTGACACTGTGTTTTTGTGCATTCCAAGCCACCTGCACCAATACCCTCGGCCCATCAATGCTTTTCCTTATTGTAATTAGTGTCTGGCCTCGTGCGGTATTGTTTGGGCTTGAAGTCGATATTCGACGCTCAAAATCCCATTTAGCAAGCTCAATTTCGTTTGGCAGAGCGAGATAAAGCAAAAAGCAATGTCACACGCCCCCACCTCTGGCCTCATCCGCAGGAGGGGCACATACGGTCTCGATATCACCCAACCACAAAACGAGAATTATTTGTTACTTCCCCCCCGATTTCACTACTGCCTATGTTACAAACAGCACTCATTACACCTCTTCCTCGTACTCTTCTACATCTTGCACATCTAGCACATACATGTGCGTGTAGACCGCAGCCACGGCCATCAGCACCGACGCCGCCACAAAAACCGCCCGCGCGCTCCCTTGGAAGAGGCTGAGCAGCAGCGAGCCCAGCAACCCTTGAAGAGCGAAAGGCAGCACCTCGCTGATGCTTCGGAAAAGGCTGCAGTACAGAGCCGAGTTTTCTGAGCGTCGCACGGCCACTGTAACAATTGACCAAGGACATTGATAACTCGCAGCTAACGGCAGCCCCAAGCAGGCAAAGAGCGCCAGAGCTGCAGCCTTGTCCCCAGGCCGCACAAAGAACAGGCCCAGAAATACGGCCGCAGCACATGCCAGCGACGTGACCCAGACTCGCTTCAAGCCTATTCTTGCGGCCAAGGGCCCTAATATCATCGCTGTCAGACTGGCCACCACCGCCATTAGCAAGAACCCAAAACTCGCTGCTTGCACGCCTTGCTCGTAAAGCGTACCCACCTTGCCCGTATCCTCCGGGTCCCCTTCATAAATGTAGGCGCCGTAAAAGTAAGAGCCATAGTAGAACAAGAGGGCAAAGGCACTCCAGGCCAGCAAGTTGGACACCGCCGCGAGACGCACTGCCTTGGGGAGTGACTTGACACCGAATACGGCCCGTTTGGCCGAGGAGACGAAGCTGGCGTTGAAAAGTTCATAGAGCTGGGGAATGAAGTGCTTTTCTACAGAGCTCAACAAGGTGGCGCACGTCGAGAAGAAGAGGACGCCGGCCGAGAGGAGGAAGAGAATCTGGGTTTGACTTCCGAGATAGGTTAGGCCAGGGGCCTTGGCCAGGTTCACAGAACCCAACCCGAAACCCAGCAGCCTGCCCAAGCTGCCCTGCAATGCAAAGAAGGAGTTCACACCTTGCAATGCATCTGCCTCCAACGTGTCCGTGCATAGACCTCGCTCCATCCCTTGTATCCCGTCCAGCCCCACTTGGGCCAGGATCAGGCCAATGACGGCCATGCCGAGCGCATATCTTTGCTTTTCGTTTGTGTCCCCAAGCCACACGCCAAGCGATTCGGCGTACGCTAGAAGAATGAGCCCGCCCGCCCCCACGATCAAAAAGCCCGCCATGAACGGCCGCCGTCGGCCCCAGGGGTTTTGTGTGTAGTCGCTGGCCGCCGAGATGAGGGGCACCGTGACGCAGCTTGCCAACGAGGAGAAGCACCACACAATACCAACCGTTTCGATGGTGAGATTGAAGGTCACAAGGATTGGGGTGATATAGCCATAGGCCACAGACCAACACATCTGAACGCCTAGAAAGGCAAATGTTGTGTAGATTTGCGCGGCCAGGCACCACGGCGTGCGGCTGTCCCCTGCGTCACTGTCGGCATCGCTCGCGTCCATGGAGGACGCTTGAACCTTGGGCATGAGGGGAGCGCGTTCACTTTTGATGGTCGTGTTCGAATCTCCCCGCAAAGGCATCTATCTGTATTGTGCGCGTGTGGAATGGATGAGTACATCTGTGTGTGGTACTCTGGTGCATGCAGTGCGCGCGACTGGCATGTGTGTGTGCCGTCGTGGATCGCGCACGGTTGAATAGGCTGTTTGACCCCTCAGGGGCCGTCGTCATGTCCTGCCGACGCGTGCGAGACCCCCATCCGCGCCGTGAATAAGGGAAGCGACGTGTGCACGCGTTCTTCCCAGCGTTATTGCTCGGGCGTTTAGATGCAATCCGCTAGTAGGCAGGCGAGAGGCGAGGTGAGGCAACGCAAGCTCTTTCGCCTTGGACACCGCCACAGGATCGAAAAGACTATTGTCGCGTCCGAGTGGCTGTGGCGGTCCTGTTGGGGATGTGTGGATGTGGCTGGCGGTGGGGGTGTTACTTTAGTTAACGGGTTGCGTGTGGAACTTTCGCCCCGGCCGTTGTCACGATGACGTCGTCGGTCTGTAATAACCGTCTTCGGGGGGAGGTTATATTTCCTTGAGAAATTCAAAAGTATTATTATTAACAATAAAGATGGGGACTCCAAGCTAAAGCGGTCCAGGGGTTTATCATCTTTATGTCTTTCTTTCATTTACTCTAGCTCAAGGTTCCCGTCTTCTCTGTCTGGTTTATAAAATCTCATCCGACTCTTCGTCTGCAATTATCTTGTCCTTCTTCTTAGCACAAACATTCATATGATGTATGCTACGGTCGGGACGCGTAGCTGCTGCGCACACGGCATCTACAACGCTGTGCGCAGGGCCCCCGCTCCGATTTACTATTGGTCTATAAGATTCGCCTGTTTTCGTCTCTCTCCTTATGCCCTGCTGTCGCTGCTCACCCTTCCTGCAGATGAACCTACACACTCGATGCACCTAGACAGAGGTTTGATCCTTCACCCTCATCGTTTCCTGCTCTCTCTCCTACTGTTAACATATGTGTTGCTCCACCTCTCTTCTCCTTTCCTCCTCCTAACAGACCTAAGCCCCCGGCTCGTCCTTCTTCGTGCTCGGCAGCGCCCGCTGCTCATCTGACAAGGCATTGTTGATGATGTCAAACGCTAGATCCGACAGCTCCTGGTCCGTGCGGCCTTTGGTGGAGATGGGCGGGTGGACATGAATGGCGGTGATCCCTCGCCCGGCACACTGAGGCATGATCACCTCCTTGGGCATCATCACGTGCGTGCCCGCGATAGACACAGGCACGATAGGCACGCCCGCCTTGGTCGCCACCTTGAAGGCGCCCATCTTAAAGGTCTGCATCCGGCCTTCCGGCCCGCGGGTGCCCTCGGGAAAGACGAAGATGGGGGTGCCTGTCTTGAGGATCAGGAGGGCGGAGCGCAGGGCTTCCATTTGGCTGCGCTTGTCGTCCCGGTCGAGGAGAACGTGCTGAGCCATGCTCATGGCATTGCCCAGAATGGGGATCTTGGCCAAGTCGGCCTTGGCCAGGTACTTGGCACGGACGGGAAGTTGGGCCGTGTAGGGCACGTCCATCCAGGAGGCGTGGTTGGCGACGAAGACCTGCCGGAGGGGGGTTGAGCGGTGGGGAGGGAGGGGAGGAGGTGAGGATAAAGGGAAATGAGAAGGACGGCGAATTGCTTTTAAATGTAAAAGGTAAAGTAAAAACACAATATGGGAAAGGAATTTCCACTTCCAACACATGAGGCCAAACACCCTACCATCCCCGCACCATTTCCTTGCTGTCTCTCCCTCGTTTCTTTCTCCTTCCCTCCCACACGTACCGCCGGTCCCTTTGGGATGTTCTCCGTTCCGGATATGTCGGGCAAGGAATCGGTGCTGATACTGGTGAGCCAGCCCCACAGGGCACTGGAGCGGTCGACGTTGTAGCGGCGAGGGTCGATCTTGTCCATGTACTCCAAGCTCGCCTTGTACAGGATGAGAAAGACGCCCCAGGGGATCGCCCAGAACAGGGCCATGAAACAGAAGTAGAAGCCAAAGGCGTTGATCTTGAACCCCTTGAACCCCTTGATGGTCAGGTAGGGCCCGTAGTCCGTCGGGACCTCCGCCAAGCTCTTGTGCCGGAAGGTATCCACGGGCACTGGTGGTGGGCCTGTGCCTTCTGAGGCGTCTGCCGCCGCCATGCCGCTACTGCTGCTACTGTCGCTGCTTCCTGATCCGTGGCCGATCCCCGCCTCCCCCTTCACCTTGACGTCCGTCTCTACTAGCATGGCTGGTGTCCTCCTCCGCCGACGCTGCTGCTGATGATGATGCGGCATCCCGCCGCCCCTTGTGTGCTGGGCTCCCAGCATCTCCAGCCCTCCCCCGCTTATTCTCTTGGTCGTGGCTGATGACCGCAAAGACGAACGCCCTGTCGGCTGAAAGCCTGGTGGCCGCCGCGCTACTGCCACGCCCACGCCGCCCGGTGGTGATGTGCTGGCATGGGCATCTGCTGCTGTTGTTGTTGTTAGGCACATTAGCACGGCCCCGCATGCTGCCAGGCTCGTGGGCGACTTCATTTGTAGGCCGTCGTGGTACTGTTCACCTGCGGTGGGAGGGGTAGCGTGGGCGGAATGAATGTAAGCGGGTGCGACAATGGAACGAGTGGTGAATGTTGGTGTCAGGGCCCGCATCATCATCCAAGGCAAGCACGCTGTGGCGGCTGTGGCGCCTGGACACGCAAGTGCCTGACCTGCCCAGTGGCTTCCCGGGCCTGTGGGACAGAGGGGATGTTGCGGTGATGTCGTGGCGTCCACTACGTGCGCTACAGTACCAAAATGAGCCACCGACGATCCTCAGTTGCAGCAAGGGTTAGATAATTAGGAGGGATTCCAGCTGGGATTCCCCCTTGCTTGCAGCGATCCACTAACACTCAGCAACCGCTCTGACCTCCTCCCTCCTGGCACAGCGAGACGTCTTCTTTCCCCCTTTTCGGCTCCCTGTTTGACCAAAACAAGGCAGCGCAGGCGACGAAAGGGTGCGACTTGATTTTGCCATTGGGATTTTCGGCGCTTTGTGATTTGTAACCTCTAATTTGTTCAGCAAAATTACGTGAAAATAATGCGGGAAAAGCGGGGACGTAAAAAAACACAACAACCATCGAAAAAACAGCAACAAAAATTAGCAAGGAATGTAACATTGATTCCTCGTTGTCCCGTCGGGTGTATTTACTACAGAGTTGTCCTGAGTCGATGTACGATTTCATACGTCGCCTTGTTTCTTTTCGTTTCGCTCGTGTCTTTGTATGTATGGTATCGTGTATCAAAATAAATAAATCAAAGACCCTAAAATCTACCCTCTCTGACTCCTACTCGCCAGAAAGAGGGTGAATTCGGGCACACATAAGAAGGCACCTGAGCCCCTGCTAACCCATCTCCCTCCGTCCCACCCTTGTTCCCATTTGTGATTGTCCTGTCTCCTCTTCCTGCCTTCCGTCCGCTCTACTTTCACTGCTTGGCCCCTTCGAAAGCTTTCAAAAGATGGTCGTGCAAATCCGCGCATTTCTTGAGGTTGTTACCGGTGGTCTGCAGGCACTGGGCGTAGGACTGGAAGGGCTCCTCAGACGTGGCCTTGATCTTTGCTCTCCTATGGGGAAGGGATAAAAGTAAAAAATCAAAATCAAAATCAGTCACATGTTACTACGCTAGGAGAGACGAGCCAAAAAGGGTGCAAAGCTCCTTCCTTTCCCTCCTGGCTCACTCCACCCGTACTTACAAAGTCTCCCAGCAAGCCTTGACGTCCTTGCTGGCCGCCTCGCAGGCCAACGGGTAGGGGTCCTTCTTCTTCTGCTCGTAAAAAGCCAAGTTGGCGTCCACGCACACGCTCCCAAAGAGCGACGCCGCCGCCTGGAGCTCTGATGCACTTTCTACCGTCATGGTTCTGTGTGTGTCTGTCCGCCGCGGTTCTGTGTGTGTCTATCCGCCGCGGCTGCTCTGCTTGTGGTGAGGAGGCGAGGAGGAGCGGGGACGAGGAGGGGAGGGCTGCTGAAAGAAGCGAGGCGAGGCACAGGGCGTGTCCTCTCCTTGGGGGTCTACAGACAGGGCACAAACGCGTGAGCCTGTACGTGGATAGGTAGAGGGAGGAGGGAGGAAGGGTTAGGACGCTGGGCACGTTTTGTACGGGTGGCAGGGCATGCATTGGGGGCCTGCTTGGGGTGGGTTGCTGCTGGCATCATGATGATGATGAGGGTGGGTGGGTTTCTTTTGTGAGAGATCACTCCGACCAACCCCACCGCCTAGCCCACGCCCTCGAGACCAAGCAGGACGACAAGGCAACGGTGGGGGTGGGCAGGTGCACGTCGCAGCCACGGCCAGGGCAGCTCTAACCCAAACCCCGACCCAACATCATCAGCAAAGAAGAGGCAGCACTCTTCCTGGCTTGCTCACCGTCATCCCTCGCTCTGCTTTCGAAAAGTTTGTGCTAAGCCTCGCCTCTATTCAGCATTCCGCACTCAACTAGGTCACCCAACCACCAGAGAGCCACCCCGCGTCTCATCGACCGTGTAGATGGCCTGGCCTGGCGGTCGTGTGACGCTGGTGGTGGCGGACACGTTCTTTTATTTCAGCCCCCGCACTCATACACCCTCGCCCTATGGAAGTCAAAACCTGAACCCCACCCCCCACCACACCACATACAAAACAGAGCATCTACCCTTGGAGACTACGACCACGGGCCAAGCTGGACGTGTACACGGCGACAACCCCGCGCCCGCGAGACGCGCCGCTCGCACAGTCGGAAAGCCCAGAGGGAGGTGAGCAACTCACGACGAGATCGAGGCAGTGCTTTTGGAAAGGGTTGGGACACGTGCACACACGCACTCACCCCGACACTCCCACCCCACTCGTCTTTAGGTTGGCGGAAAAGAGCCTCCGTGTACATATATAGCTGGCGAGGTAGGGGGTTGCTTGCGTCGGAGCCATGACCCAGGACAGCAATTGGAATTCGGGCACGCTGCTGGCCTCCCTTTGGGAGTGGTTTAGCAAGCTGGGGTCCGAGGAGCGGATGCAGGCATTGGCCATCGACGACCCGCTCTGGATCCGGCTGTACCTGAAGCTGTTCAAGCACGAACTCAAGTCCCGCAACAAGAAGCTGGTTGGCGCAGGACAGCAGCAGGCCCCGGCCTCGCCTTCCTCGCCGCCCGCCGCGCCTTCCTCGTCGTCGTCCCCGCCCCCGTCTCCCCAGCAACCACCACATCAGCAGCCGCTGTGCTACTCGGTCAAGCGCGAGAAGGTCAACTACATGTATGGCCGTCTCCTCAAGCAACAGCAACAGCAACAACAACATGCCGGGGCGGGCGCCTTGCTCAGCAGTAGTAGTAGTGGCCACGCCAGCAGTAGCAGCAGCAGCAGCAGCAGCAGCAGCACTGGGAGCCGTGGCGTTTCTTTTTTGGGTGCGCCCAGCGACCTCGACGAGCTGGAGGAGGCCAAGAGCGTGGAGGAGGAGGACGAGGAGTTGGAGATAGCCTTGGCGGCGGAGGAGGAGGAGCATACACTCACAGAGGGGTATAGAATAGCCTTGGGGCAACAGAAGCAGCAGGACAGGAAGGAGGGGGGGGGCACGGAGGAGGGAGAGCTTTCGGGTGAAGCCGAGGACGAGGCCACGGCCCAGCTCGCGGGCCAATTATTGCAGCGAAACTTGCGGATCTGCAGCCTGGGGGCCACGCCGCTGGACACGCTGACCTTCGGCGCGCCGGCCGTGGAGGACGCCGAGGCCCTGTACCAGCTGCTGCGGGCGGTGACCAAGGGGGCCTTCCTGTCCAAGCCCCTCGCCGCGGCCACGGCCAAGCAACTGAGTCTGCAGGCCTCCGCTGCGGCGGCTGCTGGTGGAGCGGGCCCCGCGTTGTCGTCGGCGGCCGTGGCGGGCAGCTCGGGGAGTGGGAGTGGGATGGGGGTGTCGAGCGTGGCAGCCAACGCGGTTGCTGCGGGCGCCGCTGCCCTGCCTGTGGCCCTGCCAGAAGCGCCTTGGCTGCAGGAGAGGACGGGAGAGCAGAAGGAGACGGTGCCGCTGCGGGACTTGCTGGTGAGCCGGCTGGAGCTGTCCCTGTGGGTGGCGTACTGGCGGCGGGTGTACCGGTGTCCACTGCCTGTGCCTCGGGTGCCGGCCGGGCTGAAGGGCGTGGCCGAGCAAGCCAAGCGCCTGCAAGCCTTCGCGGCCAAGCTGCAGCCCGCGGAGCAGGCGGCGCTGTTTGAGGGCCTGCGTCCCGCGCAGCATGTGTTGCTCCAGCAGCAGCAGCAGCAGCAGCAGCAGCAGCAGCAGCAGCAGCAGCAGCAGCAGCAGCAGCAGCAGCAGCAGGAGGGCGAGGAGGAGGAAGGGGTGGGAAGACAAAAGATGAAGGAAAAGGAGCAGGAAGAGGAAAGGCTGGGGCGTGTCCGCGAGGTGGGGCGTGTCCGCGAGGCCCGGGCGCAGGCGATGATGGAGCGGCTACTGCTGATGCCCGTGCACTGGGTGTACCAGGACGAGGGCAAGGCGGTGCGTCGGGTCCTGGAGCGGGTGCAGACGGCGTGCGCGGACTCCGTGGCTAGGGAGCTGCTGGACGAGGACAAGTGGGGCAGCATTGGCAGCAGCAGCTGTACTGCGGGTTCGGGTGCCAGCACCGCAGCCAAGAAGAAGAGAAAGAAGCAGCAGCAGCAGCAGCGGTTGAAGGAGCTGCAGAGGCTGGAGAAGCAGCAGCAGCAACACAAGGCCGAGGCCGACGCAGCAGCAGCGGCGGCGGCGGCGGGCGGTGCGAAGAAGAAGAACGGGCAGGAGGAGGGAGGGAAGAAGGCAGAGGAGGAGGAAGAGAAGAAGGGGGTGTTGCCAGCCCGCGTTCCTTCCTCGTCGTCGGCCTTGAGAATACACTCTGTGGCGGTTAGCGTGCGGAAGGCGACGGGCCTGGTGATGGAGGAAGGGGAGGAGGAAGACGGGGCATGGGAGGAGGTGGGTCCGCGCGGTGTTGTTGTGAAGAAGCCGCCGCTCCCACCGCAACCGGCGCCACCGGCTTTGGAAGCCTTTCCTCCCTTGCGCCTGCCCACCCCTCCCATCTCAGGCAAGGCCAAGGTCGCGGAGAAAGCAACGGCGGGCCAGAAGACGAAGAAGGAAGGGCAGAAGGCCTCTTCCGTGCCAGAGACTGCACCGGCAACAGCGTCTTCCCCTCCCTCTCTGTTGGTGGTGGAGTCGCAGGGTACGGCCACGGCTGTCGTGGTAGACGCGAAGGAGGCGGTCGAGAGTGGCGGGGAGGAGGAGAAGGCTGTGGAGTCGGCTGCTGGGGGAGGCACCGGCGTCGACGGCGAGGCAGCAGGGACGAAAGCGAAGAAGAAAAAGAAGAAGAAAAAGGTGGTCGCAGCCGAGGGTGTGGAGAGCGGAAAGGAAGAGGAGGTTGATACGCCGACAACGCTGGTGGCGGGAGGGGAGGGGCTTGTGGTGGTGGTGGAAGAGCCCGCCGCAGCAGCAGCGATTCACTCCTCCTCTGCCACTACTTCACCATTGCCTCTGCCATCCCCCGCCTCCTCCTCCTCTTTCTCTTCCATGCCAGTGGCCCCGCCTCCTTCCCCCGCTCCCGCTCCTCTCAAGATCTCTCCCATCACCACCACCTCCTCCACCATCACGGCCTCTATGCCGGCACCCGTGCCTGTCGTCGCCACTCCTACCATCGGCAGTATCAGCAGCACCACTGTACTTACCGCGGCCCTCGCTGGAGCAGACTTGCCGCCCTCCGCGCCTAGCTCCAGCCAGCCCCCATTAGGAGGAAAGGGGAAGAAGGAGGCAGAATGGAAAGGGCAGGGCAAGGACCGTCAACAACAACAGCGCCCAGAGGGAGGACGAGGAGCAGCAAAAGCAGCAGCAGCAGCAGCAGCAGCAGCAGCAGCAGGTGGGGCGAGACGAGTAGGAGGTAGTGGAGGGGGGGGTGGGAAGGTGGGTGTGGTGGCTTCCATGCCAGCGGCGCCGCCTGCGGTGGTGGGACAGGAGCCTAAGCGGCCGAAGAGTTATATCCGCAGCCAGTACAAGAACCGGCGGAAGATGCGGGAGGTCATCGCCGCCATCATGACAGGCTTGCTGGACCGGGTGGATGTGGTGGTGAGTGGGGCTGAGCCACTGCCACTAGAAGTGGAGGGGGCGCCGGCGACGACGACGACGACGACGACGACGACAACGCCGACGGTGGCAAGGGAAGAGGTGGTGGAGGAGAAGGTGAAGCAGGAGCAGCCGCAGCTCCAGCAGTCGCAACAGCAGCTACCGGCAACGCAGGAGAAGACGAAGACCGAGGAACGACCGATTGAGGTACCCGCGCAGCAGCAGCAGCAGCAGAAGCAGAAGCAGCAGCAGTCCATGCGCGAGAGCAAGACGGAGCAACGGCCGACGCAGGCGCAACCGCAGCAGCAGAAGCAGCAGTTAAGGTTGCAGGGAGAGATGCAGGTGCAGCAGCAGCAGCAGAAGCAGAAGCAGCCGCAACCCCAGCCCCAGCCCCAACCGCAAGCTGCGCAGCAGGGAGGAGACGTCCAGGAGATCAGCAAGGTCGCGAATGCCAATGCGAACATCAAGCCTAGCAAGCAAGAGCAGCAGCAGCAGTCGTCGTCGGCACGTCCGGCGTCGTGTTCGTCTCAGAAGCAAGCCCCTCCTCCCCCTCCCGCCTCAGCAGCTTCTTCCTCCTCCTCTTCTTCTCCTTCCCACTCCAGCAATGGCAACGGTGCCAAGGCACAAGCGGCGCCGCCCAAACAGATCCAGCAGCCGCCCAAGCAGGTCCAGCAGCTATCGAAGAAGCAGCGACAGCAGCAGCAGCAGCAGCTGCAGCAGAAGCAACAAGAGCAACTGCAACTGCAACAGCAGCAACTACAAGAACAGCAACAGCAACAACAGCAGCAGAAGCAGCAGCAGGCATACTCCAAGTCCTTGCCCTCCTACCCTCAACCTCAGCTGGCCGAAATGCAGAAGTACAACTCCAAGAGTGCCAGCAGCAGCAGCAGCAGCATCATCACCACCAGCAGTAGCGCCGCCCCCAACCTTAACCCTCCCCCTCTCCAGCTTGGCCCGCAGCACGTGCAGCCTGTCCATCACACTCATGGTGGCGGGCGCCCGGCAGGGACAAGGCGAGGAGGAGGAGGAGGAGGTGAAGGTGAAGGGGGTGCTGGCGGCCAGGTGTTCCAATCGAACCGCCAGCCGCTTTATCCGCGTCTCCATCAGCACCACCACACCCCGCAGTACTACCAAGAGTACCCGCGCGCGCACCGTGGCGGGCCGGACGATGGCGGACCGATGGGTGGAGGCGGAGGAGGAGGCGGCGGTGGATGGCGAGGAGGAGGCCAGCGCGTGGACGGTCGGAAGGGCTGGGGCGAGAATGGTGGGCATCATGTGCCCTACCAACACCCACCCGTTATGCGCCCGCTCCACGACCTTCTTCACCAACAGCAGCAGCACCACCATCATCCGCAGAACCACCACCAGCAACAGGCGCCGCACAGGCATGTCGGCGGTGGTGGCGGCCGAAGTAGCAGCAGCAGCGGCATGAACGGTGGGGGGTACGAGTCGGTGGTGCCGCCCCCGTTGGTGATGCAGCAGGCTCACGAGGTGTACGCGCTGGACCTGGAGGCGGAGCAGGCGCACCACGCCTACTGCCAGGGGATCGAGGCGATGCGGGCCTTGCTGACGGAGAACACCGCCACCTTCATGGCCAAGCGCGAGGCGGACATGAAGACGCACCGGGCGGCGCGGGAAGGCGTGCTGGAGGAGATGCGCGCCATCATCCAGGGCCTGTGGAGCGGGGCGCGTGTGGAATTGTACGGCTCCTGCTTCACGGGCCTGGACTTGGTCTCGAGCGATGTGGACATTGTCGTGTGCGGGCTGAAGCTGACGGGCTCCACGGCCAACACCACTCCGCAGATGACCCGGCAGCTGAAGCGGAAGCACAGCGAGTCCACGGTCTCGTCGTCTCCGGATAGGGGGTGTAGCGTGGCCACCACCATCAGCGGCAAGAGCAGTAGCAGCAATGGCAGCAGCAGCAGCAGTGGGGGGTCCACCACCGTCGCGACTGGGCCTTCGAGCGGCGCCTCGTCCGTCGCAGGCGAAGAGGAGGAAGAGACAGACAACCACAGCCACAGCCAGCTCAGCGACACGAGCAGCAGCAGCACCGCGACCAGGTCCACCCCGGCGGGCTCCCGTTCCCCAGCGCTCTCCTCCCCCGCCTCCTCCCCACGCCTGGGGCCCGTTTCCAGTGCTCCTACCTGCAGCATCATCTCCACCTCGGCCACGCCCCCCCGCCCCCTGCCTCCCGGGCATGGCGAGTCGGCACGGCTCTTGTACCAGCTGGCCGCCGCCTTGGAAGGCCGGCCCTGGGTGCGCTCGCTCAAAACCATCGACACGGCCTTCATCCCCGTCATCAAGATCCTGGCCGACCCGGCCGTGCTCCTGGGCGTGCAGCCGGGCGCGCTGCCGACGCCGGCGACTGCCTTGGTGCCCGTGGACATCTCTCTAGAGGGCCCGCAGCACGGGGGCATCGCCAGCTCCCTTCTCATCCGGGACCTGGTGGCGCCCGGCCGGCCCTACGCGCACGCCGTGCCCTTAACGCTGGTGCTGAAGGCGCTCATGACGCAGCGAGGCCTGAACCAGCCCTGGTGCGGGGGCGTGTCGTCCTACGCGCTCATGCTCATGGTCATCGCCGTCCTCCAGCAGTTCGAGACGCCCGAGGTGGCGCAGGCCAACGTCATGGCCATGGCCCGGTCTGTCGATGCCATCAAGCGCCGTGCCGTCTCTCCTGTGCCCAGCACCAGCACCAGCACCAGCAGCGCTGTCGGTGGGGGTGGGGGTGGGAGTGGTGGTAGCGACACTAAGGGCTGCAGGGGGGGTGGAACGGCCTCGCTTCCAGCAGGCGGAGATGAGAGGAGTCGGCGGGCGCTGTCGTCTGGCAGCCCTATGCCGGACGGCCCCATGGACTATGGCAAGGCCCTGCGTGGAGGCAGTGGGCACCTAGAGGAAGCAGCCATCGCGGCAGCAACGACGGTGGAGGTGAAGCCACCCCCGCCGCTTGTCACGGGCGGGTACGGCAGCCCGGCCGAGATCTCCTACCGGCTCTGGTCTCAGTTCGCGGCGGCGCAGACGATGTCGGACGGCGGGCCCGAAGACGGGCAGGATGGCGGCGGTGGGGGCGGGCTAGGTGCGGGTGGGGATCTGGAGAAGCAGGGGCTGTCCTCGGGCTTTCTGCTCACGTACTTCCTGGAGTACTTCGGGCGGATCTTCAACCCTCAGGCCGAGGGCATCGCGGTGGACCAGGGCTATGGCCTGACCTTCCCCCTGGCCGACTTCTTCCTGACGCGTGGCTTGCCTGTGGTGGCCGACCCGCTCACCATCCTCGACCCCTTGGACCGGGCGGTGAACGTCTCGCGCTGCGCCTTCCGGATCGGGGAGATCCAGTTCTTGTTCCAGCAATGCCTGGCCTCGCTCGAGACTCATGGCATGGAAATTGGGCGCAGCATTTTGCTCGCTCCCCCTCCGGAGGACGAGTGGTCCCACGTCGGCGGGGGGGGTAATGGAGGCAAGAAGAAGAAGTCGAAGAAGGGGGCAAGCGGCGGAAGCGGGCAATGGCAAGGGCAGTCGCCCGTGGTCCCTGTCCCTCCGCCACCTACGGCGAACGTGCTCAGCCTCATGCTGTCCTATTGATGAGGAGGAGGCGAACAAGAAGACGGCGGTGGGACGAAGGAAAACGAGAAATTTGTGGCCTACACTTGAAAAGCAAAAAGAGAGAACAAAAGAGAATAGCAGAAAAAGACTATTAGTGGTAAGTGAGGTGATTTTGTCGTAGATGGCCAAGCAACAGCTGTAACAGCTTCAGCAAGCAGAAGCAAGAAAGCAGTGAGAAAATATGATAGTGTGTTTATATGTAGTGGTAAAAAACCTTGCCCCATTCCCCTAAAACAAAGACGGTTCCTGAGGTAACAAGAACATCAACAAAGAAGAAAGTCATTGCGTGTTCGGTAATTTCCTCGTCGCCCTATTTTTGGCCTATGTCATCGTTTCCTTGCGTATTGCTTCTTTTTGCTTTCCCTCTTCATCGCTTCCACACGCCATCCCACTTATTTTTCAATCCCACAGACCTCCAAGAACGACCCACAGTCATCGCTTTCTTCTTTCTGTTTCGTTTTCGTTTTCTCAGGCGTTTCTTATCTTTAGTTGTTCCAGTTGTAGCAGCCTCAATCCACGGTTAGCAGCTCCCAGTTCCTTTCCTTGCTCGTATTATCACACACACACACTCACACAAACTTTTTCTCATCAACGACATCGAAGTTTCTATCCACATTCTTAATCCTCCTCTCCCACCTTTTCGTCCCCTTACTTCCTAATCTTCCACGCCCTCCCCTGCCCTCTCACTCCGACTTGTCCAATTCTACAATCCGCTCGTGCA
>Ga0209390_10007316_pt1 | contig 14222 bp, 18 predicted proteins | sample BON01_FD_187212 | JGI IMG/M metagenome (GOLD analysis project Ga0209390, IMG submission 187212) | Freshwater microbial communities from Lake Bonney liftoff mats and glacier meltwater in Antarctica - BON-01 (SPAdes) (version 2) | ecosystem: Environmental > Aquatic > Freshwater > Ice > Glacier... | reverse complement strand
CCTCCTCCCCCACCCAATCCTACCCCTCCCCCCCTCCCTCGCCACACCTGCACCACCACCGCCGCTCCCGACAGAGCCACCCCTCCATACACTAAGCCCTGCCTTCGACCGACTAGTTGTCTTCTCAAACTTTCTGTTACTCCACTCACGATCGCGTCCGTGCTCCCTCGTACTGCTTGGCCCCAGGCGCGGCGGAGGCGCCGCTGGAGGACGTAAGCTGCCACATCGTCGACTTCACCAGGAGCAGGCCAGCTTTCTGAATTTGATGCAGGTGGAGGAGGTTGACTGGTAGAGGTGGTGGTGAGGGCGCTACTGCTGCTTCTGTCTTGTTGTTGCTGCTGCTGCTGGTGGTGGTGATGGTTGGAAGAGGAGGAGGAGAAGGGGAAAGAGGGGCGAAGACCGTTTTCTTGCTGTGGTGTCCGCCGTTGTGGATGTCTGTTCATCGCCATGCCCACCCGTCGAGGCAACTGATGCATAAACCGATCTCCCTCCCTCCCTTCCACGTCCTCATCCTCGTCCTCATCGCTCGTCTCAGACGCCGTCATCACTTCCTCTTCCTCATAGCCTCCCTCCCCTCCCTCCCTCCCTTCCTCCCGCCGCTGCCGCTCGTCCATTTGCCGCAGCCGCCGGCGGGTCAACTCCGCAGCTTCCATCTCACTAATCTCCTCAATACGATGCCTCCCTCCCTCCCCTCCTCCTCCTCCTCCAGCAGCAGTAGTACCAGCAGCAGCAGCTGGCGTTGCGGGCACACATCCTCCACCTCCCACCAAACCAATCGCATTGCTGCCGCTACCATCAGCACCACCGCGTGGCAACAAGATGCCTTGAAAGGAAGCCGGCAAGGCGTTCAGTAACCCAGGAGCTGTCAAGGCCCGTTGCTCCGGTGGAGAGAGACTGCTGATGAGAAAGGAGCGTTCCTCCTCGTTCAATCCCATTCCGATCACAGCGTAAGGCTTCAGACGATCAGCCATGGAGGTGTCAAGTAGCCAGTCGAGCAGCGAGGTTTGCAGGAGGAGTTGTTGGGTTGGGGGGGGCAGGTAGGTGAGCAGGCCCCGTTCCCGCACGCGTTGGTAGGTCAATGAAGCCAAGGACGTCAGAGAGGCCACCCACAAAACGAGGTAGAAGATGGCCTGCGACGACAACACGGAGCGGACCAAGCCCACAAAGGCCACGAGGAGGGCGAGGCGCAGCGTTTGGGTCACGGCCCAATACCTTAGCTCCTCCGCCGGCGCCCACGGGCGCTCCTCTCCTTGCCCGTCCCCCTCCTCGTCATTGCCCTCCCCACCGCCCCCACTGCCATGCCCTTGGCCTTGTCGACGCGTCGTCAAGTTGCTGCTGTTGGCGCTGCTGCTGCCGCTGCCCGCGCCCGTGGTGCTGGACGTCTGGCCTCCTCGATTTTGCTGTTGCTGCTGCTGCTGCTGCTGCCCATCTCCCCCCGCCGCCCCGACCACTGCTGCTGATGCTGTTGATGACGCTGGCGGCCCGCCGTCCCCCGAATCGTCTAGGAGACGCTTGCGTTGCGACATCCTGTGGGTGGTGGAAAGGTGGGTGGGTGTGGGTGAGGGCGCACGTGGGGCATGACAGGCAAGGCATTGAATGTGTGAGAAGGGAATGCAACAGCTGACCTCTGCTGCTCGTTCGCCGTCGTGAATGATCACGACGTTTGTTCTCTCTGTCTGCGTATGAACACTCCCCATTCACGCCGCCCACCACCACACAAACACAGGCAGCCCAAGGAGAAGCTCGCCATGGGGGTGACCGAGCCCTAGGACGACGACAAACGCTGACCAAAAATCTGCCAACGCCAAACGCAACACAGCAAGGCAAGCCGGCGTCTAATCATGGAGCCTCCTTCTGCGCCTTCCGGCGGCGGCGTTGCTCCCCCTAGCACCAGTGCCACGCCCTCCGCCAATAGTCAGCACCCCAACGACAACAACGAGGCCAGCGAGGCGGATTTGTGCGGGGCGTGTCGCCCGGTCAAACACTTCCAAAAGCTCAATCAGATTGGGGAAGGAGCGTATGGCACCGTATACCGAGGCATTGATAAGGCCACGGGGCGAATGGTGGCGCTGAAACGCGTAATTTTGCACAACGAGAAGCAGGATGGCTTCCCGCTGACGTCCTTGAGGGAGATTCGCATGCTCAAGTCGATTGGCCGGCACCCGAATTGTGTGTGGTTGGAAGAAATTGCGGTGGGAAGGAAGCGGGATGGGGTCTTTTTGGTGTTTGAGTACTGCGAGGTAAGGAACTGGGATTTATCGGATGTTATTTCTCTCAAGCTGGTTGTCCTTCTTGTTAAGGCTGTGCTATTCCTTGCCCTGGCATCCCGCTGCCTCCGCCAGCAGCCCTGAGCTCTCTTTGAACCTACACATTCACCCTCCCTCCCTCCCTCCCGCCCTCCTTCCCTTTCCTTCCTTCTTTCTCTCTCTCCCACAGCACGACATGGCCCATCTTATCGACAACATGAACACACGTTTCACGTCCTCCGAGGTCAAGAACCTGATGCTGCAACTGCTGCGGGGCGTGGCACACTTGCACGAGCACTGGATTATTCATCGGGACATCAAGATGAGCAATCTCCTCTATACCAATACAGGTAGGAGCCGAAGGAAGGGTGGGAAGGAGTGAGGTGAGGAAAAATTGCTCAAGCAAAAGTAGAAGAGCCGCGCGCCATCAAATCACTCACTCTTTTCGTGTTTTCCTTCCTCCCTCCCTCCCCTCCCCAACAGGCCGTCTCAAACTCGCCGACTTCGGCCTCGCCCGCCTCTACGGCGCCCCTCCCGCCCCCATGACCCCCAAGGTCGTTACCCTCTGGTATCGCGCCCCGGAGCTGTTGCTGGGCTCGGAGACGTATGATGTTGCGATTGATATGTGGGCCGTGGGGTGTATCTTGGGGGAGTTATTGGATTACAAACCACTGTTGGCGGGCTCGGATGAATTGAAGCAGTTGGAAAAGATTTTTGAGTTGTTGGGGAGTCCGAATGAGAGGATATGGCCGGGCGTGAATAGGTTGCCGCATGTGGCTTCGGGCTTGGTGTCGTTGCGGGGGGAGAGGTATCCTTATAATACGGTGGCGACGCGGTTTCCGGCCTTGAGTGCGGGAGGGGTGGATTTGATGAATTCGTTGTTGGCGTTCGACCCGAAGAAGAGGTTGAATGCGACGGATGCGCAGCGACATGTGTTTTTCACGGGAGAGCGACCGTATCCGAAGGAGGAGTCATTGATGCCCACGTATGCGTCAAGGCATGACGAGATGGAGGCGAGGGAGAAGGAGAGGGCGCGCGTGGCGGAAGGACAGAAGTCCTCGACGGGCATGTTGTTGAAGAGCGATTTTTTTGCGTCGGCGTCGTCGGCGGCGGCTGGAGGAGGAGGTGGTGGAGGGGGAAGACGAGGGGCCGCGGCTGGTGGAGGAGGAGGCGGGGGGCGGAGGGGAGGAGGGGGAACGATTGTGCCGGTGCTGAAGAAGGCCAAGCATTAGGGATTAGGAGATGGGTGGGGTGTGTATGCATGGACGTGTACAGCAGCCAGCAGCAGCAGCAGCAGCTGCAGCGGCAGCTATCACAGCAGCAGCAGCCGCAACAAACACCAGCAGTAGCAGTAGCAGCAGTAGCAGCAGCAGGACCAGCGGCAATAGCAGCCGTCTCAACCAGCAGCCAGGCAGCTGCACGAGCAACAGCAGCGACGGCAGCATCAGCATCACCATCGGCACTCTCCCACCAGCAGATGAAGGAGCATCGTCGAATGAGCTCTGGGCAAGTGCAACCCTACCTTCACACCGGCGTCCTGGCAAGAATAAATTCGCTAAGCGAGGGCAAGCACTCCCATTTGTGCCAGCAATTTGAGCTCAAAAAGCACTTAGAGGAAGCACATGCAGGCGGAAGGGTTAGAAAGCTGCGTATGGGGAGCGAGGGGCGGTGCACTGGCGAATGAGGGGTGGAAGGAAAGGAGGAGAAGAAGAAGGGGGAGATGGACGGGCTGATTGATAGATTTTGACAAAGACATAAGAGTAGTTAGAATGACAAGGAGGAAGCAGACGTAGGCAATAGCATCACGGTTGCAATCACTTAGAAGAGATGTAGAGATGAGAAGGACGGGTAGCTGCAGAACGGAAGGATGCTTTGCATGTTGCCTGCACACGCAGTTGTGTCCCCATGTAGACGACGAATCATGAGAAGAATGGTCACGAAAGAAATTGAAGAAACCCCCCAATAAAAACCAATGACTTAACACCAATAAGACTCATAGTCTCTGCTTTCCACCACTACCACCACACCTTCAAACTGGAGCAGCAGGAGCAATGGCGGCGAATGATGGGGACCTCTCCTTTGGCAGCATGACCGAGGCGGAGCTGCGGCAGTGGGTGGAAGCCAATCCAGGACGCGTCAATGACATGGACTCGGACGGGTGCATGCCCTTGTCTGTGGCCGTTGTTTTGATTGAGAGCGTGCCACTGGTCCTGCGGATAGTGAAGGAGAAAGGGGCAGATGTGAACGCAACGAACGCTCTTGGGTCTTCGCCCCTGCATTATACTGATTCCCTCGACGTCCTCAATGCTTTGCTTGAGTGTGGGGCGGATCCCACCGTGCTGGGACTCCGCAGGCAACACTCTGCTCTTGAATCAGTTGCGTCATGATTTGGTGGCACGGCTGCTTCAAGACCCGCGCGTGCAAGCCAGTATCAATGTGATAGACGCGAGGGGCAACGCAATTCTCCATTATGCGTGCCCGCAAGCGGACGAGCCAGAGGGACCTGCCATCATCCAGCTCTATCTTCAAGCTGGCGCCGATCTGACCCTCAAGACTGCAGGTGGAGTGACGGCTTTATATGTGCTTGAGCAGCTTCACCCCACCCACCCCACCACCCTCGCCCTCCTTGAACATAGCTTGGACGCCGAGAAGGCCTCATTTCTCGTCAAGGCCCGCCGCCTCGTCATGGCCGCCACCAGGACCACTCCTCCGTCTTCCCTGCAAGGCCGGGTGGCGGCTGGACTGCCCTTGCCTGCCGTGACGCTGGCCCCAGTGATGGATGATGAGAAGAACGAGTTCCGCACAATGCTGGCGTGGCTTGTTGGGGTGGAGGGCGGAGGCATGCCGCGGGACGTGTTTCGTGTGGTGGTGGAGCTGCTGATGCCTTTTTGGGACCCGTTGCGGCGTAAGGTATCTTAAGACGGAGGGCAGCCCCAGCCGGAGAAGGGCGCAGCGGCAGTGCGAGAAGAGCAGCAGCATCCTCAGCGGCAGCAGCAGGAGCAGCGGTAGATGTAAACGCAGCAAGCAGCAGAAGCAGCAGGAGTAACAGCAAGCGACGTTAAACAAAAGCAAAAACAGCAGGAGTGACGTAGCGGGTACAAGCAGCAGCAGCAGCACCACCATTGATAGCAGCAGCAAGCTCGGGAGAAATCGACGGGGAGCACAGGCGAGGAAAGACGGAGGGAGGGCCATGGATTGGTGAAGGAGAAGTGGAAGGGGTTGGGGAGGAGACGAGGAGTCAGTCTCGAGATTGATGTGAAAAGAATTGTAGGGCATGAGCAGCAAGGAGAGATGAGAAGGCGGCGTAGCTGTTAAAAAGCAAGGGGGGCATTTTAGCTTTCCCTCACACATTGCAAAAGTCTTTTGTGGACGTTGCAAAGGGTTTCAAAACAACCAAACCAGAAGTATAAGAAATAAAAGCAATGGATCAAAGACTTGACATCAAGTTGACTCATAGTCTCTGCTTTCCACCACTACCACCACACCTTCAAACTGGAGCAGCAGAAGCAATGGCGGCGAATGATTGGGACCTCTCCTTTATCAGCATGACCGAGGCGGAGCTGCGGCAGTGGGTGGAAGCCAATCCAGGACGCGTCAATGACAGGGACACATTCGGGTGCATGCCCTTGTCTGTGGCCGTTGTTTTCATTAAGAGCGTGCCACTGGTCCTGTGGCTGGTGAAGGAGAGAGGGGCAGACGTGAACGCCGCGGACGGAAATGGATACCTCACCCCCCTTCACCGTGTCCGCTCCCTCGACGTCCTCGATGCTCTGCTGGACTGCGGCGCGGACCCCACGCTGGTGAAGTCAAGCGGCTTGAATCCGCACATGTTGCATTGTGCGCCACCGTGCTGCTTTGATTAAGCGTTTGCTGCAAGATCCGCGCGTCCAAGCCAGCATCAATGTACAGATTCCAGGTGACTTTGGTAGCGACACGGCTCTCCATCTCGCCTGCAAAGCAGTAAACAAGCCCGAAATGCCTGCCATCATTCAAATACTCCTCGAAGCGGGCGCCGACTTGCAATTCGCGAATGAAGATGGAGATACGCCTTTGTCGGTGCTGCAACGTAGTCATCCCACCCATCCCACCACTCTCACCCTTGTTGAGCAAAGCTTGGACGCCAAAGAGGCCTCGTTCCTCGTCAAGGCCCGCTGCCTCGTGATGGCCGCCTCTCCTCCGTCTTCCCTGCAAGGCCGGGTGGCGTGTGGACTGCCCTTGCCGCGGGTGGCGCTGGCTCCAATGACAAATGACCTGGACGACGAGGAGGACGAGGAGAAGTCAAGGTGCGAGCTCCGCACCATGGTGGCTTGGCTAATGGGGGTGGAGTGCGGGGGTATGCCACGGGACGTGTTTCGGGTGGTGTTGGACCTGCTCATGCCATTTTGGGACCCGTTGCGGCGCAAGGCGCAGGGTCCTCCGCACACGTGACCTCGCATCAGACTCAGCATAGTAGCCGCCTGGAATGTCTCACCATCAACCAGTCTTCTCTCATTCCTCCCCCTTCACTCACCCCCAATCACCTCCGTACAGGGCGCGTTTCCTCAACACGCAGCCCCTGTCTCCCCTCTCTTCCCCACCACCATGGCCGGTACTGCACTCACCCGTCGGCTTTCTTCCCTTTCGGACCCTACCGACCCTACGACGACCTTAGTTCTCTTCGTCCTCGAGGCCCTTGCCCTCTTCTTCTCCCTCAGCACCATCGTTTCTACTTGTACGTATGCTCTCCTGTTCAGAGAATGAATGCTCCTGCTTCCCTCATCACTTTTTCCCTGCTTGAGAAGCTTTCGTGTGCGCTTTATTTCCTTTTGCACTTTTGCATTTAGGGATCATTTCATGTATTTTCACCCTCACTCATGCCTTTTCACCCTCTCTAGACTACTTCTCCTTCCGCACCTCCATCTTCTTCAATTCTGAGGAATCGGCAACCACCTTCTACTCCCTCTACGAGAGCTGCAGCACCACCACATTCTACAGTGATTCTATCCAAGCTGCCGCCAAAGGCATGTGTGCCGCCGTCTATTTTGCGGAAATCTTCATGGTCTTGGCGTTTATCAGCCAATGCTTCGCCTTCTTCTTGTACCTCGTCACGGACTCGGCGACGTTGGTAGGTCAAATGGGGTAGAGGGCTAAGTGGTTGGGTAGCGGTCTGCTCTCTTATCTGTTCTTGACAACCCCTCCGTTCCACCATCCCCCAAACCATTCCTCCTCTAGCTCCCCTCCGGTGAACGTGCCTGGGTCCTGCTTTACAAGGCGCACATGACCTGCACCGTCTTCCTCGTCGTGGCACTCGCAGTGGCCGCCGGGCTTTTCCGAAACATGCGCAAGGTGCTGACGGGAAACTTGATCAATAGTCAAGAAGGCCACTTCCATTTCTCTTGGGGCTTTGCCTTTCACATCTTGGCCCTTCTGCTCCATGTTGCCGTAGTGCTTCTTCTTGTGACTGCCACGACGAACGCAGGACGGGCGGGAGGAGGGCCGTCGGTGCGGGATCAGCAGGCGCCGGAGCAGCAACAACAGCAGCAGCAACTGGCAGACGAGGAGGAAGAAGCGGACAGCGAAGAAAACCGCGGCAAGCTGAAGGAATCACTGTTTACGATGGAGGAAGGAGGTGAGGGATTGATTGGCGCCGCCGCCATGCCCTCGCCCTCGCGGCGGAAGTAGATGTGTAGGGAGAGGGAGGCAGAGATGCAAAAGACACACGCAGGGACAAGAAAAATGCACGTAGACAATAGACATGGAATGAGAAGAGGCGCGTTTGGCTTGTTTGGTGATTACTATTATTATGTCCACATTGCTTATCTTTTTGCTTTTAGCGTTGATCTTCCCCCACATCTCTCAAAAACGTGCGGCGGGCCATCTTTTTGAACGGCAACGGGCGAGGGATAATGAGGCTCCTTGTGCCTCGATGGTTTGGTTTCCCAGTGGTCCTCCTCCGAGGCATTCAACCACCATGTACACACCTCACATGGACGGCACCAAAGAGTGCCGAAGAGCCACTTGCTTGCTCTACCTTTTCACGCTTTCTGCCTCTCACTCACACCCACCACACGCACGCCCATACACCCCGCCCCAAACGCACAGGACAAGAAGACCCATGCCGAGCAATAGGTCCATGTCCGTCTCGTCCGAACGGGACCTGATGCACAATGGCGGCACTGGCGGCATGGGTGCCCGAGGCTGTGCCACCACCTGGGGGTCACGCGCCTTGACCTTGGCGGTGGGCGTGGCCGGTGTCTTCGTGCTCGCGATGCTTGCCACGGACACCAGCAGTAGCAGCAGCAACAAGAGCAGCAAGCCCAGCTTCACCGACATGGGCACTGGACCGAGCGGCATGAGCGACAAAGGCGCCGTCGACACTTACGGCGATGCGATCCTGCCTGCCGTCCAAATGCTCAAAAATGACGACCGCCCCTATATTACCCTATTCGGTACGCTCGTCATCCCCATTGCCTTTCGACCTACACTCAAACCCGTTGTGCTAGGTTTTGGGTAGATTTATCCTTCTCGAACCCGCATAAATCGTCCTCACCCTTCTCCTTCTCCATTCTCTCTCGCCCACCACCGCAGGCGACAGTCTCACGCAGTACAGTTGGAACCCAGCCCTCCTCGGGTATGCCAGCCTCCTGGCCAACACCTACACACGCTGGGCCGACATTAAGAATCGCGGCGTATCTGGCTATACGACCCGAGATGCACTCCGCGTGCTTGATTCCGTCTTTCCCTTGGGCAAGCAAAGTTGGGTGCAAGCCCACCCTCCCGCCCTCGTTGTCATCCTCCTCGGGTCTAACGACCAGGTTCGGCCGGGCTCGTGGGTGGAGGCCACAACAGGAGAAGACCACCACGTGCCCCTGGATGAATACAAAAGCAACTACAAGCAGATTCTCACGCATCTCCGTACGTTGCAGATGGACTTGCCTCTTATCTTAGTAACCCCTCCACCAGTAGCAGATGACGTAGGCGGCAGAACTAACGCCGCGGTCAAGGAATACAGGGATGTGGTCCTCTCTCTAGGGAAAGAAGAGAGTCTACCTGTCTTTGATCTGTGGGAGGCCTGCGAGGGAGGGGAGATTGATAAATTTAAAATTTACTTGGTCGATGGACTCCATCTCAACGGGAAGGGAAATACAGTGTTGTATGAGGGATTGATAGATGTGATTGAAAAGCACTACCCCGACTTACTCCCTGAGGGAAAGAAGATGCCCAAGAGGGAGAGAGATCCCTGGGAAGCTTAAAACAGGGAGGGAGGGAGGGAGAGAGGGAGTAAGGAGGTGTAAATAGAAATGTAAGAATGGAAGCAGCGTCGTAATATGCTCTTTGCATTGCTAGAATCGTCACCATTTGTTTCTTCTCTGTTCTATTCGTCCTCCTTATTCGTTCGTTCTTTTTTTCTCTTCTCACGCTCCGCGCTTCTTGCGCCTAGAATTGAATGTTATCTTCTTTAACCCTACTTTCATTAGTGTACATACAGCCCCTCCTCCCTCCCTCCCTCCCTCCCTCCCTCCGACAATCCCATATCCACCACCACCGTCCTCGCAAACACACTGGCGTCCGCACCACCATCCTCACAACCCCTCCCTCCCTCCCTCCCTCCCTCCTTTCCTCCTTCTAACCCATCGACCCAACATACTAACATCCACCACCGTCGTCACAGACGGGGTCAGCATCACCACCACCACAACCCCTCCCTCCCTCTTTCTCTACCCCATCAACCCCGCATACACCTCGAAAGGATTAATGCTCACCTCCCTCCCCAACATACTGACATCCACCAGTCGTCGCAAACGGCGCCAGCCCCCACCACCACCTACACAATCCCCCCCTCCCTCCCTCCCTTCCTCCCTCCCTCCCTACCCCATCAATCCCGCATACACCTCGAAAGGATTAATGCTCACCTCCCTCCCCAACATACTAACATCCACCACCGTGGTCACGAACGGGGTCAACACCACCACCTGCAACAACAACCATTGCCTCAAAGTCATTAACTTCCTATCCTTCAAGGTAGCACCTAAAAAGACAATGCTATTCGCGACAGCGATCCCAAAGGAGGCATGAAAAAGGAGGGTGGGCTCGAGGGGGAACTTGAGGAGGAGCTGCTGCAGCCAGGGTTGACCTCCGAGGATGATGTTGTAGAGGACGGGGAGGTGGAGGAGATTGGGGTAGGAAGCCACGCGATGATTCAAAATGATCTCCGTGCGTGTCTCTTTTTCGATGGCCACACCTGCTGCTGCTGCTGCTGCTGCTGCTGCTGTTGGGTCGGCCTCGTCTGATGGGGAGGACTTCCACACCCCCTCAGGTGTCATGGCCGGTGCCTTCTCCTCCAGCTCCTTCGCCAACGCCACCTCCGAATTCACAATCCCATGAATAATAACAGCCAAGAACCCAATCGCTAATACAGGGTCGACCGGCGCCATCCAGGTAGGGTAATGCCCCGAAAAGAAATAAGCAGTCCATATCCCCAGCATCGTCATCCCGATCCCCAACCCCTTAAAACCCGCCCCCTTAGTATCATACCCCCCACTGGGCCCCGTCCGAAACTTGGACATAGGCAAGCAACTAATACAATTGATCACACCCGTCCACATGATAGCAAGGGGCACCCACCCCACCACCCCGTTCTCGGCATGCGCCAATGCCCCCCCGGCAAAGAGCTCGTCGCCTAAGAAATATACGACATACAGCGCCCCAAGCACCATGAATGCCGTTCCTGACACGGCATGAGAATGGAGGTAGTCCGCCTTGGTCCACAACCGGCGCTTCCAGAGCTGAAAGACGGCGGTGGCCGCGGCCGAGGTGGGGCTAGTAGTGGCAGAGGGCATGACAAGCGTGGCCCCGTTGCTGTCGCCGTCGTTGCCTAGGGCGTCCTCCTCTTTTCGCTGTGTCTCATCCATCACGGAGCTTTCTCTGCTGCGGCTGCTGCTGCTGCTGCCGTCGTCGGGGGCATTGTAGAGGACCGTCCGTCTTCTTGGCTGATGGATCGAGCTAGAGCTGGAGCTGGGACGGGAGTATGCGACGGCTGCTGCTGCTGCTGGTGGTCTCAGGGCTGGCGGGGGAAGGCGGACGTGAAAGGCATCCAAGACCACGAGCAGGAGCAGCGCGGCCAGGAATGGAGGCGCTTTCATCATCGGCGTGCCCTGTGGGTTTGCGTGTGTATGGAGGAGCATGTGGGCTTAGAATGCGAATCGTGTACACAAGAGAAGGGGGGTGGGGAGGTCGAGCGCAGGGGGAAAAGGCAGCAAAAATGCAGAGCTAGAAAGCCTAGCGCATGCAACCTCGTCCCACCCTTGTCCTGCTCTCGCCTTCCTTGTGCTGTCTATGCCGCAAGGGTGGCCTGGGCATGTCTAATTGGGTCTTGGGACAAGGTTTTTGGCGAAGATCCGCGCGTTTGATTGCTTCAACAAGGCAACGCAACGCCTGCAATAAATGCCCTTCTATTGTGCCCCTGTCTCCTTGCCCGAATCACTCAAACCCACCACAACCCGTCTCTCAATCCACTTCGCGACAACACAGGCAAGGCCGTTGAGCAGCAGCCTCGAGATTTACGCTTCTTGGACTTGAAAGAACGCGGACAAGGCGACCTCCCCACCCCACGCACCCTTTCCGCCATCGAAGCTTCCAGCCAACACCCAGCACAAAAACCAATGGCGACGATGCTCAATCTACCGTCCCTCCTCCTGCTCCTCCTCCTGCTCAGCCCCATCGCTGCCTTCCTTCCCCCATCACCCCGACCAGCAGCAGCAGCAGCACGCACACCCCTCCCCCCTGCCTCCTCTGCCTCTGCCTCGTCGCCCGAGGGAGACTCCCAGCAGCAACGCAGCCGCATCGAGCTGCGGGTCTATGACATTGGGGGGAAGTACACGCCCATGATGTCCGCGCTGCTCCGCAAGGAAATGCCAGCGATTTGGCACGTGGGCGTAGGGGTGTATGGGAAGGAGTATTGGTTTTCCACCCGCATTGAGAGTAAGGACTTGGGAGACACGGAGACGGCGTTCGGGATGGCCCCGCACGCGACGTACGACCTTGGGCATACCTCCATAGAGCGGGAGGTGTTCGAGGTTTACCTGGAGGAGGAGTTGGATGATCGATTTAATATTGATACTTACAAGGTGTTCACGCATAATTGCAATCATTTTACTCGGGATGCGTTGGCGTTTCTGATGGGGGGAGAGGTGGAGATGCCTTCTTATATACTCGAAAATTCAGATAGGGCTTTAGAGGCTTTACCACAGGGACAAGCGCTGTTGACTCAGACGATTGCTAATCAGGTGGCGCGGGTGGTGATGCTTGCGTGGGGGAATGCTAATAGGAGTAAGGAGGATATTGCGAAGCGGGAGGCGAGGAGGAAGAAGAAGAGGATAGAGGCTGACGAGGCTGAAGCGGCAGAGGCAGCGGGGGAGGAGGGGGGGCAGCAGGTGGCGTGAATGTGATTTTAAGGGGAGAGGGGATTGTCTTTTGATGCGTGTTCAAAAAGGAAAGAGAATACCAAAAGACGGAAGACAAAGACACAACCGCCCGCCATATTTATTATTTTCTGCTTTTTCTCTTCCGTCTTCTTTCCTTCTGCAACTATCAGAGCAAAGCCTTTTTAAAAGAACAACCCTTCCTTCCTCCCTCCCTCCCTCATCGTCCTCCATTATTACAATTCCCTTCCTCTCTTCCTTTCTTTCTCCTATTCCTTCTTCTCTTACCTCCTAAGGACTCACTCACTCGGAGCCGCTGCTCCTGCTGCAGCTCCTCCCCCTCCTCCTCCTCATCCTCCTCCTCCTCCACCACCACCCACCCCAGCCATTGAGGAAGAGGAGGACGAAGGAGGAAGGCACCGACCCCGCCCTCCCAACCTCCTCCTCCTGCTGCAGCAACTCCATCTTCCTCCGCCAGTCCAACAGCTCCTGCGCGTTCATCAATCCTTGCCAGACTCACCAGATTGCTATAACTCAAGGAAAAGAAGAAGAAACGAGAGGCAAAAGGCAAAAAGCAAAGCCAAAGACGAAAGGGGAATAAAGAAGGAGCTGTACTGTAGCGGCTATTGAAACACATGACAGGCAGGTTGGCTTTTTCTTTATATTCTTTTCCTACTCTCTCATTTTCCTCCATTGAAATCCTCATCAACCACACTCTTATTCTCCCACTCAGCTGGCAATATCGACCACACTCCTACTCACCATCTCAACCGTCTCCCTCCGTGCAATCGCCGCTCGAATACTCGCAAGATCCACCACCCCCAACACCACCCCTCCCTCCCTCCCTCCCTCCCTCCCACTCACCACCGGCAACAGCGCCAATCCTCGCGTAGACAATAAATCCCTCGCCTTGATTGCCTTGTCATCTGCATATAAAATCTGGGACTTTTTCGCAGGGGCCACCACCTCTGATAGGGTCAAGCCCGTAGACCACCGGAGCTGCCGTAAGAGTTCTGCTAGTTCTTGTGCCCGCTCTGCAGCATCCACAGTAGCAACGACTTGAGTGAGGGCTGCTTGGAGGACGTCGAGGTCAGTGTCTTCAAGGAGGGAGGGGGAGGTATACGAAGAGGAGGACGAGGAGGAGTCATCCGTGACAGCTGCCCCACCTTCGGATAATTGCTGCTGCTGAAGGCGGGAGGGAGGGACGTAGCGAGCAGCAGAAGCAGAAGCAGCCGCTCGCTGTTGGTCATACCATCGTTCCAACGCACTCATCAAATCCTTCAACACCGCCACCCCCACCAATCGCTGCTCCCTCCCTCCCTCCCTCCCTCCCTCCCTCCCCCCCGTCGCCACCACCACCACCTCTGACTTCTCCGCACACAAACGCAACAAAGCTTCCTCCAGTGGAGTGCCTGGCCCCAGAATCACCGGAGGAGGGGCCAGCGCCTCTTGCACACGTATATTATACACCAACCCTCCTCCTCCCAAAACAATGCTCTCCTCTACCGCCCCCGTCGTCAACCCCCCCCTCCCTCCCTCCCTCCCCGCCTCCGGCAACAACGTCCCCAGCAATTCC
>Ga0209390_10007315_pt1 | contig 14222 bp, 8 predicted proteins | sample BON01_FD_187212 | JGI IMG/M metagenome (GOLD analysis project Ga0209390, IMG submission 187212) | Freshwater microbial communities from Lake Bonney liftoff mats and glacier meltwater in Antarctica - BON-01 (SPAdes) (version 2) | ecosystem: Environmental > Aquatic > Freshwater > Ice > Glacier... | reverse complement strand
TTTGCCCTAACGTTTATGTATATGAGCTGTGGCGTGTTTTAGCACGAACCTCTACAAATATAAACTAACTTTGGGAAATCCATAAATTTTCCAAATAAGCACAGACCAAGCCATAGCTTATATACGGTGTTGTGCATAGTGCTTTCCACGTCCTGCTTGGTTTTCCGAGGTTTTCTGTTAGTTCCGAATTGAGCGTTGGCAAGACATACTCTTTTGCAATTTTTGGCTTTAGCGTTGGCTGGTGCGAATTGCAAATGTGTATGGCTTTAAGGGTTGGCGTTTCCACCAATTCCTTTATTCAACATTTCTTTTACCAGTCCGAAAATCATATTATTCACGTCTTCTTTAAATTCCTTGTTGTCAGAATAATGCTTGTAAAAATTAAAATTCGAGTTTATATGTTTTAGCATTTCATCAGCTACAACTTTGTCGTTCGTTATTTTTGCGTTCTGTTCGTCTGAATATTCCATTGAATTTTTCATTTCTTGGTTATTCATAACTCCTTCTGCAATATCTACAGCCATTTTTCGGACTTTGTCTGTATCTTCAAATTCAGTTCCGTAACGTTCATTAAAGGTTTGAAGAATGCTCGAAAGGCGGTCAATTTCAGGGTCGTTTACTCCACCACGCATTTCGGTAGGAATTGGTTTTAAATCTTCTCCTTGTTCCAAAACAACATTTGTAGTCGATTCCAATTGCAATCGGTAACTATCCATATCAATATTGTCTAAAATACCTTGAGCTAAATCTACAGAAGTATCTCCACCTAATTTATTTTGCAAGTGATTGAGGAAAATGTAAAGTCTTTCTAAATAAGCGTTTTCAAATTCCACTATTTGAGAAAGAAAAATATACAAACGAACATACGTTTTAACTTTTGCTCTAAAATCTGCTTGTTGTTCTTCTTCTAAATCGTTTCTAAAAATAGTACTCGATTCATCCAACAAAGCGTGTAATTGGTCAACAGGAACATTTGCTAAAATTCTATTTGAAAAATCTTCTACTTGTTCTCTTGTATAAACTTGATAATTGTCTAAAGCATCTTGTAAATCAAACAATTTATTTGGGTCTGTAGCTTCTCCTAAAATGGTGCTTTCAAAATAAGGTTTAAACGAGTTTTCTATTTCTTCTGCTGTGTTTGCAAAATCTAAAACAAACGTGTCTTTCTTTAAAGGATGACTTCTGTTTAAGCGTGATAATGTTTGAACAGCATTTACACCACCTAACTTCTTATCTACAAACATTGAATGCAGTAAAGGTTGGTCAAAACCTGTCTGAAATTTATTTGCAACTAATAAAAAACGATAGTCGTCTTTTTCAAATTCATCTGGAATTTTAGCACTTGGAAATCCGTTTAAACTTCCTTCTGTTTCTCCATCTATTTCTCCAGAAAAAGCAACAATAGCTTTGTAAGGACTATTTATGTCTTTTAAATATTGGTCAAAAGCTATTTTATATTTTACCGCATTTGCACGACTACTTGTAACCATCATAGCTTTTGCTTTGCCACCAACTTTTTTATTTAGATTTTCCAAAAATTGGTTAATCATTAAAATTGATTTTTTCTTAATGGCGTGTTCGTGACTTTCTACGTATGATTTTAATTTCTTTTGTGCTTTCTTTTTGTCGTATTCTGGGTCGTCTTCTATTTTCTTGAGTAAAGCATAATAACTTTGGTACGTTGTATAATTCTGCAATACGTCTTTTATAAAACCTTCTTCAATAGCTTGTTTCATTGAATATAAATGAAATGCTCTAAACTTGGTTTTGTCATTTTCTTGATAAGGAACTCCAAAGAGTTCTAAAGTCTTATTTTTTGGTGTAGCTGTAAATGCGAAATAACTTGCATTAGGTAATAACTTTCTAGCTTTTACCATTGCTCTTATTAAATCTTCTCCTGTTACTTCATTACTTTCATTTTCATCATAATTTTCAAGGTCAGATTGTAGTTCTTCTTCATCTGAAACTTTAGACAAAGTTTCATTAAGCTTACGTGCCATTTGACCGCTTAAACTACTGTGTGCTTCGTCAATGATAATTCCAAAATTAGTTCCTGGTAAATCTCCAATTTCTTCAACAATGTGAGGGAATTTTTGAATTGTGGTAATGATAATTTTTTTACCTTCTTCTAAAGCTGTTTTTAATTGCTTACTTCCTTCTGTAATGGCTTGAACAACACCTTTTACTTGTTGGTATTGTTTAATATTATCTCTAATTTGTTTGTCTAAAACTCTTCGGTCTGTAATTACAATAACAGTATCAAAAATAGTTTTATCTCCTGCTTTGTTGTGTAAACCAACTAATTGATGAGCCAACCAAGAAATGGAATTACTTTTTCCTGAACCAGCAGAATGTTGAATTAAGTATTTTTGACCTGCTCCATTTTCTTGTACATCTGCTAGAATATTACGAACCGATGCTAATTGATGAAACCTTGGAAAAATAAGTTTCTTAACTTTCTTAAATCGCTTTTTACCTTTAGAATCTAAATATTCTTTTTCTTCGGTAATAACTTGAGAATAGTTTTGAATAATGTTCGTTAAACTATCTTTTGTTAATACTTCTTTCCATAAATAGTCGGTTCTAATACCTTCTTTTGGTGGATTTCCTGCTCCGTTTTTGTACCCTTTATTGAATGGTAAGAAAAAAGAATTTTGAGCTTTTAATTCTGTACACATCCAAACTTCTTCTGTATCTACTGCAAAATTAACTACCAAACGACCAAAACGGAAAATTTCTTCGCTTGGGTCTCTATCTGTTTTATATTGATTGATTGCATCTTTTACAGTTTGGTTAGTTAATTCATTTTTTAATTCAAAACTTATTATTGGCAAACCATTGATAAACGTAACAATATCTAATGATTTTTTATTTTGTGGCGAAAAATAAACTTGACGCATAGCCGAAAAAATATTGGCTTGGTATAAGTCATTTGTTTTTTGGTTGTAATGAGAAACAGGTTTGTCGTAAAACAAGCGAAGCTTGGTATCTGTAAAACCATCTACAACGCCTTTACGTAATACTTCAATAACTCCTTTTTGTTTTATTTGGTCATTTAGACGTTTTATTATTTTTTGCTTGTAAAGTTCTTTATGGTAGTGTTTTAATTTATCTAACGCTTTGGATTGTGTTTCTTCTAAAAACTGAAACAATAAATCTTCATCAATACAATTGATGTTATCGTAATTAGTGTTTTCTCTTTGCAAATAATTGTTGCTGTCAACTAAATAATCAACAATATGCTTTTCAAAGCCATTTTCTTTTGTATTGGTGGTTTTACTCATTTTTGTTAACGCTTATTATAATTGACAGCTTTTTCTGCTACCATTGCAAAAGGTGTTTCTTCTTTTGGGATTGTAAAATCTCGTACATCAATTTTTCCAATAACAGCTTCAGCAATTAATGTTGTTTTGTATTCTTCTGCCAGAGTGATTTCTTTTTCAATGGTAGAAATGGTTTTGTCTATTACTTCTGTTTCATTTTTTATGTAATTAACAACTTCTATTTGTTCATTTAAAGTTTTTGGAATTGAAATAATTATATTATTCAAAATTCCTGTAGTTAGCTGATTAATTGTAGAAGTAGAAAACAAACCTGATTGTGCTTTGAAACTTGAAGAATTGAAAAAATAATGTAGGTATTCGTGGTTTTCACTTCTAAAAATAGTCATAAACGCTCCAAACGATTCATTACTTGCCTTTTCATCAATTAAAGCATTTTTACCTACTAATTTGATACTACCATTTCTTGAACAAATAAGTATATCTCCTTTTCTTGTTCTTTTTTTATCTGGAATTTCTGTTGTAACATATACACAATCGTGATAAGTTATTTTGCCCTTTTGAACATTGGAAGAACGAAGTACTAGCGTTCCTTCACCTTTGTCAACCATTTCTGTTGGACTATATGTAAGACCGATTATCGCTTCTCCTAAATATTTTATGCGTTTTACTTCCCAATTAGCAGGAATATCACCCAACCATTCTACTCCAGAATCAATTATTGAAACATTCGATTTTATGCCTTTTGTGACTGCCTTGTTTATAATAGCCTCTTTTTGCTCATAAAGAAGTTTTATCAACTGCTTTTTCTTTTTGATAAAACGGTTTATTTTCTCGGTTTTGTAGTTGAGAAATTTGGCTATTATGATTTGTTCCGTTTTAGGTGGTAAAGGAATCATCATATTTTTCATTTCAGAATATCTAGTTGTCCAGAGGTCTTCTACAATTCCTCTGCCATATCTATAATATTCTTCTTTAAAGAAATATGATTTTAATAGGTATTGAGAGAATTGAGGAACAATATCTATTGGCTTTAAAATTATATAAATGAGTGAAACAGAACCATCATAGACAGATATACCGCTTGAACCTTTTCTGTCAGAACGACTATTAATTGCAAAATCACCATTTAATACTAATTTTCTATTATCTCCATCAATTGATTTTGCAGCATTTTCTAATTGTGGCACAACACCATTTTTTGTTACTGAAAGAGCTGGAAAATCTTTATCCGAAACTTTTTCTTTTCGTTCATTAAAAACACTTCCAAGACGCACTTCTTGCCAATGATTTGGAATATTTTGAATCCAATCAATTTTTGAAGCTTTGATATATTTATGATTATTTTTCATTAATCAATTATTTCTTTTAACAATCCATCAGTTTCAGCTTCTAAAGTCAGAATTTCTTTTGTAATAATATCGAGATTTCTTAATGCATCATATTTGTAAAAATGTTTGGTTAACGGAATATCATATCCTACTTTCATTTTCTTTTTGTCATACCAACTATCAGAAGCAAATGGTAAAACTTCTCTAGAAAAATAATCATCAATATTTTGCTTCATTGGAACCTTTTCCGTGTCTTTTAAGTTTTTATCTGATTTTGGATTTCCTTTACTGTCTTTTAAAATTTTTCCATTTTCATCTTTTTCAGGTTGATGTGTTGTAATTTGAAAATAACCAAAATCTTTGTTTTCAAATATTTTACTGTGTTCATTCTCCTCAAATTCAAAATACATATTTTGAATTTCTAAAATGTGATTTGAATCTAATTCAACTCTTTTATCTCCTAAAGGTTTCCTCATTTTTTTTGAAAATTCATCTTTTGAAGATGCATTTATCAATTGCACTTTTCCTTTACGTTTTTCTTCTTTTACATTGCTCAAAATCCAGATATAAGTCGCAATGCCTGTATTATAAAACATATCATTTGGTAATTGTATGATACATTCTAACAAGTCGTTTTCTAAAATATATTGTCTTATTCCGCTTTCTCCACTTCCTGCATCTCCTGTAAATAGGGCAGAACCATTATGTACAGAAGCTATACGGCTACCACCATCTTTTGGGTCTTTCATTTTAGACAACATATGCAACATAAACATTAGCTGTCCATCATTACTACGTGAAGTCAAACATTGTTCTTCTAATTCTCCTTTAAAGTTTTTAATCGGTAAATTAAAACGTCTGTCGTTAATTTCTATCTTTTTACCAGAGCCTACATTTAAGTTTTCAATGTCTTGTTTCCAACTTGTTCCGTAAGGCGGATTTGTCAACATAAAGTTGAACTTTAAGTTTGGTTCAAAACCGTATTCACTTAAGGTAGAACCAAATTTTATTTTGTCTGGGTCTTCATTTTTAAGCAACATATCAGATTTACAAGTTGCATACATTTCGCCTGTATTCTCTTGTCCGTATAAATGAAAAGTTGCTTTAGATTTTATTTCTCCGTCTGGGTCAGTTGCATACTTTTTAGATTGAGTAAGCATTGCACCAGAACCAGCACAAGGGTCATACACTAAAAAAGTTCCGTTTTGTATTTTGTTTTTTACTGGCAAATACACCAAATGTGTCATTAATTCAATAATTTCTCTTGGTGTAAAATGTCGTCCAGCAGCAGCATTAGTTTTTTCGTTAAATCTGCGTATCAAATCCTCAAACATATAACCCATTGCCATAGGTGATATTTTTTCAGGACTTAATTCTACTTTTGGGTTGCAAAATTTCTCAATGAGTGAAAAAGTAATTCCACCATTTTCCAACGTTTCTAATTGGTTTCTGAATTTAAATTTAGAAATAATATCCTGTACGTTTTCTGAATAACCATTTAGATAATCCAAAAAGTTGCTGTCAATATTTTTCGGGTCGTCCAACAACTTTTTCATTGTGTATGGCGAAGTGTTGTAAAATGCCAATCCAGAACCGTGTTCTTTGCTTGTTAAAAGCCCATCAAGGTTATCCATTTTGGATTTGAACTCGTGGTGAGTTTTCAACACTTTATCTTTACTTTCTTCAAGTGCTAAATCCAATCTTCTCAAAACGGTCATTGGTAAAATAACGTCTTGATATTGATTCTCAAGGTATTTGTTTATAAGTACGTCATCTGCAACAGTCCAGATGAAATTTATAATTGGTTGTAAGCTTTGCGTATCTAAATTCATTCAGTTTTTGTTCTTTCTTTTATCGCTAATGTCGAGCGTTGGCTAAAATAGCTCTTTTGTTTTTTTCAGCGTTGGCTTTTGCGTTGGAAAAAAAAACAAATGTGCTATTTATGCGGCTGGCTTTTATAGTTCGATTTTCAATGTTTGTTCGTTTTTCCGCATTATGCACAACGTTTATGTATATGAAAAGTAGGCGGCTACGAAGAACGAAGCTTTCAGTTAAGCACAAAGTTTGATACGAGCCAAACCCCTTGAATTTACTGCTATTTCGCCTATTTTTTATATACATTGTTATATGCCGTTTTACTATTTCTTTTCAAGTTTTTTTAATGGGTTTCCAATATAAACACCTTCTTCAGTGATGTCTTTAACTACAACTCCTCCCATTCCAATCGTCACATTGTCACAAATTTTTACTCCTTGTCTTACAGCTGAATTTGTCCCAAAATATACACAGTCTCCAAAATTGCAATTGCCACTTATGTTAGCTGCTGGCGCTGTTGTGAAAAAGTCTCCCATTATGCAATCGTGTCCAATAGTTGTGTGTAAGTTTAAATGGGCGTGCTTTCCAATTTTTATATTGCAGGTTAAAATTGTTCCAGCTGTAACGATACTTCCTTCACCGATTTTTACCCATTCAGAAATTACTGCACTTGGATGAATAATCGTGGTGTATGTTGTTTGCGAAGGTAAACTTTCTACAACTCTTTTCCTTGAGGAAGGGTCGCCAATTGCAACCACTACATTGTATAAGGTAGGGTCAAACTTTGATTGTGGTATTACATCAACTCCCATTATTTTATTTTCTTTAAAATGCTCGTCACTTACCATAAAGCATGCGATTTCTTCAATTTTAAGATTAGTTGTTGCAATTCCGTCTATCAAGCAACATAGCACTTCTCTGCCGAATCCACCAGCTCCCAAAATGCAAATTTTCTTTTCGTTGTTAATCATTTTCTATTTGTTTAAGTGTTCTTAAATGACATATAACGCCCATGTAAGATTTGTTGGGCTCTTGGTAAAGATACAGTTAGCGTTTAACTAATCAGCAAAAACTGGTTACAGTTTTGTAATTTATCAATCTTTACGAAATCTGGAAACAGATTTTGCGTTGTATCAAAAAGGAAGCTAAACTATCGTAACCTGCTTACGCCCAATGAATTTTACATTGTGTTATGGGCAGTTTCTTTTATCAGCCTTGTTTTCAGACTGTAAGTTTGGGTCTGGTTGTCAGTCCTTCGACAAATAAGTTGAGCAAATAAGCTGCAAAATTGAAAAGCAAAACTTTGCGATTTTTTTTGATAAAAATATACCTTACAAATGTTAGCGAAGTCCATTTGGTATTGTAAGAAGTCCAACAGTTAAATGCAAAGTGGAGTAGTAGCAATTTTGTAGAAATGGAATATCCTCAGAGTTCTTAGCCCCGCTGTGAATTAAAAGCTAAGAAGTTGGGAGTTTTGCAGAAAACAGCTCCAAGCGCAAGCCTTATTTTAATTTATAGCCAACACCGAAATATGCTAAAAAACCATAAATATGTGTTCTACCAAAATGATTAACACTAATATTTCCTTTATCATGACCATAAATCATGGTTACTCCCAAACCAAATTTTTGCCTAATAAAAAAATTATTTGAAATATTTATGTCCATCCCTAAACCAACGGTATTTTCTATCCAAAAATATGGACCGTATTCATCAATACCCTCAACGTATATAATTCCATCTTCAGGTCTATTTTTTATCAGTGTAGAATCATAACCTATACCATAATAGGTTTGAGTTCTTGCACCTGATCGCCTTAATTGTAGATCATAGAAGGCATACGACCTGAAATTACCCATTTCGTAAATTAATTGATGAAAATATGTTTTGATTGCAATAAATTCATGAGATTTTACAGGATATAATTTCTTACCAAAATATTCATTAATACCATCACCTTGATAGCGAACAGGCAAATTAATTCCTATACCAACTCCTACTTCTGATTTATTTTTTTTTATATTATAGTCTAATGATAATGAATGTCCAGAAGCAGTTGAGTTATAGCCACCTATTAAAGATTGAGCTATTGTAAACTGGCACAATAGCATAACTGCTAAAATGTTAAATAAATTTTTCATATTTTTTAAATTAAGGCGTGGATAAAATGTCCACGCCTTGTTACACTTATACAAAAACTTTCCAAATTCTAAATTTAGACTTCCACGAATTATTCCAATGAGCCCAATAATAATCAATCCAAACAAACTGGGTGTTGTGAACCCATACATTAGAAGGAATCCACGCATACCAATCGCTATTGTATTTCATGTTTCCGGTTAGCCTAACCGTTCCACCATTTCTAATCACAGTTCCTAAACCTTTAGGTAATCTATTCCAATCTCTTTCATAAGTATTCCAATACATATAGTGAACTCCATTCTGAATAGTTGGAAAAAACCATGAATTATATTTTGGATTGTCATCATCTGCGTGATAACTCCACTTATGTTGTATTTGACCATAGGTCTGGTTTCTATTAATTTGGCTAATTTCTTTATGACCTGAGGTTCCGCCAAACAAGCTAAGAACTTGTCCATTCGCTTTTATATATCCATGTGATATTGCAAACTCAGATTTTCCGCTCCATCTACTTTCATATCCATAGCCTAAATTAATACTATGTTCATATGAATGAAATTCTTTTGTAGCCTTTAACTGATTAGCTGACGAATTGTTCTTACTCGAGATTTTACCGCTACTTGTATCTGCATACATACAACTATCAATACCGTAAAAAGGAACGGCATCAGGGTTAGGTTCTATATACGTAGAAGTAACACCGTTATCTATAAAAAATAACGGATTTGTTGTTATTAGTGAACTTTCTTCATCCACCAAACTTTCTGATACATTTTCAGACCCTTCTGTTTCATAATACCAACCTACTATATTATCTTCCAAAGATTCATCTTCCAAGGCGTTCACCTCCAAATTCGGTGAAATTAAGGGTTGAAGTGAAGGGTCGGCTAAATCAATATTTGGTACGAAAATAGATGGGATATAATATTCAAGTTCCGCAGTTTCTGGAAAATCCATATTTGGTGCAATAGGTTGATGTGTCAAACTATCTTCAATTAATTCCAAACTCAAACCATATACACTCAAATTTTGATTTATTTCATAATAATAATTTGGTGCTGTATTTTGCAAATCAAGTAAATTAGCCGATTGAGTCTCAGAGTTTGCAGCCATGCTAATAATTAATTGATTAAAATTTACATCTTTTATTAATGGTGCTGTCGCCTCTGTTAGTTTGAATAAAAGGTTATTTATTTTTTCATCGTCTGCATCGTCTGGATTAGTTGCTAATAAAGCATAATCATAAATATAATTTCCATTATTGGATTTGTTAGTATTTTGAACCATAGACGATTTAGCTACTTTTTCCAATGGTATATTATTGAGTTCATATCTTATTTCTTTTAATTGAATTGGATTTGAACTCTCATCTACTATGTCATCTTTTTTACAACTTACAGCAATAAAACTTATTACCGCAAAAAGTCCTGCAGATTTTATAAAATTTTTCATCTCTTTAAATTTTAGATGATTATTCGCTTTACAACAATTTGGGAGGTTGTAAAACTTGTAAAATTGCCAAATTTCTCCAGTTTTAAGCAATATTTTAATTTGTACTTTTTTTAGTTTTAGATCAAGTAAAAGTTGACTTGATTTTGGTTAGTGTTTCAGAATAATAATTGCTTTTAAAATAGTTTTAACCCGTTTTGCGGATTAACTGTATTTAATTAGACCAAATTATTAAGTTAATTTTAGTAAAAAACGAGTATAAATACCTGTTTTTTGACTTTTTTTTATAGGCCCGCTGAGGGTGCAATTTTATGAGTTTTATCAATTTTATAGCTGTGGCGAATGATACAGACATATTTGGCTCTTATTTAAGTTCTCTTCAAGTTTCGGATAGTAGGGATTTTTAATGCGCCTAATTGCCCATAACGGCTCGGCTATGGTTAGTACGGGATTTCAGAGAGCTGAACTTTTGAACTTGCATTTAGCCAAATTTTTAATTTTTTCTTTATTTCAATAGACACGCAAAATTGAAAATTTTGCGGGCTTCATTCAGGGCACTTCACTTTAGGTTAAGCAACAAACCCGTATTAACTATAGCCATTGTTATAGGCTTTTTTATTGTTTATATGTTCCATCTGGGAGTACTGTTGGAAATTTATATTGTGGGTCGGTCAGTAGGGAGTAAATTGCTATATCGGTGTTTTGAACTAATGTACTTGTGTTTAAATCCCATTCTTGAGATATTTCACTTAATCTATTTTCTTGTGCACCAAGAATAGAACTCATGGCCCAATAAATATATTCAGTTGACATACAGTCGTATTTACAAGTTCTATCATCATAAGTATACCAAGCGTTTGCTGGGTATGACTTTGGAATTTTTGTAAAATTTCCACCTCTTGCAATATCCATTGCATTGGTTAATGAAGTGCCTGCCTTTTCACCAAATATTGTTGGGTAAGCATTAGCATATCCTGTATGTGTAATGACATGCCAAACTTCTTCAAGTGCTGCATCAAATTGTCCGGTATGTCCATTTGTATGCCAAGAAGGGATTGATTCATTTGCACCCAAATCTTGAGCGTTAAGATTTATTTGAGATTCTGATTTCCACATAAACAAGGCTGCATCATTTGAAGTTAAGGCATTTAATAAAGTTAAATTATCAACTGTACCATCTTCATCATTATCTAAATATTGAGCCATCAAATTTGCTGCGTGCAATAATTTTGAATCTTCAACATCTGAATAGGCATAAATTGGAATCCCAAACACATCTACTTTCCTGTTAGTAGCTCTAAAACCTGCGTCAGAATGTGCAACAATTTTGAAATTTGGGTCATTACCAGGAGATATACTTATTGGGTTTGTTGTATTGTTAGTTACTTTGCAAGCACAAAGCGCTAATGTAAAACCTAATGTCAAAATTATTAATTTATTCATTGTTATATTCAGTTTTTTATATGTGTTTTTTTTAACGCTGATTTGTGTTTTCAATTGCCTATAACGGTTTGTGTATGAAGCGTTGGGCATTTCGAAGCACTTCATTTTCAGTTTACCGTAATGTTTATTTACATCTATGATTTTATATAACTACTTATTGCCCAATGATTTATACACGTTGTTGTAAGCTGGCTTTATTCCGTTCAGCTTGGTTTTCAGCGTTGGCAAGACATACTCTTTTGCAATTTTTGGCGTAGCGTTGGCTGTTGCGAATTGCAAATGTGTATGGCTTAAGCTGTGGCTTCTTCAACTATTTTTATTTCAACTTCTGTCAATCCGTATAATTCATAAACTATTTGGTTTATTTCTTTGTCTGTTTTATCAATTTCTGTTTTCAAAGTTTGAGCTTTTACTTTTTGCTCATTAAAATACTGCATCCAGTCAGCCTCTTCGTTCAAACTAAATTGTATTTTTTGTTTTTTGAGTTCTTTTAAAAAATCTCCAAAATTTAACTCGTACCAATTTTGAAGTTTCTTGGATATTTTTTCTAATGAATATTTACTTTTTAAAAGACTTGTGAAAGAATTTGATTTATCAAGTAATTCTTTGCTTTGTTGAAGCATAAAATGTGTTTTATCTATAAATAACTGTTGATTTTTAACACTAATATTTTTTATTGGAAAATCCTTGAGCCAGTGAATTCTTATTTGAGGAAAAGTATCTTTCATCGAAAAGGAATTCATTTTTAGTAAGAAGTTAGCTAGATTCGAGTTTAATATACTTTGAATAAATTCAAGTTTAAACTCACTCTGGTCATTTATACCAAAACTAAATAGACTTTGCTCATAATAATATTCTGAATCATCAATAGTCGATACAATACTATTTCCTGTTTTTCTAATAAGTATTTTTCGTCTTTTGAACATTCGTTCTTCACGAAGTCTGTATGCTGATGGATTATGTTCTTCAATAAGATTTTTATCTCTACAACAATATTTACCACTCCAATGCATAGAATAGCGTTCTACATCTCTACCAATAAGCATTGGAAAAAAGCTTTCATCTGTTTTTTCATAACTAAATGCAAATTCTTTGGCTTTGCCAGCAACAATAACACCATCACTCCATTCTCCAATTTTTTCTAAATTAACTGAACCATTGTTAATTTTCTTTTCAATAGAAGAATATTCATTGTTCGAAGATGATGGAATAATGAAATCAGATGTATTGATTTCTGAATATTGTATTTCAGTGTTTTGCAAGTCAGTATTTATTAAATTGCTACTGTTTAGATAGTTTATATAGTTGTTTTTCTTTCCCTTTGAAATAATAAAAATAACAGTATCCACTGATGCATCAGGAAATATATCTTTACCAAGAAAGATGATTTCAAAAAGTTCATTATTTTTTAGAACTTCTTTTCTCAATTTAGTAGCCTGAATTATTGATAACCAAGTTTGAGGTGTTATTAAAGAAATATAACCATTTTCATTTTTCGTAAAGACAATGCTTCTCTCAATAAATAGTTGATAAAGTTCAAACCTTCCTTCTGACGTTTTGTAGTTATCTCTAATAAATTTCTTTTCAATATCACTTATGAAACTAGTTCTACCTGCATAAGGTGGATTACCAATAATTATATCAAAACCTCCATTAGCAAATACTTCTGGAAACTCTTTTTGCCAATTAAATGCTTTTTCTCCAACAATACTTGGGTCGTCAATTAAACTATTACCACATTTGATATTGCTATTTAATGATGTTAGTTTTCTTCCTTTTTGAGCTGTTCTTAACCAAAGTGAAAGTTTAGCAATATCAACACTTTCATCATTTATATCCACTCCGTAAATATTGTTTTCCAAAATTGCATTTTCAACTTCACTCAATATCATTGCATCTCCAAACAGTTTTGCTTGTAATTCGTCTATGTATTTGTGTTCTGCAATTAAAAATTCTAACGCTTGATTTAAAAAAGCACCACTACCACAAGCTGGGTCGCAAATTGTAATTTGCAACAACCACTTTCTATAATCTTCTAATTTTTTAGTTAGTTTTTTTAGTGTAACTTTTTGTCTTCCCTTTCGTTCTTTCTCGTATTCTGCTTCTTGAATGTCAAGTTCGGATTTCTTTGCTTCGCAAAGTTTACCAACGGTATTATCTACAATGTATTTGGTAATGTATTTTGGTGTGTAAAAAACACCGTCTTTCTTACGTTTGGTTTTACTTTGTTCTGCTGCAACACCTTGAATTTCAGCTTGAATTTCATCTATATCATTTAATGAATGTTCAAAGATATGCCCAAGTATGTTTACACTTACTTCACTTTCAAAATCATAATTACTTAAATTGACTGTGTGTTTATGAAGTAATTCATCATTTATTTTAATATTATCCAAAATTTCATCTGGTGCAAATAACCCTCCATTGTATGCGAAAATATCGTGCTGTTGTCCTTTATGACCAGTATTCATATAGCCAAAATATTTTTTAAATCGGTCATATAAAGGAAAATACTCATCATATTTATCGCGCAAATCAGTCCATTGGTTTACAATGGAACGTATAGAATTTGGCGGAAGTAACAATCTATCTTCTGCAAAAAAGATAAATAGAAAACGGTCAAGTAGTTTTTGAGTTTTCTTAAATAAGGTTAGTTTGTCGTATTCTGGATTTTCATTTTGAATATTATCAAAAATTTCATTTCTAAATGAAGCATAATCTTTATAAAGCTTTTTTGTGATGTTTTCCTCTTGCGTTAAAG
>Ga0209390_10007314_pt1 | contig 14223 bp, 13 predicted proteins | sample BON01_FD_187212 | JGI IMG/M metagenome (GOLD analysis project Ga0209390, IMG submission 187212) | Freshwater microbial communities from Lake Bonney liftoff mats and glacier meltwater in Antarctica - BON-01 (SPAdes) (version 2) | ecosystem: Environmental > Aquatic > Freshwater > Ice > Glacier... | reverse complement strand
TTTTGCCAGCCACGCGAAAGCCGGTCTCATCCAGATGCTTGACCGCCACTTGCGGCCCGCTCAGCTTTTTACATACAGCCTTCGCGAAGGGTTGAAGGCGATCAGCTGTGCGGCCGATAAGCCGGGCTAAGGTAGCTGGAACGGCTGAAAGGCCAAACAGATCAGACAACACCAGAGCGAGACGTTCCTCCGGGATGCAATGATAGGTTTGCAAGTAGCTGGCGATACCAGCGATCCGAGGGCCGTATTGAACTGGCCCCGCAACACCCTCAGGGAAGACCCCGCGCGTGACAGCATCACACTGGCCACACCGACACAGATGTACCCGGTGCTCGGTTACCTCTGGCGGCGGCGGAGCTAGCAAATCAACCACCTGACGCACCACAGTATTCTCTGCCATGCTGGCTGAGAGTGCCGCCCCGCAAGCGTCACAAACCTCTGGGTAGTGATGGATGATATGGTCAGGCGTCGACGACTGTCGCAACGTCGTCCCCTTATGGCCGGGCTGACCGCCGGATTTGCGGTCGGATTTACCCCTCAGGCTTTGCGTCCGCTTCTGGGCAGGTGGCTTCTTCAAGCCATCACTCGAAGGTGGCTGGCTGCTGGTTTTACTGTTGAGAGCCACTTGCCGTTCCAGCGCATCGATCCGCTGCTCAAGCGCCTTGGTCACTTCGAGCTGCTTCAAATACGCAGCCTCAAAGTAGGCGGCGCGGCCTGCAGCGTCCGCAAAGGGTAGAAATGGGAATTTTGAACCTTCAGACATGTATCCGTTGATTCACGCTTGAGCCGTTCAGTCAACAATATTCCTCAACACAACATGCTGGGCAGTTACATTTTGAGAACGTAGAGGCCGAAACACTCAACAAGCCTGTTGATGCCAAAAGTAATCGGGGCAGACAGGCGGCAACGGCCAAGGTCGAGGTGCCCAAAACATTCGCGGCGAAAATCTTTGCCAGCCATGAGTTCGGCTACCGTCGCCTGGCGATTGAGCGTCCGTTGCGTGAAAGCTACCAATTCAGCGACGACCGCATCGCCACCTTACGCTTTGCGCCCAAGCCCCTGAATGCCATCACCCAATGGATTTATGACACTTATGGGACAGGCTGGGATGAAGATGGGTCCGACTACGGTGTGTTGGACAGCCATGAGATCAACATTCGCACCCATATCAAGGCGGATTTCCCTGAGCTGAAAGAGAAACAGATCAAGGATGCGCTGGACCCTAAAGCATGGCGGGACCAACTGGCCATTCTACAAAAGGCGCGGGTATTGCAGGCCAAGATTGGAACCGACCAGCACGACGACATGAACGTCTATGATAAAGCGGTCAAGGCGACAGGCGTTGCGCTGGATGGCACAGCTAAAAAACAGATCACCGCCGCAGTCTGTTGGAAAAACCCAAAGGGCGTCAAGGTCATCAAGAAGGTCCACAAAGACACTCCCGCCAATCCCCTTTACGGGCTGTTTGCGGTGAACGGACAGACGGTAGAATACAAACCCGACGGCGATTTGCGCGATAATGAGAATGTGCCGCTGGACCCAACCCAACAGGGGAATCGCGTTTGGAACTGAAGGCGTGAACGGTCGCTCTTGCCTGTGAGGGCGAGATGGATTCTGAATTGAGGATTGCGTTCACGGAGTCCTCATCATCATGCAGATTTTTCTATCCGCCTTCAACGACGTCCCCGATCCGCGGGCCAGTAACGCCCGCCACGACCTCGGGGAACTGCTTGTCATCGCTTTCGTATCGGTCCTGTGCGGGTCAGCCTCGTGCGCGGAAATGGCCGCCTTTGGTCGCGCAAAAGAACGCCTTTTCAGAGACTTCCTGAAGTTGAAGCATGCCATCCCTTCGCATGACACCTTCTCTGAGATCTTCCGGGTGATCGACCCAAAGGCACTCGATGCCGCCTTTGGCAAAGTGCTCGCCGATGTCGCAGCTCTTCTCAAGGACGGCGATGTCATCGCCATCGACGGCAAGGCATTACGCGGTGCTCGTGACAAAGGTGAGAGTGCCCGGACGCGCATGATGGTCTCAGCCTATGCCTCGCGGCTGCGCCTCACGCTGGCGACAGTGACCGCCGACCGGGGCACAGAGCTCGACGCGGCCATCGAGGCCCTGGGACTGATTGCGCTCAAGGGCAAGGTTGTGACCGGTGACGCTTTGCACTGTAACCGCCGCACGGTGGCCGCGATCAACGCAGGGGGCGGTGATTGGTGCCTGGCGCTAAAAGGCAATCAGGAGTCCCTACTGTCTGACGCCCGCGGCTGTTTCAGCAATCTGAAGGATGGTCACCCCGTGGCCAGCTCCGCGGACACGGCCCATGGTCGCAGAGAGACCCGGACCGGCGTGGTCGTATCGGCTAAAGCATTGGCAGAATATCATGAATTTCCCGGTCTCAAAGGGTTCGCCAAGATTGATGCAACCCGAGATATCGGAGGCAAAGTGACCTCCCAGACACGGTATTTTGCCCTATCCTGGATGCCCACACCCGAGGTCTTGCTCACCACGGTCCGCGACCACTGGGCCATCGAAAACGCTTTGCATTGGCAGCTTGACGTCTCGTTTCGCGAAGACGCCGCACGCAACCGAAAGGACAACGGACCGGGCAACATCGCCGTGCTGCGCCGCCGCGCTCTGGATGTCGTCCGACGCGACACATCCAAAGGCTCTCTCAGCATCAAACTCAAGCGCGCTGGCTGGGATGAGACATTCTTATGCTGTATTCTCAATGGGCTGGCAGAAGCATGAAGCCAAACGCGATTGCCCTGACCGATGATCTCGCTCGTCGTCGCATCCCGCACTTCTTCAAGATAGATCGCGAATACAAGATCCCCTGTGTTCGAATCGATCCCCAGAACGACATTATCGTTGATGGAGTCTGTAAAAAGGTAAATTGGATCACCAGCAAGCGTCAAAAGACCAGAGTCTGTTCCATCAAAAGGAACGCCACCAGAATCGGTAAGACTCAGACCAGAAACGGGGCCGTCAGAAATGACTGTTACGTCATTTCCCTCTGCATCTCCATCGTCAGGTACGCCAGAAAGCTGGATTGCATCTGTGATAAAAGTTCCGGGGAACGAATTATTAGCAAATGCAGCATTAAAGATGCTATCTATACCAGACGGAAACGCATCAACGTCTTGTTGCTGATTTCCGCCAGATTCATCGATCCCAGTTGTACCGGTGACAATAATTGAAAGTGTCATTTAATTTATCCTCCATTTACAAATCTCAACTGATATTTTGAGATTATAATTTTTCATTGGTACGAAAAATAACTAGAGTATGCTCCTGCACAGAGAAACATGTTAACGCGAATTCATTCGCGAAACGTAACTAGATAAATGAAAGTTACAGGCACATAATGAGTGCGCTTAGGGCGAATTTTTTACCCCAAATTTCAGAATAACATCGTCACAAAATACTGTAACTTCAACCGAGCTTTAACTACCAAAAAACGGCAAAATGTAGCCGAAACAGATAGCACCCAGTTATCTATTATATAGAAAAGAGGTAACTGCCCAGCATGTTGTGTTGAGGAATATTGTTGACTGAACGGCTCAAGCGTGAATCAACGGATACATGTCTGAAGGTTCAAAATTCCCATTTCTACCCTTTGCGGACGCTGCAGGCCGCGCCGCCTACTTTGAGGCTGCGTATTTGAAGCAGCTCGAAGTGACCAAGGCGCTTGAGCAGCGGATCGATGCGCTGGAACGGCAAGTGGCTCTCAACAGTAAAACCAGCAGCCAGCCACCTTCGAGTGATGGCTTGAAGAAGCCACCTGCCCAGAAGCGGACGCAAAGCCTGAGGGGTAAATCCGACCGCAAATCCGGCGGTCAGCCCGGCCATAAGGGGACGACGTTGCGACAGTCGTCGACGCCTGACCATATCATCCATCACTACCCAGAGGTTTGTGACGCTTGCGGGGCGGCACTCTCAGCCAGCATGGCAGAGAATACTGTGGTGCGTCAGGTGGTTGATTTGCTAGCTCCGCCGCCGCCAGAGGTAACCGAGCACCGGGTACATCTGTGTCGGTGTGGCCAGTGTGATGCTGTCACGCGCGGGGTCTTCCCTGAGGGTGTTGCGGGGCCAGTTCAATACGGCCCTCGGATCGCTGGTATCGCCAGCTACTTGCAAACCTATCATTGCATCCCGGAGGAACGTCTCGCTCTGGTGTTGTCTGATCTGTTTGGCCTTTCAGCCGTTCCAGCTACCTTAGCCCGGCTTATCGGCCGCACAGCTGATCGCCTTCAACCCTTCGCGAAGGCTGTATGTAAAAAGCTGAGCGGGCCGCAAGTGGCGGTCAAGCATCTGGATGAGACCGGCTTTCGCGTGGCTGGCAAAACACAGTGGCTACATGTGATCTGTTCGCCCCTTCTGAGCCACTTCCGCGTCTCGTCCCGCAGAGGCGATCTTCTGACCGGGGTCTGCGGGCTTGTCGTGCACGATCACTGGGCCCCGTATTTCAAGATGGAAGGTGTCCAACACGCCTTGTGCAATGCCCATCATCTTCGCGAACTCCAGGCCTTGATCGTGATTGAGAAAGAGCCGTGGGCCAACAACATGAAAACCCTTTTGCTGGAAGCTAAAGCCAAGGCAGACACCCGAACCGACGATTGCGCCATTGGGGTCGGCGTGATCGGTGAACTCCTGCAGCGTTACGATGACATCCTCACCCAGGCGGTGGATTTTCATGAAGCTCAACCTCCTCTGCAAGCCATTTCCAAGGCCGGAAAACGCCGGGGTCGCCCGAAACGCAGAACCGGCCACAACCTCGCGCTGCGCCTGCAAACGCGCAAGAGCGAGGTCATGCGCTTTGTGACCGAACCCCACGCGCCCTTCACCAATAATGAGGCTGAACGGGATTTGCGTATGGGCAAAGTCAGGCAAAAGATCTCAGGCTGTTTTCGCGTCGTGAGCGGAGCAGAGATTTTCTGCACATTACGCACTGTGACATGTACCGCCCGCAAGCAGGGTTGGTCTGTCATCGAAACCCTGATGAAACCGTCAGATCAGTTGATCGCACAACTGCGCCTCGGCTGAATATCTGATCGCCCCAGAGACTCAGCCAGTCATGCTGGGCAGTTACACAGGATGAAGATTATTATAATGGTGCCGAACACCTCGATTTTACGGACGTTATAGCCAGCGCGCAAGTTGCGATAGATGCGCTTGATCGCGCCGGCAGTGGTGAAATCGCATGTCGACATGCGGACGGCGACTTTATCCACGGCCTTGCGCGCGCGAGCTTTTCTGAACTTGCGAAGGTTGCGCCTTGTTTCTTGCTATGTGCGCGGATCACGCCGAGGGCCGCGCCAGTGCTTCAGCTCGAAATCAATGTGCCTATACCCAATCTCTTCGATCCAGTTGCGCAGGGCGGGCAGGCGATCGGCGCGGGATGCGGGTGGAGGCACCGTATTTGTCATGCCGTCATCCCTAGCGTGCCATTGTGACGACGATGGGGCCGCACTGCGCCCTAAAAGGGCGCCCCAGCGGGACGCCCTTCCTTGCCGTGATCCAGTTTGGATCAGCAGCTGTAGTACATCTTGTACTCGATCGGGTGCGGTGTGTGCTCGTAGGCGTAAACCTCTTCCCACTTCAGCGCCATGTAGCCTTCCAGCTGACCTTTGGTGAACACGTCACCGGCCAGCAGGAACTCGTGATCTTTCTCCAACTCGTCGAGGGCTTCGCGAAGCGAGCCGCAAACGGTCGGGATTGCTGCCAGCTCTTCTGGCGGCAGATCGTAAAGATCTTTGTCTGACGCGGGGCCCGGATCGAACTTGTTCTTGATGCCGTCAAGGCCAGCCATCAGCAGTGCTGCAAAGCACAGATAGGGGTTGGCTGCGGGATCGGGGAAGCGCGCTTCGACGCGCTTTGCCTTGGGGGTTTCGGACCAAGGAATACGCACACAGCCCGAACGGTTGCGAGCCGAATATGCGCGCAGAACAGGGGCTTCGAAGCCGGGTATCAGGCGCTTGTAGCTGTTAGTGGTCGGGTTGGTGATCGCGTTCAGCGCCTTTGCGTGCTTCAGGATGCCACCGATGAAGTAGATCGCTTCCTGAGACAGGTCAGCATACTTGTCGCCAGCAAAGAGCGGCTTGCCGTCTTTCCAGATCGACATGTTTACGTGCATACCGGTGCCGTTGTCGCCGGACATCGGCTTTGGCATGAAGGTTGCCGATTTTCCGTAAGCCTGTGCCACGTTGTGGATGACGTACTTGTACTTCTGGATCTCGTCAGCCTGGTGGGTCAGCGTGCCGAATATCAGGCCAAGTTCGTGCTGGCAGGAGGCGACTTCATGGTGGTGCTTGTCGACCTTCATGCCCATGCGCTTCATGGTGGACAGCATCTCGCCGCGCATGTCCTGCGCATCGTCGATCGGGTTGACTGGGAAGTAGCCGCCCTTGACGCCCGGACGGTGGCCGGTGTTGCCTACGCCAGTTTCCGAACGGAAATCGGTGTCAGTGTTCCATGCGCCGTCGATAGCGTCGACCTGGAAGGACACTTTGTTCATCGATACGGAGTAGCGGACATCGTCGAAGATAAAAAATTCAGCTTCTGGGCCGCAATAGAACGTGTCGCCCATGCCGGACGCCTTCAGGTACGCCTCGGCCTTTTCGGCGGTGCCGCGCGGGTCACGGTCGTAGGGTTCCATGGTGTCGGGCTCGACCACGGTGCAATGCACGCAGACGGTCTTTTCCGCATAGAACGGATCGACATAGGCGCTGGTAGTGTCCAGCATCAGTTTCATGTCGGACTGGTCGATCGACTTCCAGCCGGCAATCGAGGAGCCGTCGAACATGAAGCCTTCCTCGACAAAATCTTCGTCGACCAGGTCAGCCACGATCGTGACGTGCTGCAGCTTGCCCTTTGGATCGGTGAAGCGGATGTCGACGTAGTCGGCCTCTTCATCCTTGATTAGTTTTAGAAAATCTTTGGTACTCATGTGGAGAGGTCCTTTTCAGTCTTGATCGTGTGGTTGGGCAATCGCGCCTTTACAGGGCGTCGTCGCCAGTTTCGCCTGTGCGGATCCGGATCGCCTGCTCTACAGGAGAGACGAAAATCTTGCCGTCGCCGATCTTGTCGGTCTTGGCGGCCGTGATTATCGCCGCGATGGCCGCGTCGACCTGATCGTCGGCTATTACGATTTCCAGTTTCACCTTTGGCAGAAAATCGACTACGTATTCGGCACCGCGATAAAGTTCAGTATGGCCCTTCTGGCGGCCGAAACCTTTGACCTCGACAACAGAGAGGCCTTGAATGCCGACCTCCTGCAAGGCTTCTTTCACTTCGTCCAGCTTGAACGGCTTGATGATGGCTTCGATCTTTTTCACAGGTTCGCCCCCTTTGGTTGCGGTCTTGTCGCGGTCAGACCATCATAGACAGACAGGAACAATTCATGGCGCGCAAGGTGCAAGCGAAGAGCCGCAGAATTTGAGCGATGCGCTTCAAAAATGTGCGGTGTGATTGTTTTTTGAGCAATTTGAAAACTATAGGTGCTGAAACTGTGACCGAACTACTGACCGCTGCCCAAATGCGCGCCGTTGAGAGCGCGGCAATCGAGTCTGGCGCAGTCATCGGGCTAGAGTTGATGGAGCGGGCCGGGCAGGGCGTAGTAGATGCGATTTTTGCGCAGTGGCCCGCGCTTGCGCCCGGTGCCGCGCCGCAGGGGGGGCCAGCCCCCGCACCCCCGAGGTATTTGGAACGAGAAAAAACGGGACGCCGCGCTGTTGTGTTGTGCGGGCCGGGGAATAATGGCGGTGACGGGTTTGTTGTGGCGCGTCTGCTACGGGATGCGAGCTGGGCGGTGGAGGTGTTTCTGTATGGCGATGCCGGGGCACTCCCGCCGGATGCGCGGGTGAATTATGAACGGTGGGCGGCGATGGGGGCAGTGCAGCTGTTAAATTTCCCCAAACCTTCTGAAGAAGACGAAGAAAAGGTGTCACATCTTCTACGAGGAGCGACCACTGACGTTACATTGTGTGTTGATGCCTTGTTTGGCACCGGGCTAACGCGCCCATTGTTCGGTCTAAAAGATTTTCTCGACGTGTGCGATTTGGCTCATGCTGCGAATCTTAATGACGATGGACCTTACGTGGTCGCGGTCGATCTTCCTTCGGGGCTGTGTGCCGATAGTGGCCGGATCATTGGCGACGATTCTAGTCTTGCCGTGGGCGCGCATCTGACTGTGACCTTCGCGTTTGCCAAGCTTGGTCATGTGTTGTCCCGTGGCGGTGTGAGCGCAGCCAGACTGGTAACGGTGCCGTTGGGTATCAACCGACCCCTGTCGTGCCAGGTTCTGCATCAAGGTAAGAATGAGAACGGTGCGATATATATCGATCATTCTACGGCAGTCACGATAGCTGAGCGATGGTGGTTTGAGGCCGGTGAATGGAGCAATCTCCCATGGATTGGTAAGGACCCGCAAGATGCAGGTCACAAGTATTCGGATGGCCACGCGCTGATCCTGTCCGGCGGCGTCGGCCATGGCGGTGCTGCGCGGCTGGCGGCGCGGGGGGCGCTGCGGATTGGGGCCGGGGCGGTGACGGTGGGTTGTCCGCCTGCGGCGCTGATCGAGAATGCGGCGCAGTTGAATGCGGTGATGCTGCGCAAGGTCAAGGACGCAGGTGATCTAAGCGCGACGCTGCAAGATCCGCGAATCAATGCGCTGTGTCTGGGTCCGGGTATGGGGACCGGCGCGAGAGAGGCGGCTTTGGTCCGTGCGGCCTTGGCTGCGGGGCGTAGCACCGTGCTGGATGCGGATGCGCTTACGTTGCTGTCGCAGGATGCAGACCTGTTTGCCGCGTTGCACGGCAAATGCGTGCTGACGCCGCATGCAGGGGAGTTCGCGCGGTTGTTCCCGGACATCTCTGAAAAGCTGAATGCGCCCGCGATGACGGGCCCGGCCTATTCCAAGGTGGATGCCACGCGGGAAGCGGCGCAACGCGCGGGATGCACTGTGCTGTTCAAGGGGCCTGATACGGTGATTGCGGACCCGTCGGGTCGCTGCTGCATTAACGCGGCAATCTATGACCGCAGCGCGCCATGGCTGGCGACGGCGGGGGCTGGTGATGTGCTGGCGGGGTTCATCACCGGGCTGCTGGCGAGGGGATTCGCGCCGATGCAGGCGGCTCAGGCCATGGCCTGGCTGCATGTGGAATGCGCGCGCGCATTTGGGCCGGGGCTGATTGCAGAGGATTTGCCAGAGGCTCTGCCCGGTGTCTTGCGCGATCTTGGAATGTAAAAAAGGCCAAATTCGTCAGGGCTTTGGCCTTTGAAGTTAATGCTCTTTGGCGCGATTAGGCACTGGCAGAGGCCATTTCGATGCCGTCGGCATACATGATATGTTTACGATCAAAGGTCAGGGTAAAGACAGTCATCTCGCACATGTCTTGAACCGCAAGGAATTAACCGTCGACAAGGCGTTGCGCTCGACCATGGCGGCGGGGCGGCAGAACAGCGCCTCTGCGCGCCAGTTGCGGATGTGGATCTGGGTGCCCGGTGCGACCAACATGTCGCGATCGGGGAGGGTGTGTTCAAGGCTGCCGGCATTGATGCGGATCGGCGCGACGCGTACGGTCTGGGATGTGATGGAGCGCAGCGCGGCCATACTGCTGTCACGCGTAATGACGCGGGTGCCCTGCGTCAAATCCTCGACGCGCATTTCGCCGTCCAGCGTCATTATTGTGGTATCTGCGCAAACCCCTGAAATCAGGTTAGCGGCTGCTTTTGCGACGGTGTCGCGTGTCATTGTCCCGGTGTGCATGGCGTGTTCCCGCTCTTGCTTATGTCTGCCTCAATCTCTGGTTTAGAAATGACGCGGGAAAAGAGCAGAGTCCTGCCTTTTTCAGGACTACGATTTGTACTCGCATACCTGTGTGACCTTTGATAGACACCCCGCAAAGCCGGGGGTGGATTATATCCGCCCCTGTTTTAATGCGGGTGTGGCGGAATGGTAGACGCACCAGATTTAGGTTCTGGCGCCGCAAGGCGTGGAGGTTCGAGTCCTCTCACCCGCACCAAAGATTGAGTAGAAAGAAGGAAAGCCCATGCAGGTCACTGAGACCCTGAACGAAGGCCTCAAGCGCGGATACACTATCACCGTGACGGCGGCGGAACTTGACGACAAAGTTGTTGGCAAGTTGAAAGAAGCGCAGCCCGAAGTCGAGATGAAGGGTTTTCGCAAGGGCAAAGTGCCTATGGCCATGATGCGCAAGCAGTTTGGCCCGCGCCTGATGGGCGAAGCTATGCAAGAAGCCATCGATGGTGCCGTTAACGATCACATGGAGACCTCTGGTGACCGTCCTGCGGGACAGCCTGAGATGAAAATGGCGAACGCAGACTGGAAAGAAGGCGACGATGTCGTCGTCGAAGTGTCTTACGAAAAGCTGCCCGATGTGCCTGACACGGACCTGAGCAAGGTCAAGCTGGAGCGTATGGTCGTGAAAGCTGACGATTCGGCTGTTGAAGAAGCGCTGAAGAATCTGGCCGAAAGCCCGCAGGCTGTTTCCTTTGAAGTGAAAAAAGGCGCAGCCAAGGATGGCGATCAGGTAGTGATCGACTTCGTCGGCAAGATCGATGGCGAGGCCTTTGAAGGCGGCGCTGGCGAGGACTATCCGCTGGTTCTGGGCTCTAACAGCTTTATTCCTGGTTTCGAGGGCCAACTGGTCAAGACGAAGGCCGGCGAAGAAAAAGCCGTGACCGTCAGTTTCCCTGCTGATTATCAGGCTGCTCATCTGGCCGGCAAAGAAGCCGTATTTGATGTGACCGTCAAAGAAGTCCGCGCTTCAAAGGCTCCAGAAATCGACGACGAGCTGGCCAAGAAGTTCGGCGCAGAAGATCTGGAAGCCTTGAAAGGCCAGATCCGTGAGCGTCTGGAAGCAGAATACAGCGGTGCGTCCCGTGCGATCGCCAAGCGCAAGCTGCTGGACGAGCTGGACACGCTGGTTGATTTTGAACTGCCCGAATCGCTGGTCGACGCCGAAGCCAACCAGATTGCGCACCAGCTGTGGCACGAGGAAAACCCTGACGTTCAGGGGCATGATCACCCGGAAATCAACCCGACGGACGAGCACATGTCGCTTGCCAAGCGCCGGGTTAAGCTAGGCCTGCTGCTGGCTGACATTGGTCAGAACGCTGAAGTGAAGGTCAGCGATCAGGAAATGACGCAAGCGATCATGAACCAGGCACGTCAGTACCCGGGTCAGGAACGTCAATTCTTTGAGTTCGTGCAGCAGAACGCACAGTTTCGCCAGCAGCTGCAGGCACCAATGTTCGAAGACAAGGTCGTCGACCACATCTTTGAAAAGGCAACCGTGACCGAGAAGACAATCACGAAAGAAGAGTTGCAGACCGCCGTCGAGGCGCTGGAAAGCGAAGAGTAATCAAGTCCTTCTTCATCGAAGGCTAGTTGTAATGGCATCCCGGATCGGGGTGCCATTTTTTGTTCGCCCTTGCCACTGGCGGATGAACGGCACATATTTTGAATATGGGTGGTGGTTGTGCCGCGACATTCTTGAATTGGTCAGGGGCGATCATGTCATTCTGGCAAATGTGTCTGCTGGGACTTTTTCTGGCTGTGACGCAGGTGACGGGGCAAGCGGTGGCCTGCCCCAATCCCGACATGGCTGCCACGCGGCAGATCAGCAGTAACGGGGCCTCGCTGCGGCTGGGGCAGAATCGCCGCATCTTTGCCGGGGGCAAGGCGGAGCTGATAGGCTGCGATTATCTTGGGCTGCCGCAGGTGCCGCCGATGATGTTTAACGATGCGCCAAGCTTTACCGCGGATCTAAGCGGGATGATCGGTCTGGCGATGGAGATTCGGGCCGACAGCGATTGCGCCACCGGCATGCTGGTGCGCACGGCAGACGGTCATTGGTACTATGATGACAGTGGGCAGGGTACGGGCCAGCCGCAGTTGATTCTGCGCCGGCCCGGTCGTGGAGAGATCATGGTCTGGGTCGGAACGAAGGACGGCGAACAGTGCCGCGCACGGCTGAACCTATCGACCTACTCGGGCTAGGATGGGCCACCCGCGGTGTGGATGGCCCGGTTTGCATTATAGAATTATGCGATACAGCGCGAAGCCTTCGGGTGTGTTGCCCGTTGGTATCCAGCGATACGCTTTCGATCGTTTCGGCGTATTGCGCGGTGTTGGGGCCGGCTTCGAACACGGCCGTCGTGCCTGGCATCGGTCTGAACGACCAGTTCGCGTTGGCGTTGGGGCCTTCAAAGACAATCGTGCTGCCGTCCGCACTGGGGAAACTGCCGCCGCCGCTGGCGCGGTAGTGTTGGTGGCAACAATCAATTCCGCCTCTGGGTCAATGGGTTCGCCTTGGAACTTCAAGTCAGTGATGCGGTTGGCATCCGTGGCGACGACGGCACCGTCACTGTCGAACTTTGACGGCTGGCTCAGGTCGATCTGATAGGTGGCGCCGTCGATTACATCGAAGTTGTAGCTGGGGAATTTAGCGTTCAGCAGTGGGCGGCCTCAACCTGGTTGAACATGTCTGCGCTGCGTTCCAGCCATTCCTTGACCTGCGCGCCGGTGATCTTCATCGCGCGCACGGTGTTGAGATAGAGGTAGAGATCAGCGACATTCTTGATCGCGACATCGCCCTTGGGCACGGCGGTGTAATATTCCGGGTCTTGGCGTCCGCCAACCTTGAACGGGCGGCGGCGGACAAGGTAGAAAATCTATCTTTTTTAGTGTCTTGCACAATTTTCTTAATGTACTGGGCCACGATCTGGAAGGTCTGATCATCAGCCACCGGTTCGAAGTAGCTATACAGCTTCGCATCGGTCTGGCCGACGGCTCGGCGGACGTATTCCAGCGTAGCGTCGTGTTCGACTTGGGCGGCGTCGAGCACCTTTTGATCGCTCTCGACCAATGCAGTGATGCTGCGATCCTCGTAACGCTGGGAAATCGGGCATGCTTCGGATGTGTGGCTGACAATTTTCCAGTCGCTACCGTCGCGTTCCAGCATCAGGTCGATCAGTCCCATATGGCTGCCCCAGAAACCGCCCATCACGGGGGGGTGCCCATCGGCGACGTCGACGCTGGCAAAGCCATCGTAGCTGGAGGACGGGAACACAAGGTGGCTGTGGCAGGTCATCAGTGCGTCGATGCCTTCAACGCCTGCGAGTAGGATTTAGGCGTTTTCCATGCCGTCCTGCGCCTCTGCTGCGCCGATGCCGGAGTGGGACAGGGCGATAATGATCTGCGCGCCTTGTTCCTTCATTTGCGGAACGTAGGCCTGAGATGTGGCAACGATGTCGCGGGTCTGGTCCTTGCCTTTGAGGTGTTGGTGGTCCCAGTTCATGATCTGCGGTGGCACAACGCCGATCAGGTCGATCTTGATTGGATATTTTTCGCATGCGCCGTCAGCGAGTTAGCGTTCGATGACGACGTAGGGGGGGCAGCGTGTCGTCGTCCGTTGGGTTAGCGCCCATGGTTTTCACGACGTTGGCGCTGACGACCGGATAGCTGGCACAGGCGAGGGATTTGGTCGGAAAATCAGAGCTGTAGTTGAAAACGTGGTTGCCCAAGGTCGGTGCGTCAAAGCCGAGCGTATTCATCGCGGCGATGACTGGGTGCATGTTGCTTTCTTTCATGCCGCGTTCATAGGCGATGTAATCGCCCATCGGGTTGCCCTTGAGAACGTCGCCGTTGTCGAGCAGCATTGAAGTCGTCGATTCTGCGCGGGTGTTTTCGATGATCGATGCTGTCCGCGCGAGGCCGACCGCGTCCACCGGCTGATCCGAATAATAGTCATAAGGAAAGACGTGGAAGTGCATGTCTGTCGTTTCCATCAAGCGCAGGTGCACCTAATTTGCCTGCTAGCGCGCGGAAAACGGATGCAGCTTTATAAAGCCAGCGGTGGAGGCGAGGAACGAGCGGCGAGACAGGTTTAAGGACATGGCGTGGAATTTCTTGTCAGGTTAGGTCCTTTCGGACTGACAATGAAATGCAACGCTGTCACGACACAGGTGCCCAAGTTAGAAGAAATTGGCGCATCAGGACGGATTTTTGTTGAAATCAACGGCGGTGCATTTCGCCATCATTGCGGTGTGCAATGAAAAAGGCCGTCCCCGAAGGGACGGCCTTAAACTGTAGCAGTTCAGACTATTTATTCGTCGTCGTCGTTCGAGGCAGCGCCCAGATCGTCGAACAGTTCCTGAATTTCGAACTCAGCAGCGGCTTCTTCCTCAGCTGCAAGTTC
>Ga0209390_10007313_pt1 | contig 14226 bp, 15 predicted proteins | sample BON01_FD_187212 | JGI IMG/M metagenome (GOLD analysis project Ga0209390, IMG submission 187212) | Freshwater microbial communities from Lake Bonney liftoff mats and glacier meltwater in Antarctica - BON-01 (SPAdes) (version 2) | ecosystem: Environmental > Aquatic > Freshwater > Ice > Glacier... | reverse complement strand
GGTTTTATTACAACCACACAAAGGTTGCTTCCCCCGCGCGCCCGTGACGGTGGAAGCGCCACGTGGAGCGCCAACGAAATCACCGCAGGTTGCTGCCCCCGTGCCCGCGCAACGATGGATGAAGTGTGAACTCGAGTTCACATTTTCTCCCCGCCGTCTCACTATCCACGCCCCCTTAGTGAAGGCTTCCCGCTCGCTGCACTTTTGACTGCCACCCAACCCCATGCACATCCTCCCCATACACATCCTCCCCGAGCGCACGGAAGCTGAGATCGAAGGTGACGAAGTTCTCGCCGAAGAGATCGCTTTCGAAGAGGCAACGGAAGCCGAAGCCTAAGCCCGTTTACTCCTGGTTAACCCCGCCCGGACGATCTAATAGGTAAACCATGGTTTACAGTTTCACGCTCCCCGCCGCCCCGGCGCTGCACACTTTGACAACGCTTGGAGATGCATGGAAGGCTACGACATCCCAATCGGTTACGATATAAGCGCCCTGCAAGAGGGCTTTGATGCCGTCATTCAGGCGATTGAGAAAGTAGGCGCTCAGATCACCGCCGCCCTGGGAAAGGCAAACATCGCCATCGCCTCCACAGAGAACGGAATGCGTATGGCCGGCGCATCCACAAACGCCCTCGCTGCAGCGCAATCCCAGCTCGGCGCCAGCGTCGGAGCCTCCGCCGCAAAGCTCAACCAATCTATCAGCACCGCCGCCAATCTAGGAACCGCCATGACTGGCCTCCAGTCCGGCGTCATGCTAACCGCCAAAGCCTCCCGCGCCCTCACCGGCGTCAACCTCGCCACCGCCCTCTCCGGCTGGATATCCCGCGCCGGTGGCATCAAAGCCGCCTTCGCCACCATCCCCGCCGCCATGGCACGGATCGCCGCCAACCCGCTTTTCCGAAAGATAGCCATTGGTGCCGCCGTCGCCATCGGCGGTATCCTCGCCATCCGCACAGCCTGGCGCACCGTCTCCGGAGCAGCCCGCCTCGCCGCAAACGTCGCCCAAAAAGTTTTCACTGGCATCCGCTCCGCAGCCACCGCCGCCGCCCGTGGCATGAAAGGCGCATTCTCCTCCATCATGGGCATGCCCGGGAAAATCTTCGGAAGCATCCCCGGAATCGGTTCACTCCTCGCGGCCGGTGGAGCCGCCGCCCTCCTAGTTACGCAACTCAAAGGAGCTTCCGACTCCGCCTCAACCTTCGAGGACCTCACGGTGTCCGTAGAGCATTTCACAGGCTCAGCCGCGAAAGCAAAAACCCTACTCGATGATCTTGCTGGCTTCGCATTGAAAACCCCTTTCGACACCCTCGACGTCCAGCAAACAGCTGGCGGACTATTAGGAGCCGGTATCACCGAAGACGTAGCTGGAATAACCAAAGACATCGCTGCCATGGCGAGAAACGGGCAAGAGCTTGGAGAGCTTGGCGATGCCCTGGGGAAAGGTTTCGCAAAAGGTAAATTCCAGACCGAGGAAGTGAACAAATTCCTTGAGCGCGGAATCAATCTAAACCCTGCCCTTCAAGCTCAGTTGGGGCTCAGTGGTGAAGCCTTCCAGAAAGCCGTTCAAGCAGGCCTCTCCTTTGAAGATGTTACCGCCGCTATCCGATCCATGTCCCGCGAAGGGGGGCAATTCTTCGGCCTTTTACCACGTCGCGCCGAAACCTTCGGAGGTAAAATATCGACGCTTTCCAGCGCATGGACAGACCTAAGAAAAGAATTCGGGAAACCCTTCAATGACGCCCTCAAGCCTATCCTTCAATCCACAATCGACGCCTTAACTTCACTCATGGATAAAGCCCGCTCTTTCGGCAAATCCGTAGGCCGTGCCATCACCATCGGCTTCGTCGCCTTCAAAGACGGGCGCATGGGAGAGCTATTCACCAAAGGCCTCTCCCTCGGCACCGCCCTCGCCGTCGATACCCTCATGCGCGGCCTCCGTGGAGCCATCGCCTTCCTCGCCACCACGCTCCCTCCCCTATTCGCCTCCCTAGGCGCAAAGCTCACCGACCCCGTATTCTGGGAGGGCCTCGGATACCTATTTCAAGGATTCGGAAAACTTGTGGCAGCAGAGATTCGAGCGGCTCTTCCCGGAGCTGACAAAGAAGAATACGCTCATAACGTAAGGATGGGAAAAACGCTCATGACATCGGGCGGTGGCATGATCAACGCCTCGGGAAACGGCGATAACCTCGCAGAAACCCTCAAAACCGCCATCACCGCCGGAGCAGTAGCCGCCAAAGAAGCAGCCCTCGAAGGCGGAGCCTCAGAATCCCTTAAAGCCGCCCAAGAGTCATGGAAAACCCTCATGGGCGAACTCGGTAAAAAAGCCGAAGCCATCGAGAAAGCCACCGCCGCCGCCACCGAGATGAAAACCGGAAAACGCGAAGGCGGAGGAATCATCACCGAAAACATGGGTCCCAACGAAACCGTCGCCGATACCGTCAACAAATCCGTCGCCCCGGCCGTCCTCTCCCTCGCCCGCATCGGAGGCGGAGGCTTCGCATCATCCGTCATGAACAGCGTCCTCACAGAAGCCAAAATCCAAACACGCCACCTCAAACAGCTCGTAGAGAACACAAAAGGTGGAGCCAAAAACTCAGTATACGCATCATAAGCGCCTCGAGATTTTACGCCCTGCCGATGTTTTCCGCGCCCGCCGCCGATTGCAGGGAACCGCTGGGAGCGGATTTGACACGCGGTGGAGGTTGTCATGTCAACCAACACAGCACCAAGCCCGCTACTCAATCGCAACCAAGCAGCCGAATTCCTTGGAATCGGACTGCGTTCCCTCGATGAACTGACCGCCAACGGTTCCCTGAAATGTATCCGAATTGGCCGAAGCGTCCGCGTGAGACCCGCCGCCCTGAATGAATTCGTAGAAGCGAACGAAACCAGAGTCGCGCCGAAACGCCGCCGCGCCGCCCGTGGCAAAACCTCAACCGCCTCCCCGCAATGAACCGGGAGCTTTTCGAGATGGAGGCAGTGGAAAGCAATGTGGCACCTGTGCCAGACTGGATGGCTCTTGCGTTGCAGGAACATCCCGGAGACCTGGAAGCCCTCGGCCGCATCTCCCCAATCACATTGCAACGCGAGTGCTTCAATTGTCTCAAAGACTACAGGGAGAGGGGCGCCGAAGTAATCCAAGCCCTACGCGATGCCGCCCAAATATCCAAGGGCTTGGGGCGAAAAGCATTCGGCGGGATACGCCTGGTTGGAGCGGTCTGGAACTGTGGGGCGGGTATTGAAATGGCCAATGAAACGGGGCTTTTTTACATTCTGCCGCTTTCCATTCTCCACCCCGAATTAGCCGGCGTTCTGACGTGCGACGGCAAACACGCAACCGCGCTGAGGGATGCGGGATGGAAGCCGTGAGCGAAAATCCCGCAACGCGCCGCGCCATTGCTGAGGAGTTGCTAGGCCATGCCCTCGATCCGTCTGGATACGCCCCTTGCCCTTGGCGCGAACGTCACACCGGGAAGAGCGGGGCGCGTGATTTCCAAGTGAAGCTGGAAGGCGCACCGACCGCGCATTGCTTCCATTCCTCATGCGCCGGTGATGTGGAGAATTTTAACGCCACGCTACGAAGCAAGATTGGAAAAGCCGAGCATGACCCTGGTCATAGCCGCCCACCCATCCTTGGCAACGTGGCCGCGCCCCCGCAGGCCGTGAAGAAACCGAAACGCCCGCCATTCGATCCGGCCAAGCTCGCCAGTTTTGCCGCCCGATGCCCGTTCCCGATCACCGCCGAATGGCTCGCCGCCCGCTCGCCCGTGGAGATACCCCGCGAGCAGGGGACAGCCCTTGCCCTCACGTTCCTTTCCTCGATCTATCAGCCGGGGGAACGTGTCCTGATTTTCACAGAATTCTACTCCCAAGGAAATTTCCTTTTCGATCCCGCCCGAGGTTCCTTCCGCCTTGGAGAAAAGCCCGGTATTAAAGCCGTCCCGTCCGCACTCCCCGATGGAGGGCGGGAAGGGGTTTGGTTCCTTGCCGCCCCGGTGAAGGGCGCATGGCTCCCTAACCTCGCGAACCGAGCCGCCGATGGCTCGCCTAAGATGGGTAGACGGCATGGAGACTGTTGTACCTCGTGGCGTTTCCTTGTCCTAGAGAGCGATGAAGCCGCACCCGAGCTATGGCTTCGCGCCCTTGTCTTGCTCCCCCTTCCGATCACCGCAATTTACACTTCAGGCGGGCGGAGTATCCACGCCCTTTGCCGTGTCGATTGCGAAACCAAAGCCGAGTTTGATTCTCTTCGGGATGATCTGATTCCGATTCTTGCCCCTCTGGGGGCAGACCCCGCAGCCGTAACCGCCGTCCGTCTCACAAGGCTCCCCGGCACGCTACGCCACGGAACACGCGGCAAGGATGGAAAGGTGAACCCCTACGCCTCGCCCCGCCTGCAAAGGCTTCTCTACCTCAACCCGCAGGCCACCGCCCGCGCCATCCTCGATCCCACCACCTGAAATTCTCACCCCGCACACATTCAAAAAGTGAAATTCCGAAAACTACGCAAAAAAACACCGTCCAAAACCTCACCATTGCCGACGGTGGATTTATCACAGCCGCTCCCAGTCCTCGCCGAAACCATCGGAAAAATTCTGAAAGACGCTCCGATTTACCGCCAAGGAAATAAGATAGTCACAGTAACCGCGCGGGGGAAAGTCGAACGTATGACCCCGGAACGCTTCACCCAGTGGATTAAAAGTTACATGACCTTCACCCTCCCCAGCCAAGACCCTATCGCGGTGGAGATAGCAGTGAAGGAAATGTGCCGTTCCACCCTCATTCTCCCTTCCTGATTTCCTCCCATGTCCAATTCACCCAAAAAAGCCGGCGGAAGCGTTCCCGATGAAATCCGCCGTGGACTCTTGGCCGTTGCCAATGCCACCGATACACCGCCCCCCCGGCGATGGCTCCCGCCTGCCAACCGTCCCCCTTAACTTCACCATTTCCGCCCTCGCCCGCACCGTGGGAATGATCCTTCACACCGCGCCAATCTTCCGCTTCGGCAATACCATAGTCACAGTAGATGAGGCCGGGGAAATCGCAGGGATGAACCCGGAACGCTTCACGAGCTGGGTAGAAAGCTACTTGGCATTCACTCGCCCCGGAAAGGACGCGCCCGCCGTGGAGTCGATAGGTAAGGACATAGCCGGAAAGATCATGGCCGCCGATCAATTCCGCGCACAGCTCCATGAGTTAAAGGGCGTTTCCCTCGTCCGGCTCCCCGCATGGACTGGAGAAGGTGAAGTGAGGACAGTTGAGCTTGCGCAGGAAGGATTCAATCCGGCCACTGGGTTTTTCACCCTAGACCGCATCCCCTATGCCGTGGACATGACGGGGGAGGATGCTTGGCGCATCCTCTGGACGGAAGGCTTGAAGGATTTCCCTTTCGATCTTGAAGGCGAAGCGCGGAAGGAAATGAGCCGTAGCTTTTCCGTCCAGCTCGCTGCGATGGTTGGCACGTATTGCCACGGCCTTTTCCCCGAGGGGACACCGCGCCCGATGGTTGTCTTAAACGCGAACCAGTCCGGATCGGGGAAAAGCCTACTCATGCGGATGATACTTGCACCCGTCCATGGCGCCCCCGCTGAGGCCGGCAAGCCCGAGACGGAAAAGGACTTCGAAACGCTCCTAGACTCAACCGCCCTCGCCCGCAAGCCCTACCTCGTACTTGATGATTGCAAAAGCATTCACTCCCAAGCACTCAACCGATGGGTCACTAGTCCCCTGCACGAATGCCGTCTATTTCACTCCCAACGCCTCGCCACTATTCCGAAGAGCAACCAAGTCCTTTCGACCGGGAACGGCCTGACAATCAGCGAGGACTTGGAGAGACGCGCCCTGGTGATTGACCTTTTCGAGCCGGGGGAGGCCACCGCCCGCACCTTCAAGAAAGCCATCACCCCTTCATGGCTTTTCTCCGATGCCACCCGCGCCCGCTTCCTTGCCGCCCTCTGGTTCCTTGTCCGCCGCTGGCGTGAATCCGGAATGCCTCTGATGGAGGAACACGTGAAGCCGTCCTTTGAAGAGTGGTCGGAGATCGTGGGGGGGATTGTAACCAGCTTCGGAATGCCGAACCCATTCACCCCACGCAATGTCGCAAGTGGTGGGGATGAATCAACCCGCGCCCTCAAACTCGTGATTGCCGCCCTCGTAGGGGAGGCCGATATGACCGCGCCGCCCATGCTTACCACCGACGACATACTCGAAAGAGCCGCCGCCGATGCACAGCTTGAAATCATCACCACGGCCAAAGACCCCAAGCGATCCCTTGGCCACAAGATGAGCGCATTGAAAGGCCGTCACCTCGTGGACTCACAAGGCCGCTCGTTTGAGTTTGGCAAGCGGGACGCAGCGAAGGGCGCCCGCTACCACATCACCTTCCTGAACCCAGCCTGACGCCTAACCCTCGCCGCTCTTCTTGCGCGCCCTCGTGTGGAAGTAAGCTACCGTGAGAACCAAGACCGCAGGGATGAGAGAGACGCCCACCTGTTGCCAGGTCTCCCACTCAGCGAAGTAGAGGGCGAGGATCAATCCAGCAGGAACGCTGAGAAGGATCGCGATTGAATAGGCGGGACTCAACCCTGCTTCCTGCTTTTGCGCCATGGTTCCTGATACATCATGCCGGGGATTCCGTCGAGCGTGAAGCCCCGAGCTTCTGAGGCAGCTCCCCCGCGCCCCCCGCTCTGGCCATTGGGGATGGATGGGAACACCACCCCGGAACGAAAAGGAATCTATTAGAGAACCAAGCCCTCTCTGGGGTCACCAAGCCCCAGCGTGTGCATGTTTCCCAGCCCTTTTTCCAATACTGCCCTTTGAAATCAGGAACCCCGACCCTTTGGGGAATCTATTGCACTCTCACCCGCCGTCCCGCCGACACTTGCCCTTTTCAAGCAGTGAATGGCCATCTTCGAAACAAGAACGCCATCCTGCAAGCCTGCTAAGATAAGAGAAAATGGTGTTCTGGTGTTCTTTTCAAGAATTATTAGAAAGGGTAGGAACTACGCTTTCACGGGGGAGCATGGCTAGGGGATAGGAGAGGGGGCAATAGTTGGGGGAAAAAAGACCAGAACACCATTTTCCTAGTTTTCACAAAGGTCGTGGAGTGGTGTTCTTGTTTTCAGAATGGCATTCCGTGGCGTTCTCGTGGTGATTTCGTCCTCGATCCCTCCGCTTTCCCGCCGACGAGCCGCCTTTCGGCGTATCCGTGGCGAGATCGCCGGAGTCCAAGCGGTGGAAAAAAATCTGTAACCAAGTGTAACCAACCCGATCGCGCACCCGTCACGAGCAGCTTCGCGGCGCATCCGGCACGAGATCGACCACCGCGAAGCCGCGCCGAGAAAAAAATCCCCAGCAAGGTGTAACCAATTTGTAACCAATTCTTGATGCAATCAGGAGCATTTCGGCGCATTCAGGCGCAAGAGCGGATTTTTTGTTTTCCGCTGTAACCCTTTGAAAGTAAGGGTTTTAACCGTGTTTTAAGAAATGATCCCGACAGGAATCGAACCTGTATCTAAAGTTTAGGAAACTCTTGTTCTATCCGTTGAACTACGGGACCTTGGTGGGCGATTTGATAGGCGTTTCTGCCGCGCGGCGCAAGTCCTAACGCTGGAAAGGAAATTGGAGATTGGAAAATTCGACATTGGGGATTCTGCCTCAGCTGTCTGCGTTTGGAAAGGCATTCATCCGTTGGATGAATGGCTAGCAACTGGCAAGTCGCTGAGGATGAGACCCTAATATCCCAATCACAAATTTCCAATGGCCCCTCTAGGCTAACACCCAGAGAGGAATTCGGCGGCCCTTTTTTCAGACCAATATTCCCCGCCAGAGCCGAAGCCGACGTGACCGCCTTGCTGCGGGACTTCGAGAAAGAAGCTGTCGTTTTCCTCCGCTTCCGCGAAGGGGTAGCAATCAGGGCCGAGGATGGGATCGTTGGCGGCGCTGACTAGCAGCGTCGGGATTCTGATGTTTTTGAGAAACTGCTTGGAACTACTACGTGTCCAGTAATCCTGCGCATCTTTGAAGCCGTGCAGCGGGGCGGTGAAGCGGTCGTCGAATTGGGCGAAGGTCCGCATCTTTCCGACGCCTGTGATATCGATGGCAGCGGGAAAACGCTGGTGCTTCGCGACGACTTTGGCGCGCAGGGTTTTCAAGAACCGCTCCATGTAGATGCGGTTGCGCCATTTCGAAAGCTTTCTGGACGAGCAAGCGAGTTCGCAGGGAGCGGAGAACGCGACTGCCCGGTGGATCATTGGATCGATCTCTCCTCCCCGTTCGCCGACGTATTTCAAGGTGAGGTTTCCACCCAGGCTGAAGCCGACTAGATCGATTTTTTTTGCGGGGTGGGTTTTTACCGCGTGGCGGATGAGTAGGTCGAGGTCTTCGGTTTTGCCGCTGTGATAAAACGAGGGAAGACGGTTCGGTTCGTCACCACAGCCACGGAAGTTCCAAACGAGGACATCCCAGCCACGTTTCGATAAAGCCGCCGCCATCCCGCGGATGTATTTCCCCTGGGAGCTGCCTTCGAGGCCGTGGGAAAGGATCGCGAGTTTGTCACTTCCATCTTCTAACCATTCAAGATCCAGGAAATCCCCGTCAGCCAGCTCAAGTCTCTCGGGTTTCGTTAAGGTTTGAGGTGTTTGGCGAAACAGAACCGGGTGTATGGTTTGCGCGTGTCCGCCGGGCAACCATTTGGGCGCGTGGTAGCTGGAGTCTGGAATGATCGGCATCTATTGACGGGGGAAATTACAGCGGCACATGGCGAAAAGTTCAGGTCTCCCCGCGTTCGTCTTTTTCGAGCTGGATTCGGTCGTCGAGGTTGCGTGCTTTGATACGATGGTTGCGTTTATACCAACGCTCGGTGGCCATCTGGCGTTTTTTGGCGCGTTTCCGCAAAGCTTCGATCTCGATTTCGAGATTGAGGAATGACTCGTAGCGCTCGGGATCCAGCCGCCCTTCCTCAACGGCCTTGCGGATCGCGCAGCCAGCGTCCTTTTCGTGGCTGCAATCGGAATACTTGCACTCGCTCGTAAGCTTCGCCACATCCTCGAAGCTGCCGCGGAGAGTAAACTCGTCGGTCCACATCTGGATCTCCCGCATGCCGGGGTTATCGATGAGCATGCCTCCGCTTTTCAACGGCACCAGCTCGCGGCAGGTGGTGGTGTGGCGGCCTTTGCCGGTGGTTTCGTTGACCTCGCTGACCCACTGCCAGTCATCGCCGTAAAGTTGGTTGACCAGTGTGGATTTACCGACACCGCTGGAACCTACGATACACATCGTGATTCCCGGAGCTAGGTGGGAAAGGATCGCTTTGAGTCCCTCACCTTTGAGCGCGGAGGTGATGTGGATACTTGCACCAGGTGAAAGGGCGGAGATTTCCGCTGCCGCCTGTTTGAGTTCTTCTTTTGAAAATAGGTCGGACTTGTTGAGCAGCACTACCGGCTTCGCTCCGCTCACCTGAATCAGGGTGAGATACCTTTCCATCCGCCGGAGATTGTAATCCGGGCCTGCGTCGGTCACCACCGTGACGATGTCGATGTTGGCACCGATCACCTGTGCCTGGCTGCTGTTTCCGGGCATCTTGCGGGAAAACACCGAGCGGCGCGGGAGCTGGGCGCGGATGATGTGCGGTTGATTTTCGTTTCCTTCCTCAATCGCGACCCAATCGCCAACGGCGGGCAGATCGGAATCCACCACCGCCGCGTTCCAAAGCCGCCCACAGAGAATACAGTGGATTTCCTCACCGCCGTCGAGGAAGGCAGAGAAATTGATCGAGGTTTCACGGATCAAGCGCGCGGGAACCCAGCCTTTTTCGCGATGGGGCGCGAAGGCGGATTCGAGTTCAGGGGTCCAGCCGAGTTCTTTGAGAGTCATTCCGTGGCGAGAAACTAGCGGAAGACCGCGACTTGATCGAGAACTTCCGGCGTATCGGCAGGACATCCCACCACCGATTACAAATCGCAGCTTGGAAAGGTTGCGGCAGCATTGACAGAATCCGGAGGTGTTATCAGCCTGTAGGCATGATAGCAACTCAGATCTAATTGCCCGACGAAACCTTCGCCCGAGCGAAAAAACTCTGCGAAGCCCGCGAAATCTTCCTCGCAGAACTCGCCCGGCGTGGCATCGAATACATCCTCAGCGTCTATGCTCCCGGGCCGGAAGCGAACCGCGAATGGCAGCCGCCCACACCGCCCACACCGCGCAACCTCGGATGGAAAAACCTGAACCACTCAAAGATCAAGGCCGAAGTAGGCGTTGAAGAGGATCGTTAGAAGCCAGTTTTGTTCGAAGAGATAGAAGTAGGAACAGATCAAAGTGGCCGCGGTGGCGAGGAGGCTGGGAACGAATATCTGCAGGCACGCCTCCGGCTTCAGGATCACAAGGGCGAGGATCAGCAGAAACGCGAGCGCGTTCGCGGATGGGAAGACGCGGATATCACGCTTCAGATTGGCGACAACCTTGGCATAGTTGGATTGCACGAAATCCGTGATTCCTTGGTTCGCTTTCTGAAGCAACCGGATCTTCGTGCTGGTGCCTTCCTTGAGCCATTGCGCCCATTTGTCGCGGCATTCGCAGTCGAGATCCCGAACCTCGGCGATCGCATCGGCCATGCGCTCGTGCACCTTTTGTCTCAGGGACTCCCGGTAACGTTCGATCGCTTCCTCATTTTTGGCGTAGATGGCGGAAGCCGCACTGGATAGGGCGGTGTCACCGGCAGGTGGCTGGACGGCTTCATCAGGACGAGGGTGGAGCCTTCCCAATGACCTGACAAGAAGCTTCATTTCGTCGGCGCTATTTCAAGGACATCAAACAAGCCAGTAACACTGAATTCGCCACCTGTTTACCAATATTGACAATATCCTATCACATAGCCATGTTAGCCACATGCAGACAGCCAACATTGCCACAGCGAAAAACCAGTTCAGTCGGCTCATCGACCAAGTCAAGCGGGGAGAGTCCATACTGATCACGGAACGGAACCGTCCCGTCGCCCGGCTTGAGCCGCTTTTGGCGCACAGCACCGCGCTTGAGGCACTGCATGCGGGTGGTTTGCTCACCCCTCCCAGATCCCTTCTGGATTTGGCTGCGTTTCTGGCGATGCCCACCCCGAGCCTCACCGTGGGCCAATCCCTGAGCGAGGCCATCATCGCCGAGCGGGAGGAAAGCCGATGATCTTTTGGGACAGCTCCGCGATTGTCTCCTTATTGGTTGACGAGCCGGAAAGTGTCGCGCGCGCCGCGATGCTTGGAGCAGACCCAATCATGGCCGTTTGGTGGGCGACTCCCGTCGAATGCGAATCCGCTCTCCAGCGCCGTATCCGCGAGGGTTCCATCGACGCGAAGTCAGCCAGCCAGGCGCGTGATCGTCTCACCGCTCTCGCCGGTTGTTGGCACGAGGTGAGTCCAACTTCTGAGGTTCGTAAACTCGCCCTGCGCCTTCTCCGCACCCACCCCCTGAGAGCCGCCGATAGCCTTCAACTCGCTGCCGCGCTCGCCCTTGAAGCTGCCGGTCTCCCTGGACTGCATTTCGCCTGCTCGGATCAGCGTCTTTCCATCGCCGCCGAAACCGAAGGTTTGGTAGTCGCCTGATCCAATGCAGATTTCCAGAGAGATTGTGAGAATCGAGTCTGCCGAAAGGTTTTCAGACGGCGGGCGGGACATGGCGGATAAAGAAATTAACAGGACGGGAGAGGGGCCTTGGATCGTTTCCATGCCCGCACGACAATGAAGAACCCGAAGCCATACGCAGGCCGGATCGCGAGCCTAGGAACCAAACACGACAAGGAGCGGGCGGTGGAGCGGGCGTTCCGGTTCGCGCTTGGTTTGGATGTGATGGTTCCTGCGGATCTCGACACCGATCTGTTAGGGACGTTTTCGGGTGAGGTTCCCCGAACGGGCACGGCGCTGGAGGTCTGCGAACGCAAGGCGCGCCTTGCGATGACTTCGGCGGGCTTGCCCCTCGGAATCGCGAACGAGGGGAGCTTCGGCCCGCACCCTTACATTCCCTTTATCCCTGCGGGGCTGGAGGTGATGACCTTCATCGACGACGGACGCGGCCTTGTCGGCACCGAGAGCTTGTTCCGCGAGGAAGACGAACTACGATCAGCGTGAGGCGGACGACGTCGCCGGGATCGAAGAATGGCTCGGCACAATCCATTTCCCCTCCCACGCGCTCATCGTGTGGCCGAAGTCAGGCGGGAGGATCAGGGCATCACGAAAGGCATCGGGACGCGCTGGAGCTGGCGATTCGGCTGGCAGCCGTGAATTCCACGGATGGGGCTGCCTTGGTGGAGACCGATATGCGGGCGCACATGAATCCCACGCGGATGGCCTCGATCCGCAAGCTGGCCTTCCGGCTGGTGCGACGTATCGCGACCGCGTGCCCTTCTTGCAGCGCTCCTGAACGGGGGCAATCGCGGCGCTATTTCAGGGACATCAAATAAGCGAAGAGATCCGCGACCTGTTGGTCGGTGAAACCGTCGATCAGACCCTCCGGCATGAGCGAGCGTTTCGAGATCTTGTGGGAGACGATCTGGTTGCGGAGGATGGCGCGGTCGTCGGCGCCGATCTGGCGGAGGACGAGGCGATTCTTGTCCTCGCTGGATAGGAAGCCGCTGGCGAGAGTGCCGTCCTTGAGCGTGACATCATGGCGGTAGTAGCCGCTTTCCATCTGCTCGTTGGGCTGGAGGATGTTGTGCAGGAGCGCGTTTATTCCCATCGCGCCCGCGCCGCTGAGAACCGGGCCGATGTTCTGCCCCGCGCCGTTGATCTGATGGCAGATCATGCAGGAGGTTTCAACAAGCTTACGGCCGTTCGCCGGGTCGCCGGGTTTTTCGGCCTTGGCCTTGGTCGCGGCGAATTTAGCTGCGATGGACTCCGCCTCGGCGGGGGTGCGGAGCTCGGGGAAATCGGCGGTCATGGTGGTGTGGGGCGTGTCCTTCGCGGGGAGGTTGAGGACGAGGGCGGCGGGGCGGTCCTCGGCGGCGAAGCGGGTTTTGAAATTTTGGCGGATCTCATCCTCCGTGCGGGCGACGTTCCAGATGCGGTAGCCGAGGAATTTCCCGGCGGTGCCGCCTGCGGCGATGGCGACGCCCGGGTTGAGGCCGGCGAGTTCTGTTAGATAAGGTGCGCCCTCGGCGGGGTCGGGTTCGCCATCGATGAAGATGCGGAGTTTTCCAGACACATCCCGTGTAACCGCGAGATGTGTCCAGATACCCGGCGCGACGGGGCGCGAGGCGACGATGCGGTTCTCGTTTTCCGCATGGAAGATCAGGCGGCCGTTGAAAAAGTTGAAGTCCGCGAGTCCCTTTTTCCCGAGCAAGCTGTCTTTGTTGTCCGCCGGGGCGCTGAGAAAAACCCATGACTCCAGGGTGAATGCGCCTTTCAGCGTGACATCGACGGGGATGCTCTCTTTCGGATTTCCGGAAAGGGCGATGACTGGCATGAGCAGGCCTTCGCTGGAGGCGAGGAGATTTTTCACGGCGGGATGCTCCATGCCGAGCTGGGCGACGGTGCGCTCGACGGCGGAGGCTCCCATGTCCTCGAACCGGCCTTCCGCCGCTTCGAGGGCGAAGGCGGCGGCTCCATCTTTCGTGCGCAACATGCCGTTGACGGCAAGCTCGCGGAGCACGCCGGGGAGCTTCGCCCACATCGCTGCGATTTTCGTAACACCCGCCGCGCCGGAGGAAGCGGAGTATCCGATCACCGCTTCGCGTTGGATGTCCGGGCTGGCATCGGCGATGAAAGGCTCGAAATGCCCCGGGCCGGCGGTGCCCATTTCGTTGAGGGTTTTCAGGGCATCGGCGCGGGGGATGGCTCCGCTGTCGGCGAGTTTCGTGACCACGGGGATCAACTCGCCAAGGCGGAATTTCCGCGCGAGGGCGAGGACGAGATCCTTCTCGCCGGCACCAAGGGCGGAGGCCGCACCGGCAACTGCGCGGCGGAGATTTTCATCCGAAGCGGCTGTCGCATCGAAGCCGAGCAAGCTCCGCAAAGTGGAGACGCGGATGACATCCGAGGAGAGCATTTTGGAAAAGGCATCGGCCACGGCGGGCTGTTTGAGCTGGCCACCGAGCAGGCCGATCTCGTCCGCGTTGAGCGGCCTGCCGAGCGTGGGCAGGCGAACGACCAACTCCAGCGCCGACTGGTCTTCCGGCAAGGAGAGGATGGCCAGCGATTTCACCTCCGGCGGCAGCTCCGATGATTTCAGCATCGCCAGCGTGGC
>Ga0209390_10007311_pt1 | contig 14228 bp, 8 predicted proteins | sample BON01_FD_187212 | JGI IMG/M metagenome (GOLD analysis project Ga0209390, IMG submission 187212) | Freshwater microbial communities from Lake Bonney liftoff mats and glacier meltwater in Antarctica - BON-01 (SPAdes) (version 2) | ecosystem: Environmental > Aquatic > Freshwater > Ice > Glacier... | reverse complement strand
TGGTGGCGGAAGTCCCGCAAGGATGCCGAGGCGGGGTCAAACATTTAGCATCTGCCGAGCCTTTTGTTTTGAAGGAGTGAGGCGGTGAGCTTCAAGGACACCGAATCACTTCAGATTCCTACGACGGATTGATCGTAGAAAACTTTCCCATGAACCGTAGTACCGTGATGCGATTCGTGTGAGGCGACTCGGCTTTCGCGTTGCATTGAAACGGGCGACATCCCACTGAATCCACGCGATTGCAAATGCCACCGCTACAATCAAATATTGCATCCACGCAGGTGCCCACCACGCCCGAACATAAACTGCAACGACGATACCCGACCAGACCAGCATCACCACAGTCAAACCACCAGCAAACCCAAATCGCCCAAACAACCGTCTCGCCAGCGGATTCGACTCCCCATGCGGTCCGACGTGACGGATCGTCGTCCACAAATCTGCCAGCTTGGTAAGCAGGAGGAGAATGAGGCTGGCGAGGAGGAGGCTTTGTGATGGATTCACTTTTCGATCTGCTTGATGGCTGGCAAGCTGCGGTTGTCGGGATCTGGGTGTCGCGGACTGTTGGTAATCATGAAGCTCTCATCATACGCCATGCCAGCGCCTCGGCCGCTTGGGACAAACCAACGCTTGCCTTCCTTCCACGCGACGATTTTCCCGGTAGATTCCGAAATCGTTGAGGTATGCTCATCAAACCGCAGCCACTCAAATGGGCCGAACTTCATCCAGCCCTCGCAGCGGAGCCAGAGATAGACTCCACAAGAAGGCGATTTTATCTCTCCCAACATAAGCTATTTCAAGACTTGGGCTGTTTGCGTGAGCGAAAGGATGGTGAGCAAATGCCTCGCCCGCGAACACGCTACGTAGAGATGCTCCTTCCGGAAGTTCGTTCCAATCTCCGGAACGTCGATCAAGACCATCGCATCGGCCTCCAACCCTTTGAATTTTCCAAGAGTCGTTCTAAGGATGGCCTTTCCGGCACGCCAATCATCGAGACTGTCTGTGACTGCAATCCCGCCAATCCGTTGTAGTCCCGCTGCGCAACTGGCTTCGAGAGTCCGCGCCGCCACCACCGCGATCTGGTTCGGCTTCATGCCCGCTTGGCTCCAATCCTTCACCTGCTTTTCCATGGCCTTCTTCTGGGCCTCCAGTGTGGGCGCGATGATGATCTCCGGTGGCCGTCCCTCGGGTGCGCCCTTCATCACAGGGATGTCCTTGCCGATCACCTTTCCGCACTTCCCGGAAATGCTCTGAGTGTTCCGGCAGTTTGTAGGTAGGTCGAAAGGTTCTCCCAAGGATGGCATCCACTGCTGGTCGTTACTGAAAATCCGCTGGGCGGGATCGTAAAAAACGAACAACGCACCGTCGGTCACCTCCTCATTAGCCAGCTCCAGGCTATCCCACCAGTCGGTTTCAAAATCCTGCGCCTCATCCACCACCACCGCATCAAAGCGATCCGGCAGCCGGTCGAGCGCCTGCTCGAACAACCTAGGCGCATCCTTGTTCCAAAATTCGGGGCCTTGCCCCGTTGGCCACGTCAATCCGGCTTTCCTTACCCATTCCGCGCAGAGCTTGTGGTAATTCCGAATCGTGATGTTGCCTCGATACTCCATTGGCAGTTCCGCCTGTAGCCAATCGGCTAACAACGAATTGAAGCAGACAAACAACACCCGCTTCCCGTCATCCGCAAAGCGCCTCGCCCTTATCATCGCCAGCTTTGTTTTCCCAGAACCGGCCACACCTTTGACAACTGCCCGTTTCCGTTCGCCGAGGAAGTCCAGGATGGTCGCCTGTTGTTCCGTGAGCCGGAATATCTGCCGTTCCTGGTCTTCCACCTCCCGCCAAAGAGCCGGCACGAGACGGAATGTAGAAGTCAATCCGGCGAGGATGCCATCCAGCGCGGCCTTTCCGATCCCGGTAGGGAGGGGTTTATACGGGTAGGATAGGAACAATGCCTCGATCTTTTTCCCGATACCGGCAAGATCCTTGGCACTAAACAAATTCGGTTTTTCCGCGCCGGGTGGGAGTGTTCCCTGATAGTCACAATTCGGAAACACCACTGCCCGTGAGCGCACAAAGGGCAGATCCTGACCAGGGAATGAACGGTTTCTAATAAGCTTTTCAAGCTCGAAAAGGTTCTTTGACGCCTGCTCGAACGGATCCTTTACCGCATGGGTTGCCCCTTTGCGATCCCACCGACGTGTAGCAGGCTCATAAAACATCTGCCCACCCTTGACCTCAAGCACCATAAACCCGTGACGGGGATCGACGATCACGAAATCCGCCTCGCCCTCTCGAATCACCTCTCCCTGCCGTGGCTTGTCGAGATCTCGCTCCTTTCGGAGCCACGGATAGCTGTGAAATACTCGAACATCTTTTGGCAGTTGAGCGCACAGGGCTTCAGCCACCGCTCTCTCAGGGGCATTCTCTATGGTCGATGGGTCGTAGTCGGGTATGAGCTTGGCCATGAAATCAGGGAACTTGTTTCCAGATGGAAAGACCATTCAATTCCTCTTCAGTGAGCATGATGCCGCTTTCAAGTCCGACACCTTTGAGCAGCCTCAACTGCTTTCGCACATTCCCATCGGAATCGTTTCTCTCTGTGACGAACCACTCTCCGTATGCGCACACGCCGTTCGACAGTTTCACGAGCACCCACTGCCTCGGCAATGGTTGCTCCGTGATTTTTGTGACAGACAACAGTGATCCATCGTCGAGAACGAAATCAAAGTCGTTCGGATTATTAGCACGCACGTCCCTTCGCTCACAAGCACCAGTTGGCATGACGGGAGCCTTTAGGATTTCCTTCAATAGTTGTGCGGCGTCGTAGCGGTCGAGGAATTCGTGGTCGCGTTGGTTTCGATAGCTTCGCAGACAGTTGTAGCAGCTACTGGCCGAGCGGCATCCTAAGCGATTGGCGGCATCAAGACCCAAATATTCCAATCTTGGTAAAGGTCGGCTCTCTGGTGCTTGAGCTTGAGAACAACCGCATTCCTCGCAAATCCGGATTGCTTTCAGCAGAATTCGACGAATGAGATCTTCTCTCTCTGAATCTAACTCAGACTTTCCAGTTAAAATTAGGTCTAACACAACCCCGCCACCGCCGCTTGATTCGTCAAACAGAACGAAGCCGCATTCGCCGATATTACCGTCTATGGGCAAAGCCAGTCCTCCAATGTCCCTGTCCTCGATTCCCTTGATTCGCGCAGCTGCCCTGAGGATGGCATGAAGCGCCGATTTCATCGCTGCATTCCAGCGGCTCCTTTCGCCAGGAGTGACTTGCCGCCAGGCGTGAAGCGTCGTGCCTTGGGCGGCGATTCCACTCGGCAGCATCCATCCAGCAATGTCCGTGCGGATGTCATGATACAAGGCGTAGTTAGGATTATTACCAAAGCCTTGGTTACCCTGCCCTCGATTGATGTAAGTGATGATGCCGGAGAGAGATTCCCTAGTCACAAGGTGACTTCCGGTGAGATTGATACCATTCGACTTAAAGCCTCCGGTGTGAACATGAACCGCAGATCCCCTTTCGGCGGAAAGCCCGCCGCTTGGAGTAGAAGTCCTAGCTTGGAAATAGTCCGGGCGGGCAAGCCTTACGGGTTCCAACGCTTGTCCACAGTAGCGGCATGGTGCAGCCGCCTGGATGCCATCCCTCCAGTCTGGCTCATGACAACCCGAACAAATGAGCTTTTCAATCGCGATAGCACCTGCATTTACCGGCGTGGGTTGTCCCGGACTGACTGCCATTGCTGCGGCTGACGGATACCTCCGCTTGTCTGCCGTGACTACCTGCCCCTCTGCGTATTCGTAGAGGCCAATGCGCAAATCACGTTCCAATTTCACATTATTCCCGTATCCATCATTTTTATCCGGACGTAGGCTGATTACATCTACAGGAAAGCCATAAATGGGCAATGCACGGCCCCGAGCCAGATGCGTCAAGGTTTGCTGCGCAAGCATGTGCTTTTGGAATGACTCGATAGTCGCATTGTTTCCGTCAGCAACAGATCCTAGTTCGTGTTGAACTTGGGATTGAATGTCCTTTCGTCGGACATCATCTTTCCCTGCGTCAGGCAAATGACATCCGCCGAGCATTCGATAGTCCAAATCACGAGGCGGGTAAGCGACATCATCAAGCGGGTAGGGTGCGATCGGGATGTCCTGCTGGTTCAGCAGTTGCCAAACCAAGTCATTGGCGACTTCGTAACTCAGATCTCCCACATCCGGTATTTTTTTCACCCGTTGCTGAACAGCTTGAGAACAAACGCGACACCAATCAGGCAACATGGCGACCACAGGTGAGAACCTCCGATTCACAGTTGCTCTCCACATTCCATTCTGCTGGATCCATCCGGCGGTGATACCAATAAAGAAATCACCACACTTATCCCAACGGCGTTTATGAGATTGCGTTGGATCGTCAGTCCTATCAGTAATCATTCGACTCTCAGCCCATGTAAGAAAATCATGGAATGCCTCGGCGCGTAGGTGCCGCGCTCGGAAAAAGTTGTTCTCAAGATAAATCTTCGGGGCGTCCATCGGGGCGAACAAAAGATCACCTGGGCGATTCCAGAAATACCGGTCATGGGAGGAAGTGCCCATGAATGTGAGCACATACGACGAGGAGCCGGGTCGCCGTCCGGCACGTCCAGCTCTTTGCCGATAATTTGCCACTGCTGGAGGCATCCCGTTCAGGAACACGCAACTCAAGTCGCCCAAATCCACTCCCATCTCGAACGTAGTGGAGCAGGAAAGAACATTGATTCTCCCGTCCGCAAAAGCCCGCTGATACGCGCTTCCTCGGGAGGAAGCAATTTGTGCGGTATGTTCCTCGCAGCGGAGTGGAATAATGTCTCTCGAGCGCAGATCATCATCCTCTTCGTGCCCGATTGGAACGCCGTTATCCGTATTATCGTTTTCGACGGGACCTGGAAGAATCTGGATGGCGTCTTGATTTAATCTATAGGTTGTACTATTGGGAGGATCTGAGACAAGAAGTCCGCCGGGATTGCTCAATTCAGCCCATAGCTCACCAAGAATATCGTTGGCCTTATTAAGAAAGTAAGAGCGAACCAGAGTGAAAACATATTCAATAGTTCGATGTGTCGTTTGCGGCCAATTTGAAAATAGCACGGACCAGTCTTTCATCTTCTTGCCGCAAACGATAGACAAGATTGGGCGCAAATCGTCTAACTGAGCTATCTTTAATGTATGGGAATAGTCTTTCTGGGCTTGGTTTCCGGGCAAATCATCAAGCATAACACGCAATCCGGCCTCCCAATATGTTGAGTGCTCAACCAGTGCCGACCGAACACGGGTGTTCAATCCGTGATTTGGATTCACCGCAATCAAATATTGACCTTGAGCATTAGGACTGAGCGGTGTTTTGCGAAAATTGATTTCTCGAGAAAATCCGCCTCTCAGATCAACCGGCAGCTTTTCCAACATCCACGTGATAATGTGATGACAGAGAATCTTGTAATCACCTTGCGGGATGCCGACTGGAGGTGGGTTGTGGCTGAGCAGTTGCTGATTCGACAGCATCACCATCTGCTTTCGTAATATTCCGTTTCTACCCGATTTTTGTAGGGCCTCAAGCATCCGATATTCGGCGGCATCTGCCAAATCGAGATCACCAATAGGGGCGTCATTTTGGTCAACCTTCGCAACCGCAAGAAGACCCGCGAGATTGTTCGTTTCGACCCAGTTCTTGAAGCCAAGACGCATTGTCTTGAAGTCGGGGACAAGATTCCTTCGTGCATCGACAACTTCTTGAGCATCATTAATTGCTCGCTGGAATCGAGCCGAACCTGGAGTCAAACCATCGAGTTCAAGAGCTTCGAAATCGCTCAGGTAGCGAGAGAGATCGCGCGCCACCTCCACAATCCCCCTACCGACAAGGGTATCCACCGCAAATCCCTGGAATCGCCACGCTTGTTCAGCAGCGCCGCTGCGAGAGTCGGAGAAAGCGAGCACCTTCCTGCCCTGACCTGGGTGGTTGTAAGCTGCGGGATCTGAGCTGGCATCGGAGTTGCGAGCGAGTTCCTCAAGCACGATCACCTTCACTTGTGTGCCAGAAATCTCATAGGGAGTGATGATCCCATAACGTGTCGAAGAATGATTTGTCTGAGATTCTCCGCAGGTAGGACATTTGGAAATGAACTCTTTGGCGTTTGCACTAGGTGCTGCATGGGCGATGACTTTCACCCATTGATTCCCATTTTGAGGGTTTGGACCCGTTTCTACCTTACCGTTCTCAGCATCAAGCCAGATGGTGTCGTTGTTGTTCAAATCCTTCGGCTCGTCGCACCCTTCTGGAATCTCGCCCCGAATCCATACGAAAGCGTGCAAATACGGATGTCCCGCGCTAGGTAAAGATCTCACGTCTAATGACCCGCCACCTATAAACGTTGGAACCTTGCAATAGCCCAATGCGAAGGGTTGTCCACATTCGCGGCAAACGCCAAGCCCCAGTGAGTCGTCCATCCGCTCGGGCAGGAGTGAGATCTCCACGTGGTCACTATCGCCCGGAGCCAAGCGGAGGCCAGGTGGCTCAACACCACGAATGAGTTGATGATAGCGCGCATCCAGCAGCGGTGTCCGGCTTCCTTCCGTTTTGGCTAATGTGCCGATCAAAACCAGCTTTACGAGAGCTAACATAGCTTGGACGTCTCCCGGAAACACCACTTCCGCGACCTGCGGTAGGGTGGCCCGTTCGCCAGCATCATCCACATGTTCCAACCCGCGCAGGTGGGCTTTAAGTCGGAGAATTCCACCGTCGTTTTCTAATGCTGCCCCGAGGAGCTCCTGAAAACCCTCGCCTTGCACATTCAATCCTTGGGCATGGAGAATGATCCTCCATTCGTCATCAAGCTGTTGGCTAGTGCCTTGTAATTCAATGCCAAATAGTTGCAGCGCCTCTCTGATTTTTTTAAGCCAATCACGGCACTCGTCACCAATCACAACGCATGTCGCAGCAGGTTCTATCCCGGCTTCGGCTGCAACCGCCAACTCAGTAGCGATGAAAACCATCCACTCCAAGGCCTCGCGTGACATGTTCCAGCGATCCTGCCGCTGCCACTCGTTGAGAAGATGCAATCGATTCCCTTTTCCTCCATCACCTGCCTGCTTTGGATCACCATCATCGTGCAGCCATTCCTTCCAGTATGCTTGGCCATTGAAACTACCGATCCCCGCTTGTAGAAAATTGGATAAGACTGTGATCGCCCCAGTACTCTCATTCGCAAGCAGATGGGATTCTCTTTTTTGGTTCTGTCCGAGCAATTCAGCCTTAATTGCAGCGTTGACTTCATCCACGACGACGAGCAGATCGCCAACGGCTACAGTCCCATCGGCGGCAAGCAGGCGACTCACGATTCCGTCCAGCTTTCCATGCCATGATTTGCGGCCAAGAAACTTTTGGGATCGCTCGACCAGATTTTCATCAGGATCCAGATTCAGCCATTGCGTGGCAATAAGAGCCGATTGCCCATCAGGAGGCTGAACTTCTTTCTCAACACCGAACTGAACTGCGAAAGAATCCGGCGGTGCTGGAAACAGTTTGGAAGCAAACTCATTGCGGATGCGCTCCATTTTCACTTCTGGGGGTTGCTGGCCACTGATGAGTGTAGCAGAAGTGGCGATGTAGCGGATCGAGTTCTCGGGAGTCCCAACCGACTCAACGCGGGCGCGAACTCGACGTATGAGCCAAGCGATCTCCGTCCCAAGCCCCCCGCTGTAGCTATGGGCTTCATCGAGCACGATGAATTTCCAATTTACGCCAAACAAGTTGGTCCCCTGTGGCTGAATCAAGAGGCGCTCCAGCATCGAATAGTTCGTCACCAGAATGTGGGCTGGGGAGTCTCGCCATTTACGGCGTGTTGTAACTTCGGTGCTCAGAGCTTGCTCATCGTCAAAGTCGAGACCTGCATAGTTGTCCGCAGCCTGGCTGCTGATTGCGCTCTCATGCGTAACAAGGTCATCGAGAAAGTTCTTCTTGAGCTTCTGATCGTGTTCTGTCTCCCCCGTAAATTTTCCGAAAGTGATTTCACTAGCGTATTTGAGCACTCCACGCAGGCGGCGGATTTGATCGTTCACGAGAGCGTTCATCGGATAGAGAATGAGAGCGCGAACACCCGAACCAAGCGCTTGACCTGCGGGAAGACCGGCCGCTTGATGCTCTCGTATTAAACTATCTACCAAGGGAATCAGGAATGTTTCCGTCTTTCCCGATCCGGTGCCGGAGCACACGACGAGATTTGACTTTCTCGGATTAGGTCCACATGCGTCCCGCACGGCGGCTTCCTGATGCGCGTGCAAAAGAACGGATTTGGGATCGGCACCCTCATGACCAAGAAAGTAATTTGCAAACACCTCAGCCGTGCGATGGAGAATGATGCCCTCTGCTGCTAAATCCCACAGACTGGCACCGGGTTTGTAATCGGGCACCAATTCGAGGATCGGTTCCTTATCAAGCCGGTTTTCAGTGAAGAATTCGTCCAATTTCGGAGCCATTGCAGGAACCGAACGTTCGACGGGTAGAGACTTACGGATGTAATTACGCAGACGTTTCGTGATTTTTTCGGATGCTTGGATCGGGTTCATGAGGATTAATAAGGAAGGTGGGAGGCGTGACAGATTGAAGTGATGAACATTTTGGAAATTGAGGCTTTAAAATCAATCTTCAATTGGCTCGTGAAGCCAAGCGATGGCCCAATCCACCGTTAGGAGATCACGGGTTAAAATGTCTCTAAATTCAGGAATGCCCCATGCAGACGCAACAAGGTTTTGGAGAATGTCTTTGTCACGCTCTGGAACTTGAGCGTCGCACCAGGCACGAAGGCGGCATACGACAGCTGCCTCAAACAGTAGAATTCGTGTTGCAGAAAATCCGTCGTGCTCCATCCAGTCACGAAGATTCAAGAAGACAAATGCTAACCGTTTATTGGGAAAGGTTCCAATAATACTGCTAGATTGAAGCAGCGTTCGTTGAAATAAATCTCTGAATGCCGCCGCCGCACGACCCCATTGGTCAGTCTGACAATCAAGGATTATCCCGACACCTGGCCACCAAGGCGGGGGAATGTTTTTCCCTGCATTATTGATCGTGGGAAAATCCCACGCCAAATCCTGCCATTGCGATTGAGTTTTTTTTGGGGTTTCAGTGCGGGTTTTGGTGCTTTCTCCGTAATTGAATTTAAGTTTATTCTCATATTGTAGGTAACCAGTAACGTCATACTCCGTTTTAGTCAGTTTCAACAGTCTGTGGCAGCCCTGCAGATAGGAGCCAAAGCCAAAGCGAAGACTTTCATCCGGAAGCCAGATCAAATCTGGTTTTTTGCCGGTACGAATTTTAACGAATTCGCTTAAAACTAGGCACAAGCCTTTCAGATGGCTCCAAGCAAAATTTGGCTTGTTCATGCGGATGCTTCCCTCTAAATAGGCATTTTCAACCTTCTTAAGAGTCTGAGCAAGATTTGCCCCTCCCCAGCATGATTTCGCCAACCAATTATCTCCATGTAATAATTGACCATTTAGTTGGCCAGCCAAGTCAATCAACGTGAAATCGGTCTTTAGAAAAGAGCCCAACACTGGGACTCCATGATCTAGAGGTGGATCATACTTATTACCCCAATCCGTTCTGAGCCAAGCAGGAAGTCGAATCTCCTCGTTGCCAGCCTGATTAAGTTCGTCGTGGAAGGCTGACCACGTTCGGAATGGATTCGAATATTGTAGAATAAATGGGCCAAGTATTCCTGTCATCGGTTTCGCGTTGTTCCATACGTCGAAAGGAGACTGCGTGTTAATTCCGATATTTGGGTGGATAGTTTTATCCCAGAGTAGAAGATTCACCCCTTGATCCTGATTGGCGGCAAGACATGGGAGCTGCAATTCACAGACCGAATCATTTCCTTGATTTCGCTGGAGATATTGGCACCTACCCGAGTCAATCAATGCGCCAACTGAACCCTCGCGCAGTAGAGCGTATTCCCAATTCTCAGCTTCAAAATTCACAGGAAGCTGAAGCAGCGTTCCATTTTCCGCTGGGATGAGTTGAGGCAGGCGTGACAGCACGCATGGTTCAATGGTTTCGCCATTCTCCATTAGGATTTGCAACCGAAGCTCAGTTCCGCCGTCCGCTGTGGGGAGATTCCGGAGATACTCGCGCCAGTATGCCGGTCCCTTAATCTCCTTAATCTCGACAACAGACAATCCGCCCCATGAAATCTGATTTGTTCCGGGTGGAAGATAGCACTGAATGCTTATAGACCGTGTGTCATCAAGCCCGCTAAGAGAGAGGGGTTGGTCCTCCGAAAGAAGAACGTCTGATCTGAGAAGCCTGTAATGGGGTTTGAGGGAGGCAACCGAAATTCGTTCGCATATTCCATTGATCCAGAGATTTCCGGGACAGCGCTGTGACGATTCAATCCTTGCCCACCGCTTTTCTGCATTTGGTTCGTAACGGAATGTTTCACATACGCAATTTTCCTCATTGAGAATCACGTCCCGAAGCTCGCTAGGCAGGAACCTCAACTTCACCCGGATAGTGTCGCGACCTGGAATGGTAGCCGCTGCTGAACATGGTTGCCCCATGACATTGGGGTGCATCATGACTCTACCATCAGGTTCGACGGTGCATCCGTTCCACTGAACTCCTACTTGATCTCCATAAAAATCCTCTAATCGCAACTCGCAGTGATTACCAAAAATTACGCCAATTTCAGCGTCGTCGTGAAAAGCGACGGATTCATCTTTTTCCGGAATATCAATCCAAGAAGAAGCACCAACCCGAATCAGTGGGAGATCATTCAAGCAAAGTGATCTAGGAGTGCTCCTGTCAAGTTGACGTAGGTCGATTTTTATCAATCTGTGCTGATTCAATCCACCGATCGGATACGCTTGAAAATTCACATTCACATTATCGTAGGTGAATGTGAGCTGCTCACTTCCCGGTGATAGAACCCAGATTTCAGCCGTTTGAATCTCTTCACGATCAAGATCCAAAAATGGGTGGAAGGCGCTGCTAGGCGACACTCGAGCTAGCCTTGGCGTATTGAGTTCTGGAATTTCTAACGTTCTTCCTGCAAGGGTGAGTGGTTTGGTGAGTTCGAAACCGGCAGCTACCAGTTCATTGGCCTTCACGAATCCTACATTCTGATAGGGTCTCACGACGTGTGTGTAATCGCCTTGGCCTATGGAAATTTGACTGATACGAGTGCGCAACTGTAGCGCGAGAGTCGTTGCCTGGCCGTTGGATAAAATTCCCCAACGAGGACGCGCAAGCTCAGCTTGCAGCGGGTGCTCAGCGATCTTCGCCAACCATCCACTGCCTTCACCAGTCAATAACGCACGGATAAGATCGCGAAAGTAACTTGGATATTTATCTATGGAATTGATCTGAGCCTTAGAAAATGTTATTTGTAAATCATTACCGGAATAAAGTTTATCAATCAGATTGATGCACTGTTGGCTGAAGTCATGATCAGAGAAATTGGGGTCTAAATCTTTGGCAAGCAATCGGATCCCCCGCGTTAATTCACTTGAAGGCCCGGCAACTTCAGCTAGGAGCAAAGGGCATTGAGTCAAGAAGTCCTCTCGATTGGGGTTGTATGGGTAATTTCCAATTTCCCATTTTTTAAAAATTTGCTTAGCCACCTCATTGTTGCCTAGGAGACTAAGGTAATTATTTCCGCTTCCAAGTTCGTAGAATCGTCGTATCCAATACAATCCCATAACCCAGGGGTATCCATTCAGAATATTGCCTTTTTCTTGGAATCCACAAATCTGTTGATAAACCTCTTCAGGGAGAAATTCTGTATCAAGGGCATAAACAATCATCGGCTTCGTGCCAATCCCGTCCTCTCCAGTCAGGTGCATACTAATTGCGTAGTTGGCGTCGTTGTAGGTCATACAATTTTTCTAGTTTTAAAGGATGAGGGATGAGGGATGAAAAAACGGGCAAGATGGGGAATTAAGCAGAGATTCTCGAAGAATTCATACTTCATCCTTCGCCCCTAGTGATTTCTTTTGCGGTAGAGGTGGAGAGTCTGGCTGGATCGGGGCGGATGCCGACGCGGCCGAGGTCGAGTCGGTCGGCGTCGAGGCAGACGGCAAGGGTGGGGTCGGCTTGTGGGCCTGCACCGTTGTGGATGCGGCAGGCGGTGACGAGGAGTTCCATGCGGTGATCATCAAGGACGAAGTGCCCGACCTGGCGGTATTCGATGGCGAGCTGTGCGCCGCGCGGACCATGTTCAGGATCGGCATTTTCGTTCTCCCGGCAGGAGTCGTGGAAGATGGAGAAAAGGCGGACGGCTTCGATCTCGGCGGGGTGATGCTGACAGAGACGGAGGCCGTTGCGGAGCACGGTCATCCAGTGGGCGGATCCGTGGATGGAATCGAGATCGAGGCGGAATTGCTGGCGAACGAGCTGCCAGAGCGGGATTTCTGTGGGAGAGAGCATGAATTGGTAAAAGCTGAAAAACTGAAAAACTGAAACGCTGATAATCTGAAATTTAGATCTACGGGCTTTCCAGAAGATCGAGGGTCTTCTGGTCGGTTTTTCCGTGGAAGTATTGGTCTATGATGCGGTGGAATACTGAGCCTGGGTCGAAGGCGGCGGAGAATAGCGTGGCGGAGGAGCGGAGTTTGAGGTCGTCCGGGAAGCCGAGGATCTCGGTGGCGGTTTTTCCCTGGATGGCGAGAAGTGCTTCGGCGCATTCGATGAGGCGTGGGCCGAGCACGGGGTGGAGCAGATAGGCTTTGGCTTCGTCTGCGCTTTTGATCGCGTAGAAGCGGGCGGTCGGGCTGCTTCCGAGGCCGTCCAACCGGGGGAATCCATACCAGATCCAATGGGTGCGTTTCTTCTCCCTTCTGAGCTCGGCGAGCGCCTGTTCGTAGATGCCTTCCTGGGCGACGAGGAAGCGTTCGAGTTGATGGGGATCTTCGGGCATAGCTTGAATTATTCCGAGAATTCATCCCTGAAGGGTCCGAGGAACTTTCTCCCAGGCGACCAATCGGTGATGGCGAAAACGATGTGGGCGAAGGCACCTCGGAAATCGTTCTTAAGAGCATCGCGGAAGTCTGCGGCTGTCCGATGGGGATCATTCCCGAAGGCTCCGCATCCCCAAGCTCCCAGCACCAGCGTTTCATAACCGAAGGACGCAGCGATGGAGAGCACACGGTGAATCCGGCTCTTCAGCATTTCTGTGGATTCCTGCTTCCCGACAGTAGGTGCGTAGGGAGCTGCCGATGTGATAAAATCCAGCAGCCACGGCTCTTCCAACGCGGTGCCATCATCTCGCCGAAAAACGGGGACTTCGGGTGAGAGGATGCTCCAATCCGAGGAGTCGGGCAAAGGGCGCTTATGGTGTGCATCATACATTCCGTCGCCGACAAGTGTCAGGTAGAGTGCGCTGGAACGGCAGAGGACTTCCTCCTGTGCGCGGGAACCTGTCAGAAATCCGCCACCGGGGGAAATGCCATTGGCGAAATTCAGAGCGAGCGGCCGTAAGCCATCCGCGACGAGACGGCGCGAGGCCTGCAGCGTGGTTTCGTTGGTCACTTGGACGATGGTTTCCGGGAAGCCTGGGCAGTTCCGGATCGGCAGGGGTTCGTCCGGCGGGATGCTTCGCTTGTTGACGCATGCGTTTTGCACGGCAATCCCGAATGAGACGGACTGGCCGATGGAGTTGGTGAAAACCCCTTTGCGCGAGATGTCGACCGCAGACGTGCCGAGATCCATCGCGATGTGACGGGATATATTCAGCTCCTCCCGGCGAGAGTCGGCCATTTCATCGCAGTCCAGGCAGGGTAGCAGGTGGAGTTGGTTCATTGGGAGCATTGGTGGTGTAGCGTTTTATGAATCACTTGTAGGTTCCGCCAGGCTCACGCTCCCGCCGCGGCCTTTGCCGGGGAGAATGATGCCGCTGTCAATGAGGGCGTCCTTGGTGGTGAGATAGGTTGCCTCGTCCCAGCCGAGGGCGGTGCGGAGCGATTGGTTTCCCGCGCTGCCGCACCGGCTGCGGAGTGCGGTAAGGAAGGCGGCTTCAGGGTCACCTGACGGCGGGAGATATGTGGTCTCGTCCGGGCTGCTGGTTTCTGAGGAAACCGGTGATCCCAAGGAGGGATTGCCGAGCTGGGGTGTGAGGCGGATTTCCCGGGCTCCGAGGCCGATGTAGTCGGCGGGGGTGCAGGTGAGAACGATGACTTGCAGGCCACGGCTCGCGGCG
>Ga0209390_10007309_pt1 | contig 14230 bp, 13 predicted proteins | sample BON01_FD_187212 | JGI IMG/M metagenome (GOLD analysis project Ga0209390, IMG submission 187212) | Freshwater microbial communities from Lake Bonney liftoff mats and glacier meltwater in Antarctica - BON-01 (SPAdes) (version 2) | ecosystem: Environmental > Aquatic > Freshwater > Ice > Glacier... | reverse complement strand
ACCAGGTGGTTAGCGGTGTTTAGTCCCATTCCAAATCTGGATCACAGATTGCGTGAAGTGCTGATGGCCGTAAGAATTCGAGACAATATGGCACTCGTGGGAAAATCCCAGTTTTTGGGACAGGCTCTAAATACAGCCCTGCCTCTCGGTTGGGCGTCTTTTCGGGTAATTTACTGGACTCAACCACCCCGCCCCCCAGCTTTCGACTCGCTACGTCCGACCCACTCCTCGCTACTTCCCCGCATGTCTGACTCCGCCATTTTCAACCGCGCTGCCCGCGTCATCGCCAGCATCGGCCCCGATCACACCGCCGATGCTGCCCTACGCGACTACCTCGCGGTTCACCGCCGGTCATCTCCCGCGGAAAAACGCGCCCTTTCCCGCGCCGTCTTCAGCTACCATCGCTGGTTCACCTGGCTCGACCTGGGCCAGTCCTTCCAGACCCAACTCGCCACCGCCGTCTATCTGCAGGACCGCTTCGACCGCGACCCCACCCTCGTCAAAGCCCAAGCCCTCGCCGCCCGCGCGATTCCCGCGTGGATCAAGGACGAGGTGGCATTCACCCCCGAAGACCTCCGCACCCTGCAAACGCCTCCCGTGCTTTGGCTCCGCGCTCGTGCCGCCGACGCCGCCAACGTCAGTGAAAAACTCGCCGCCAAAGCTCCCGACGCCAATCGCCCCGCCGCCCTCGTCTACAACGGATTCCGCGATCTCTACAAAGTCGAAGAATTTCAATCCGGTCAGTTTGAAATCCAAGACCTCGGTTCCCAACTCGTCGGCGAAGCCTGCGCCGCCCAGCCCGGCGAAACCTGGTGGGATGCCTGCGCCGGCGAAGGCGGCAAGACCCTGCATCTCGCCGACCAAATGCAGAACAAGGGCATGATTTGGGCCTCCGACCGCAACGTCCGCCGCTTGAAGCGCCTCAAACAACGCCTCGCCCGCGCCGAAACCTTCAACACCCGCATCGAAAATTGGGACGGCTCCGCCAACCTCCCGACCAAAACCAAATTCGATGGCATCCTCCTCGACGCCCCTTGCAGCGGAGTCGGCACCTGGCGCCGTAATCCCCACGCCCGCTGGACCACCACCGCCACCGACGTCGCCGAACTCGCCGAGATTCAGCTCAACTTGCTCAACCACATCGCCGGCTCCCTCAAACCTGGTGGCCGCCTTATCTACGCCGTCTGCACCATCACCAAATCCGAAACCACCGCCGTCGCCGACGCCTTTACCGCCGCCCACCCGGAACTCGCGCCCCTCTCCCTCCTCGACCGCGGCCCCCAAACGATCCTCCCGCTCTCCGAATTCAACGCCAACGCCATGTTCCTCGCCGGATGGCAACTTCCCGCCTAAACCTGCCTCGCCTCCTCCCGCACGTAACGGGGGTGCCGCCATCTCGGTCGATTTGTTGTTCGTTCGTCTCGAGGGCGCCCAACTCATCCGCCGTCCCGGCGCACCGGTTGCGATTCCTAGTTGGCCCCCTCACTCATCTCCCTTCCGTAGTCGGTAGACGAAGCCTTTCGTGTCCATTCGTGGTTAAAGTCCATGCCTCCCCGTTCCTCCCAGATTTCCCCCCGCCAAGTTCGCGCCGATTTCAACGACCTGCGCGCCGTGGTCCACTACACCCGCGCCGCTTACCAACTCGGGCTCTGGAACTCTGAGAAGCATGTCTTTGCCAAACACTTACCGGCCGAACCCCACGCCCGTATTCTCGAAGCGGGTTGTGGCGCTGGCCGGGTCGCCATGGGCCTTTACGAACTCGGTTACCGACGCCTTCACGCGTTCGACTTCGCCGAAGAACTCTGCTCGATGGCGCAGTCTCTTTTCCTCGAACGGGAAACCGGTCAAGCCATCACCCTCTTCCACGCCGACGCCCGCAAAATCGCGACCCACCCCACCGTCACGGGACTGCGCTTCGACGCCGCCCTCTTCATGTTCAACGGCCTCATGCAGATCCCCCATCGCCGCAACCGCCGGGCCGCCCTCCGCTCCATCCGCGCTTGTTGCGCCGACGGTGCTCCGTTGATCTTCACCACCCACGACCGCGACCACTCCAAAGTCGAACGTGGCCTGTGGTGGGCCGAAGCCCGTCGCTGGGCCGCCGGCAAGCAAGATCCCATCCTCGCCGAATACGGCGACCGCTACTTCGAAGACGACCTCGGCCGCACCTTCATGCATCTCCCCGATCGGGAGGAAATCCTCGCCGACCTCAAAGCCACCGGTTGGGGCCACCACTGGGACGCCATGCGACGCAACATCTGCAAAGAAACCCCGGCCGTCCGCGACTTCTCCGACGAATGCCGCTTCTGGGTCTCCCACGCTCGGTAGCTGTCGTTCGTAAATCCACCCGAGCCCATTGCCCCAAAGAGTCCGTTCGACCCGCCTCCCTCCCTCGCGCCAATCGGCGCGACCCGCCTTGCACCAACAATTCGTAGCCTGACAGTTGATTCCTGGGCCCTGAAGATTCAGATTCAGGAATTCTCATGCGCCTGTTCCTTTTTCTCCTCCTGAGCACCTCCCTCTTCGGAGCCGAATATCCTCAGATGGGTGAAGACATCTACAACCCCTCCTCCGATGCCGCCGCTGACATCGCCGCAGCCCTCGTCACCGCCCGGGCCGAACCCAAACACGTTCTGCTCAAATTCGGCGCCAACTGGTGCGTCTGGTGCCACCGTCTCCACGCACTTCTCCATCAAAATGAAGAGGTCCACTCTGCTCTCGCCCGAAACTTCATTCTCGTCGCGGTCGATGTGAATTCCCGTCACGGCATCAAACGCAACGTGCCCACCATCGAGAAATACGGCAACCCCACCCAACACGGCCTCCCCGTTCTCGTCGTCCTCGACGCCGACGGCAAAATCCTCACCACTCAAGAAACCGGGGCCCTCGAAGCCGACGACGCCCACGATCCCGCCAAGGTCATTGCCTTCCTCCTCCAGTGGTCGCCCCGACGATAGTTGAATTTTGAGATTTGTGCCCACCGCGATAACGCCGTTACGTACGCAACCTTCGCGCCGCCCGAGGCCATTCCGCCATCTCCCCTCCGAAATAATCAACCATGACTGACCGCAACTGGCTCTGGATCGCTGCCGCCTGCTACCTCGCAGGCTTCGTGCTGGCTACCATTGCCATGTTGCGCGACCACAGGCACTCCCGCGTTCGCATGTATAGTATCGTGGCCGCCGGTTTCGCGCTGCAGACGGTCGGCCTCTACCTTCGTGGACTCGAGGTCAAAGGCTGCCCTCTCGGCAACACTTTCGAACTCTTCCAGTTCACCGCGTGGTCGGCCACCTCCCTCTATCTCGTCGTGGGCGCCACCTTCCGCCTCAGTCTCCTCGGCTACTTCACGTCCCTCATGGCCGCGGCTCTCACGACGCTTTCACTCGCGATTCCGGCGTGGGATGCCACCCGCCGCATCGGCGTCTTCGGCGGCAATGCCTGGATCGAGTTCCACGCTGCCCTCGCCCTGTTCAGCTACGGCGTGTTCGGCCTGCTGGCGCTCACTTCGATCATGTTTCTCCTGCGCAACTACAGTCTGAAACACAAACAACTCAGTGGAGCGTTCGCCTTCCTGCCGTCGATCCGCGACCTCGATCAAATCGGCCTTCGTCTCCTCGTTGTCGGCGTCGTACTCCTCGCCGCCTCCCTCGCCGTCGGGGGCGTGTATTGGGTGGAGGCAACTGACACGGTCAACATCGCCAAACTTCTCATGACCATCGGTGTCGGTGTCGCTTACGGTCTGGCCCTCCTCTTCCGCACCCGAGGCATCCTCTTTGGCACCCGGCTCTCTTGGGTCTGCATCATACTGTTCATCGTCGCCTTGCTCTCCCTCTACCCGGTTAACACCAGCCGTCCGGATCTTCCGGTCAGCTCCGAATCCTTTAGCCCTCACCCGTGAACGAAGCGGGTCCCACTTTATTCGTCGTGGGTGCCTCGCACCACACGACGCCGCTAGACTGGCGCGAGCGACTCTCCATCGGCCCCGACAAGATGCCTGCCCTGCAAAGCCAATTCGCAGCGCTGTCAGGCCTGCAGGAATTCACGATTCTTAACACTTGTAACCGCATCGAGATTTACGGTGTCGCCGCCGACGCCGATGCCATCGATTGCCTCCAAACCACATTCTGCGCCGCCCAAGAAATCGCTCGCGCCGAATTTGCCAAAGTACTGATCAAGCGCCACGGCCCCGATACGATCCGACACCTCATCGCTGTCGCCTCCGGTCTCGACTCTCAACTCGTCGGCGAAAACGAGATCTTCGGTCAGCTCAAAGCCGCCTATGCCGCAGCCCAAGCGACTTCCACCGTCGGGCCTGTCCTTAACCGCGTGTTCCAGAAAGCGTTTCAAGCCGCCAAACACGTGCGCACTCACACCGCCATTTCCGAGGGCCAGGTCAGCACCGCCAACGTTGCCGTGGATCTCGCTCTCACGATTTTTGGTGATCTTTCCAGCGCTCGCGTCCTTCTCGTCGGAGCCGGCGAAATCGGCGAAAAGTCCGCCAAAGCCTTCCGTAGTCGTGGAACCCGTTCGATCACGGTCTCCAGCCGCACCGCCGCTCACGCCATGAAACTCGCGAGCACCCTCGACGCCAGCGCCATTCCCTTCGAGAAAATCCACTCCCACTTGGCCGACTTTGATATCGTGGCCTGCGCCACCGCCGCCCCTGGCGCGATTTTCACTGCCGCCACTTTCGCTCAAGCAATGAAGTCGCGCCCCGCCTCGCCCCTGTTCCTCATCGATCTCGCCCTGCCCCGCGATATCGACCCGTCGGCCGCCGAACTCGACAACGTCTACCTCTACAACCTCGACGATCTGGCCAAAATCTCCGAACAGAACCGCACCGCCCGCCTCGGCGAGGTCGAGAAGGCCAACGCCATCATCAAGGAACGCACCGCGCGACTCTGGCAAAACATCCAAAATCAAGTCCCCGGCTCCGGCATCGACTAACCAATTGTCTCTCATCTCGGTGCCATCACTCTCGCCGGACGCGTCTTTGACGAAGCGATCGATTTTTCCCCAAAGTCACTCGGATTCAATCTCTTCAAAGACCCGACCTTGGCACGAGGCCTACGGCACTTCGCGGTCTTCGTCGTCCTCCACCGCCACAGATGAGATCTTTGGGAACTCAATAAGCCCTGACCTTTACCCCTTTCGCCTCCGCTAATTCCCCATCATTTCACCCAAAATCGTATCGACAAGCGCTGTCCTGCCCGCCTCCTTCATCCTCATGGCCCAGTCCGAAGTCCCATTGTTCCGTAAGTCTGACATCTTCGTCGATATCATCATCGTCACCTCATTTTTCGCGTTTTTGTTCCTTAAAGTGCTCCCATCACACGTGCCTTCCACCGATCCCCAGATGATCACCCTTTGGTCCGCCGGCACCGCTGCCTGCATGAGTGGTGTTTTCTGGCTCGCTTCGTGGATGTTTCGGGTCGTCTACCGTTACCAAAAAGAGCTCAACGCTCGCTCGTAACCCCAACTTTATGCGACCGAATCGTTTTGACCGTCACCGTGGCGTGATTTGAGTCAAGCCGTGCCCCTCGACCCCGCTAACTCGCTCCCTCGCACCACCTCGGCGGTGGAAGACTACCTTGAGCGCATCAGCGAGCTCATAAACACCAAGGGTTACGCTCGGGTCGTCGACATCGCGGCCGAGCTCAAGATCTCCCAAGCCAGTGTCACCACCATGGTGCAACGCCTCGATGCCGAGGGATTGGTAAACTACGAGAAATACCGCGGCATGGTCCTCACCCCCGCTGGCGAAGCCGTCGCCGCCCACATCGCTCATCGCCACGAGCTCCTCACCAATTTTCTCCGTCAACTCGGGCTCGAAGAGCATGTCATCTCGCGCGACGTCGAAGGCATGGAACACCACGTGAGCCCGGAAACCTTCGCTGCCCTCGAACGCCTCACCCAGCATCTCGACTCCGACGAAGCCCTCCGAACGAAGCTCCGCGGCTAACTCCAGCACTCCGAAGGGAGGGCGCGCCGCCCCGCCCCTTCCTACCGGTAACCTCAAAGCCCCCCCCCCCTTCAGCCTCAGACATCCGTTTTAACAAAAGAAAACGGATAAAAACAGCGCCCCACCGCACCGAATCCCCACCGCCGGAGCCAGCTCCAGGACATCTCACTCAAGGCCGGACGAACAAGACCTCCGAGACGCTCAACGACCAGACCGCGTAATTTTTCAGCTAGGATCGAAAATGTAGGAGCGGTTTTATACCGCGAAGGTTCGACTCGGTGCGAAGCTCGGTGCGCTCGGTGACTTGCTCCGACCACGGAGTTTTGCATTAACCAGTTGGTTCGATTTTCGACCCGCGTAGTTCAGTTGAACTCAGTCATCGACGGACCTTTAGTCTTCGTCGTCTTCAGCTGCTTCTCGAGCGGCCTTTCGCTTCTCCACCTGCATGGCCGCGGCGATCGCGATCCAATAAAGGAGGTAGAGTGAAATCGCCAAAATTGACTGATTAAAGGGATCCGGCGTCGGCGTCACCAATGCAGCGACCACGAAACACAACACCAGCGAATGACGCCACCAGCTTCGCAGCTTAGCACTCGTGACCAGCCCCAAATAGGACAAAACCACGATTACCAGCGGAAATTCGAAGGCTGCGCCCACCCCGAGGGTCAGCCAAATCAACGTCCCGTAATAAGACCCCGGCGTCCAACGCGTGATAAACCCAAAAAGTGCATTCAGCTCGATCGATACCCGAATCGTGCCCGGCACGAGGAGGAAGAAACTAAAACAGACCCCGAGTAAAAACAGCACCATCGCCGCGATACACCCTGGGGCGACCAACTTAAGTTCCCGATCGCGCAAGGCGGGAGACACAAATTGCCCCAGAAAAAACAGCAAAAAGGGCGCTGACATAATGAGTCCACCCACGAAACACATCTGAATCACAACGGTGAAACCCTCCATCACCGACGTCGTGCCCAAATCCAACGCAAACTGCGGGTAATCCCCCTTCACCGACTCAAGCGGCCACGTGAGGATACTGTTAAACTTCTTCAGAAAAACGCCGATCAACGCCGCGCAAACCGCGAACGCGATCGCACTCTTGACCAGAGTCCAACGCAGTTCCTCCAGATGGTCGAAAAACGCCATCGGCTTCTCCCGCTGAGGCACCGCCGCCTCCGCAGGTTCTAGGGAATATTCGTCTTGTTCGTCAGAGTTCGCCATCGCATGAAATCAATAGAGCCCGCCATCGTGCGAGATTCCAGCACAAGGGAAAGACGGGAATTCATTTTTCCGCGCCAATCTTTACTCCCGCCAAGTAAACGCATGGCAAAGCGCCGTCCCCGCCGCGTCCGCCTCGTCACTCGCCAACTGCCGTCCGTGGCCTAAAAGCCCCATCACCGTGCGCGCCATTTGCTCCTTACTCGCTCGACCCGCCCCCACCACCGCTTGCTTCACTCGCAAGGGCGCATACTCAAAAACGGGTAATTCATGCAAAGACACCGCCGTGATCGCCGCGCCGCGCGCCGCGCCCAATATCTGCGCAGTCTGAAAATTCTGCACATAAATCGTCTGCTCCAGCGCGACGTGCTTGATTTGAAAGTCCCGCACAAACGCCGTAATCGCCCGGTGAATCTCGGCTAAAGCCATCGGCATCGGCACGGTCGACTTGATTCTCACCGTCTGGCACCGCAACAGCAACGGCTGCCTCCCCGGCACAAACTCGATCAATGCCAGCCCCGTGCCCCGCAAGGAAGGGTCGACCCCCAGCACCTGCCCCGAGAACGGCGATCGCTGCATATTGGGCAAGAGCAACGTGCGGCTCCGTTTAGCCGCCGCCGCCTTCGAAGCCGGCACCGCGTCCCCCGCCAACTTCGCCTTCCACATATCACGCACATTCATCCGAGCCATAGTTCAAAGAAAGAGCCTAACCACAGTTCGCCCCAAATAAACACAGATATTCAGAAGATTCCGCGACGGCGTAACTTCAGCAAAGAAGAATCCCCCCCCCCCAGCTTTCTCTCCTTTGTTGCCTTTGGTAAAAATCAATCCCGCCCCTTGGAGCCCAAAAATAATTCAGTATGTCAGCCTCAGTCCGTAGTCGGCAGACCGCGCCTTTGTGCTTCAGTCGCTCAAAGCGCACCCACTTGATCACCCCTTCGCGGCACGATCTTCGATCGCACCATCTCCGTGGTCACGCGCTCCGTCGTGTCTCCCGCCGTGCGGAATGGTCAAATAAAGCGCTGCCTCTCGGCTTTGTTCTCCCTGTGACCCTCTGTAAAAATCAATCCTGCCCCTCCGCACGCTCTCCGTTTTTGCGTTTTTGCGTTAAAAACAAGCCCGCCCCACCGTCACTACCCCTCGGACCCCGGAAATCAGATTCAGCGCGGAACGGTAGTGAAACCATTAGGGTCCATTCGTGGTTTAAAAACACCGCCCCTCGGTCCCCTCAAAACAACAACTTCAACCCGGCCAGCGCACTCAGCCACAGCGCCAACGACTCGAAAAGCTTTTGATCGATCTTCTTCAGAATCTTCCGGCCGATAAACGCCCCCACAAAAACCGCCGGCACTAGGACCAGATTGCCCATAAAACTCTGCCAGTTGATCAAATCGAGATTCATCATGAATGGCACCTTGAAGGAATTGATGATCAGGAAGAACACCGCCGCGGTCCCCATATACTGCATCTTTGGCAGGCACATGGCTAATAGGTAGATCGCCATCAAGGGACCCGCCGCGTTCGCAATCAAAGTCGTGAATCCCGCCAACACCCCTATCGTCGCCGCGAAACCAAAACTCCTCTCCGCCTCGCCGTCGGTCGCCTTTCTTCGCCGCCAGAGGTGCAACGCCACCATCGCCAACACGATGCCACCGACGAGTAAACTGGCCTGCCGATCATTGATCATACCCATCGTGAGCCATCCCAGAACGACCCCGCCCGCGGTCCACGGAAACAACCGCACCAAGTGCTTCCATTGCGTGTGCTGCCGGTAAGACCTCGCCGCCACCAGATCGGCGCAAATCAATAACGGGAGCACAAACCCACTCGCTTCCCTCGCCGGCAACACATTGGCAAAAATCGCCACCGAAACCATTCCCAGCCCCCCAATCGCCGTCTTCGAGATGCCGATAAACAACGCCGCGAACACCACGATTACCCACTGCCAAGGTTCTAGATTCATCGCCGCTCCTTAGGTGGAAGTAAACGGAACGCGGTCCCCGACAATTTTCTAAATTCAAATGACATGGTAAGGTAAAAAAAATCCAGTCCCACCGGTCTGAAGCCCCCCTCCCCACTCTGCGAGACATCCATGACTAAAAAGGTGAGCGCGGCGGGTAGAGCACAGCGTCCTCATTCATTGCGACCCATGATGCCCATCCAGACTAGGGCCCATTGCCACAATACGGGAGCGGGTTTACCCCGCGACAATTTGAACGCAATGCACCCACCAAATTGTGCCCGCCTCGCCCGATGGGCGCCCGCATCGGTCACCCCCTCCGCTCACTTCGTTCGTTCCGGGGCAAGTCACTTCGTGACTCACCATCTACGCGCTCTCACGCGCCGCCATCACCCGTTTCTCTCCTCTGTTTACTTGTGAAAAAGATCCGGTTTGTCCGCCATAGTCTCACCCTGCGGGAAGACGGAGAGGGCCTCAGCATCACAACTCCTTTCAGTGCGTCAGCCCTCCGCGTCTTTTCGTTAAAAATCAACCTGCCCCACCGCCACTGCCTCCCGGCACTTGAAAAATGGTTCCAGTGCGTAGTCGGTAGGACGGAGCCTTTGTTCTTCAGTTGCCCGACGGACACCCACTTTATCACCCCTTCGGGGCACACCGTCCCGGGGCACCATCTCCCGCGCTCCGTCAGGTCCATTCGTGGTAAAAACAACCCTGCCCCACCGCTTTGTTTTCTTCGTTCCCTTTTGTAGAAAAATAACCTGCCTCACCGCCCTGCCTCTCAGCCCTCAAGCCCAGAGCTTCTCAATCTCCTCCAACGTCTTCCCTTTCGTTTCCGGAATCACTTTAATTGCCAAATAGAGCGCCGGCACGCAGGAAAGCGAAAAAATCCAGAACGTCCCGGCCGGAGTAAGAGTGTCCAACATCCACGGCACCACCTGGCCCACTAACGCCGTGCCCACCCATAAGGTCAAAGTCGCAATCGACATCGCGGTTCCTCGAACATTGATCGGATAAATCTCCGATAACAGCGTCCAGATGACCGGACCAAACGAGAAGGCAAAACTCGCAATAAACAGCAGGATAAAACCCATCAGCCAATAACCACTGGTCACACTAAAATAAAACAGCAGCCCCACCATGATGAGCGAAAACATAATTCCTGACACCCCGAATATAAGTAACGGCCGACGTCCCAGCTGATCAATTTTCCAAATCGCAATGAGCGTGAAGACCACGTTCACGATCCCAATAATCACCTGCCCCCCGAGGGCATCCGACAAAGCAAAACCCGCCTCCTCCAGAATCCGAGGACCGTAATAGATAATCGCATTCACCCCGCAGATTTGTGTGAGGAACGCCAGCGAGGCTCCGATGAAAAGCGCCTTCCTGAATCCGGGTTTGAGCAACGTCTGCAGTGGGGCCGCTTCATGGTCGACCGTATCCTTGATCTCCTGGAGCTCCACCTTCGCCTTCTCCGGACCATTGATTCTGGCCAGAATTTCAAAAGCCCGATCCTCCTTGTGCTTCAATGCCAGCCACCGCGGACTTTCCGGTATCAGCAACACGAGGACAAAGAAGAACAGAGCCGGAACGCACTCGCTGCCAAACATTGCCCGCCACACCTCATCGCCGATGATCCAGGAGAACAGCTCGGAGCTGAAGGTTCGGTGCGATAGCTCCAACAAAGAAGCGTTGGCGAAATACGCCAACAGAATACCCACCGTAATCGCCAACTGATACAACGTCACCAGACGTCCTCTGATCTTCGGCGGAGAAATTTCGGCGATAAAAAGCGGCGACGTCATGGAAGCCACCCCCACGCCAATGCCCCCAATCAATCGATAGATAATCAAGGTCGATAACGTCGGTGCCATCATGCACCCGATGGCCGAAATCAAGAAAAGCAGACCCGACAATAGTAGAGCTTTTTTACGGCCAAACCAATCATTGAGCACCCCCGTGAACATCACGCCAAGGATGCACCCCACCAATGCGGATGAAACGAACCACCCTTCCGAAACCGCATCCAATTCGAATTTGGTTTTTACGAATCCGATCGTGCCAGAGATAATGGCCGTATCGTATCCAAACAAAAAGCCGCCAAGAGCGGCCACGAAGGCGACGAGAACGAGGTAAAGCATGGGGTAAACAGGGGGAGGGGCTGGGTGACCTGAGCTAGAATAAGACACCCCCCACCCCCAACGTCGAGCCAGACTCCCAAGCCTCTGAGAAAAATAGCGAGCAGCGATTAGAATCCCCCTCCCGTCTGCCTAGATAGGGGAGCGAGTTTACCCCGCGACTGCCTGACTTCAATCCCCTCAAACACTCCCCTACCCTCCGTTACCTCCTATAAAAAACAGCCCTGCCTCTCGGCACAAAAACAACTTCAGTGCGTAGTCGGTAGACGGAGCCTTTAGTGTCCATTCGTGGTTAAAAAAATCAGCCCTGCCCCCCCCCCCGCGCTGTTCCCTCTGTTGCCTCCTGTAAAAACAGTCCCTGCCCCTCAGGCCAAAAACTCCCCCTCGTTAACCTGGAAAATCTGCCAAGCCCCCAAGGCCCCGTCCGGCGCCACCGTGCCCGTCGCAATCACCTGCGCCGCCTTCGGCACCGCTGCCCAGAAACGCGCCCGCCGCACTGGGTCCAGCTCCCCCAAAACATCGTCCGCCAGCAAAACCGGGCACACCCCACTCTTCGCCCGAAACCACTCCGCCTGCGCCAATCGCAACGCGAGCACCAACGCCCGCTGCTGCCCCTCCGATGCAAAGTCCTTCGCCGCTTTCGTGTGCAACGTGAAATCAAAATCGTCCCGGTGCGGCCCACTACTCGTCGTGCGCATCGCCCGATCTCTCTTCCGGTTCTTTCCCATCTTCGCCCGCAACCCCGCCGCATCCGTCGCCACATCCGGCGCATAAGCAAACCCCACCGGCTCCGCGTTGTCCGCAATCTCTGAATACGCCGCGGTCAACGATTTCGCCAGCGTCTCCAACCCCACCTCCCGCGACGCAATCAACACCGCCCCATGCTCCGCCAACACTTGTTCAAACGCATCCAGCTGCGCATCGCTCGCCCCACTCTTGAGCAACGCATTTCGCTCCGCCAACGCGCGATGATACCCCTGCAGCGCCTTGAGGTAACCGGCATCCATCGCCGCCAACGTCAGATCCAACCATCGCCGACGCCCACCCGGCGATCCCCGCAACAACTGCTGATCTTGCGACGAAAAAACCACCGTCGGAAATCGCCCGATCAAATCCGCCAGCCGCGTCAGTTTTGTCGCCTCCAACCACGCCTCCTTCGCCCCCGGCTTCAGCTTCAGCGTCAATCGCGTGTCCCCCTCGACCTCATGCTCAAACGTGCACGCCAGCGCCGCCTCCTTCTGCCCATGCGCAATCAGATACCGCGAGTCCGCCGAGCGAAAAGACCGCAACGCCGTGATCATTCCCACCGCCTCTAACAGGTTGGTTTTCCCCTGCCCGTTCGGTCCCACTAAAAACTGCAAACGCCCCTCCAAATCGAGCTCCGCCCCCGCGATGTTGCGGAACTGCTGCAACGCAATACGCCGGATCTGCATCAGATCGAAATTACGCCCGCCGCCGGCTTCGTTTCCGGCGCCACCACGACCAACGCATCGGCCAGCTCCTGCCAATCCTGCGCCGTCGTCGCCCAACCTGCGCTGATCCGAATCACTCGCCGCATTTCCGCTCCCGGCACCCCCATCGCGGCCAACACATGCGACGGCGCCTCCTTGCCACTTGAACAAGCCGACCCCGTTGACACCTCGATATGAGACCTATCCAACCGCGCCACCCAGCGATGATTCTCCCCGTGCGGTAAAATCAACGCCACCGTGTTCCAAAACCGTTCCGCCTCAGCCGCCACAATTTTCACTCCCTCCAACCGCCGCGTGATCTCCCGCTCAAATGCCTCCCGCATGCGCAGCCGTTCACTCTCATGGAGCACCTTCGTCTGCTCCACCTCGAGCAATGCCGCGACCATCGCCGCGATCCCCGGGAAGTCCACTGTGCCCGCCCGCTGTCCGCTCTCCTGCGAACCACCCGGCCGCACCGAAAATCCGTTTTCCCCCTTGGGCCGAAGCAAGAACCCCATGCCCTTCGGCCCCCCGAATTTATGCGCCGCGCAAAACACCCAATCCGCCTGCGCCAACCCCGCGCCCGGCAATTTCCCCAACCACTGTGACGCATCGCACACATACGCCACGTCGCCCGCCCGACAAACCTCCGCGATCTGTTCCCACGGTTGCAGCACCCCCGTCTCATTATTTGCCGCCATCACAAAAACCGCCCCGATAGTCTCCGCTTCAATCGCCGCCTGCACCGCCTCCGCCGTCACGACTCCGTTCCTGTCCACCGGTAAAACCACCACTCGTTCCCGGGGAAAATTCGCGCCAATCGCCGCCACCACACACGAATGCTCCGTCGGATTGACCGCCACCTTAGCCTCCGCCGGCAACGTTTTCGCTAAATGCGCCACAATCCCATTCGCCGACTCCGTCGCTCCGCCCGTAAAAACGACCCGATCAGGTTTACCCCCCAACACCAGCGCCACCTTATCTCGCGCCGCCTGCAACCGCAGTCCCACGCGCACCCCCGCCCGATGCGGGCTGGCAGGATTCTGCCAAGCCTCCTCCGAAGCCTGCACCCAAGCCTCCCGGGCCACCAAGCTCAGCGGAGTCGTCGCGTTGTAGTCAAAATAAGCCACGCCCCCACCGTGCTCAAGCCCTCCCCTCTGGCAAGCGAGCATCCCTCAAGAAAAACATTTCTCCCCCTCCGAGCGTAGGCTCGCCCACGCCCGTCCCCCTACCCATCCCCGCCCCCCCCGGTCCGAACGTAGGGGCGTGGCTCGCCCGTCCCCCTACCCATCCCCATGCCCCCCCCGGTCCGAACGTAGGGGCGTGGCTCGCCCACGCCCGCCCGTCCCTGCCATCACCGCCACCATCCCTGCCCCACACCCCCCGGTCCGAACGTAGGGGCGTGGCTCGCCCACGCCCGTCCGTCCCTGCCCCACCGCCACCATCCCTGCCCCACACCCCCCGGTCCGAACGTAGGGGCGTGGCTCGCCCACGCCCGTCC
>Ga0209390_10007308_pt1 | contig 14230 bp, 11 predicted proteins | sample BON01_FD_187212 | JGI IMG/M metagenome (GOLD analysis project Ga0209390, IMG submission 187212) | Freshwater microbial communities from Lake Bonney liftoff mats and glacier meltwater in Antarctica - BON-01 (SPAdes) (version 2) | ecosystem: Environmental > Aquatic > Freshwater > Ice > Glacier... | reverse complement strand
GGTTGCGACCGTAGTGGAACGCGCCGGCTCCAAATCCGGGTAGCAGAAGGACTGGAGGAGCGCGGGCGTCGGTGCCGGCGTGGTATTCGTAGTTGATGCGCTGCGTGCGACGCTTCCACACGCGCGGTGAGGTGGAGCCAGCTAGCTCTGTGGCGGTGGCGACTGGTACGGTGATCCGCAGTGCTAGCGGCCGCGCAAACGTCAACACGCGCGGCGAGGTGAAGCCGGCGACTGTGGCGGTGGTGAATTGTACGGTCGTCCGCAGTGTTAGCGTCGGCGCAAACGTTAGCGCTGCGAGGCTGAAACAGAGCATTGAGTTTAAGGGCTATCCATTACTGGTGATTCACAGACGGTTTATAATACAAAGGGGACACGAGCACACACGCACAGGGAACAGACGACAACGGTTTATATTCAGGGTCGTGCGGTACAACCTCGGGTTCCTCGGGTTAAACCCGGTACATCATCGTAACAAGAGAAATATACACAACACCGGTACACCAGAAATATACACAACACCGGTACACCGGTACTGTAGAGCTACAGGTGTTTCGTAAAGGGGTAAACTTGTCATCAATTTCCATATTGAAACCGTACAGTCATTGTCGGACACATTGCAAATGTGTCCCCAGAGCCCAACTCGGCAACGCACCATTTCTTAATCCGCGGCCGCGTCCCCGCATAAATTTTCGTAGAATATATAATATTGTATATATATATATATTATTCACATATAGTTTCTAACACTAACACTAACACATAGCACATAGCACACAGTCACAGTCTGTCTAACACAGCGACAGCGAAAAGAAAAATGTGATATTATATACCTTAACTAATATTATAGACAGTAACAGTAAGAGTGAGACGAGTAAGAGTAAGCTCCGCCTACTTCTACTTCGCCCCCCCGGCCCCCACCGCCCGTGCTGGCCCTGACTGACGCCCTGACATGGAGCCATTTCTTAAACGCCTCCCGGCTCAGGCACGCAAAGCTTACCCCTGGCCTTGGTTGTTCTGTAGCATATACTATATAGCATATAGCATGCTACAATGCTATATAGCCTCCGTCAGATGCTACAGTCACTATAGCATAGCTATATATATATATATATATATTTTTTTTTTAATCAACAAGAACTTATACTTTTTCTTACATTTAAACCACGTGTTGGGCCTAAAATAGAACTCTCCCAATAGGCAACTTCCGGGTTGACCCGAGCCGCGAGTGCCGGCGCCGGATGCCGGGCGCCATGGCATTGCGGCAGGGTGGTGTGTGACGCCTCCTGTGTGTTATTTATGCTGCTCTGGCCTCTGGCTGCTGTCGAGGGGGTAGTGTTGGTTAACCGGCCCCGCCCCGGCCGCGGCCCAAAGTCCGAAAGCTGTGTATAAACACCAAAGTTTGCCATAGGCTAGCCCTAGGATAGTATAGTACTATAGTATAGTCATAGCTATATAGCATATAGCACCCCCCAATGCTACAGATGCTATAGGCTACAGAACAACCAAGCCCAAGCCCCTGGCTGATGGCTGAGAGATCCAATGCACCATTTCTAAATTATTTCTTAAAAAAATCTGCCCGGGAACCCAACGCGTCATTTCTTAGTGGTGGGGTTTCTTAATGCCCGATAATGACTGTACGCCGTACGAGTGCATTGATATTTGGTTTAGCTCTCCTTAATACCTATCTCGCGACACGGATACAATATGCAGTATGTATGATACAGATATAGATAGATAGGTAGGTACTCGTAGTTACGCGCGTCGTAGGCGTAGGCTGATGCCGCCGAATCTTTGCATACATACATATCACACATCAATCATACGCGTAAGTTGCCCTTTACAAGAAATTGTTTTTTATTTCTAGTCGAGTGGGCATGCATCAATTGTCCTTTTATTCTTCAGGCTCGCCTGCATCGCCCACACGGTTGCAATATTATTCAATATACGCAATACTAATACTAATGCTAATGTTCGGCTATTGGGCAAGAAACGACCCCCCAGCCCCTTACTTGTATATGCCATGCACCAAACACATTTTGGCAATGACAATATCGTGTAATATATAAGATATATATATATGTACATGTATTCTGTATGTGTATAGGCACTAGCAGCTAGTTGTCATCATCAATAGTTGTAAAATAGTTCTGCTAAGTTGTAAGTGTAAGTGGCGCGCGCCGCAGGCGTAGGAAAAAAAAAAAAATCGCCCTGCGCTCAGCTTTTGTGGTGTGGGTTGTATGTATGAAGGATTTCACACACAAAAAAAAAATTGAGCGTAAGGCCCTTTTATTATGACCCATAGATACGCCTCATATACGCCCATCCCCATGTAGCAGCGTCATGATGATGATAAGTTTACCCCTACGAAACACCTAACACCCCCTCCCCACCACAGCAGCAGCCGGCCCGCAGCGGCTCACACCGCAACGGCGACACCCCTGTTGCACCAAAGAAAAGGGTAGGGCCCGTAGACGGACCGCCCCAACCGATTTATTGACCCATAGTTGGGCCACCCAAGCTCGCGCCCGAAGGAGGGCCTGGGCCCGGGGGACAGTCCAAAGGCACGTGGACGCTGGTTTCAGCCCGTCCACACGGCGTTGAAACAAAGTTTCAAAAAATCCGCACAAATCATCGTGCCAGGTTTGGGGTGGCTGCCCACCGCAGTCCAACGGCATCGCGACGTAAGGGGGGTCGGGGGTGGCAGAGCCAATACCCCGAGCCCACTCAAGTCAAGACCACCGTTGTTGCGGAAACCACGGCTAGGGAGGGATAGGGGGTGTTGCCGCACCAGGTGGCAATCCCCTATGATGAGGAGGGGTAGTGTAGTTTTGGTGTCTGGGAGAGGGGTTGAGTAGAGTGAGCTGTCCAGATTTAATGGTTTGAGTATGAGTGGATGTGTTGCCGGTAATAGTTGTGGTCGTGGGGGGCGTGCGCCTCCTTCTCCCTCCTCTTTTGCTCTTTTGAGAGCGCGAGGGTATGCACTGTTATTGGTTTGTGGATGATTAGCAGGTTAGTTGGTGTAAGGCAGGTGGGGAGTAACCTCCGTGGGTGGGGCGTGGGCCGGTAGCGATTGCAATTTGGTTTATGTGGGTCCTAGTGGTATAGGTATCGCCGGATAGGTATTCCGAGCAGGCGGGAAATGAAGGGGAAGTAAGGATAGGGTACGGGGCCTGCCTGGGAAACCTCCGTGGGATGGGCGGGGCTGCATGGTAGTGGTAATCTTGGATGTTCTGTACGGCCCTATGTAGGGCCCTACACCTACACTGTAGTGTAGCCTCTGTCAGACCCTACAGTGATGTTGTAGGGAAGCCCTGCCTAATCTCACATTTAAACCATTTAGCCTAAGCCTTAAAACAAAACTATTTTTTGGCGGCAAGCGGCTGGCGCGAAACTGCGCGCGGACTGCGATCTGCGAGCAGCGCGGCCCGCGGCCAAGGCATGGCGCCAGGTGGTGCGAGCGCTTGGCGCAACGCATCGGCGAGGCCAGCTTCCCGACCGGCACACGGGCACAGTCGTCGACAGGGTCTCCGCCTACATCCGGGTAGTTAACCCGAAAATTGCCCTAGGATAGTGTAGCCCTACAGTGTAGGACCATGCGTAGGGTGTAGCCCCCCCCGACCCTACACACCCTACACCCTACAGAACATCCAAGGTGGTAATGTGGTTGGTGGGTGGTGCCTGCATTGGTGCCACTGGACATGTGGTGTTGGGGGTTAAGGGGAATTTCCTTCAGCTGTGCAAAATACCGGTGTGGGGCGTGGCACGCGGCCTTGCGGCCCGCGGCCGCGGGTGCGTTGGGCTCCCTCGCCTTGTCAGTGTCCGTCTTGGGGAAGGCCGCCAGGTCGTTCTGGGAGTCCTCGAACATGTGCGAGGTGTCGCCCTGGGCGGCCTTGCGCGCGGCGTCCTCGACGGGCGCGAGCGGGATCATAAAGTCGCCCTGGTACCGCGAGTTGGGGTCGACCGCCACACCTTCGAGTTGGCCCCACTCGCCCATCAGGTCCGGCCCGTCCTCCCGCGCGACCGGCTGGAGGAAGGGGCCGTACTTGACACGCACTGCGCCCGGGGTGTCCGCCGGCGCCGGCGCCGGCGCCGGCGCCGGCGCCGGCGCCGGCGCCGGCGCGGCGGCCGCCGCGGCCGCCGCGGCCGCCGCGGCCGGCGCGGCCGCGGCCGCCGCGGCCGGCGCCGTCACCATCCGGCGGGCGGTGATTCTCTGGTCTCGCGGCCCCCCGGCCCCCGAGCCCTCGCCTGAGGCCTCGGCCGCGCCCTGCCCGGCCGGCGCGACGGGGCAGCCGCCGCCCCACGAGGGCGGCGGCGCAAGCAGGAGCATGAGCAGCGCCGCGACGACAAGGGCCACCAGGACGAGCCCCACCGTCTGCAGCGCGCCGCCGGGCTGCTGCGGTCGGCCGACGATGTGCGCGCCTGCGCGCAGTTCACGGGCACGGTGATCGGTCTGCTTGTGGGACTGGGTGTCGCGGCCGGTGGGGTCTACCTGTCCAAGGGCACCTCGGTCTGGGTGGATGTCGTCGCATGCCTCGTGGTCGTGCTCGTGCTCGTCATGGCCGCCCGGGCGCTGAGCGTGACATACGCCGAGAACCGCAAGGTTGCGCTCGTACAGCAGCAGTCCGCGGTGCTCGGCATGGACCCCGGCGCCCAACGCGCGACCACGTCGGTGGCCACCATCAACTGGATGGCGTCGCTGTCTGGGTTTCTCCAGGGCGGCACGTACCGCGCGATGGGGTGAGTCGCGTGGCGCAGCCCTCGTGGCGCGCCGTGCCGAGTCCGCCGCCGCCCACGCCGCCGCCCGCACCCAGCCGCGTCGGCCGCCGCGCCGCCGCCGCAGCGGCGGGGCTTAGGGTTAAGGGTTAACCCTTAACACTTAACCCGTAGGGTTACTCACCCCCCCCCCCCACGCCCCTCCGCCCCGCGCCCGCGCCGGGCTGGTCCAGCCACGCTGGGTACCCGCCGCACCGCGTGCCGCGCGGCACGCCTCGCAGCGGTCGCACCGCCGATGGCTCGGCGGGGCGCAACGGCGCGGTTGACCCTGGTGTGCAAGGTCGCCGAGCTACTGCTCGGGTTAAGGGTTCACCCCAACCCGCCCGTCCGGTGGCCACTGCGCTTTCTTTTTCACGTATACCACGCGCCCTTGCCCCAATGCGCACCAGCCTGCTTGGCGCACCGAGCGCCGCGAGCACCCGCACGTGGCCGCACCCCGTGGCCGCTCACGCCGCACCCCTGGGCGCGCACGCCGCGCCCCTGGACGCGCGCCCCAGCACCGCCCACGCCACACCCCTGGGCGCGCACGCCGCACCCCTGGGCGCGCACGCCACACCCCTGGGCGCGCACGCCGCGCCCCTGGACGCGCGCCCCAGCACCGCCCACGCCGCGCCCCTGGACGCGCGCCCCAGCACCGCCCACGCCGCACCCCTGGGCGCCCACGCCGCACCCCTGGGCGCGCACGCCGCACCCCTGGGCGCGCACGCCGCGCCCCTGGACGCGCGCCCCAGCACCGCCCACGCCGCACCCCTGGGCGCGCACGCCGCACCCCTGGGCGCGCACGCCGCACCTCTGGGCGCGCACGCCGCGCCTCTGGGCGCGCACGCCGCACCCCTGGGCGCGCACGCCGCGCCCCTGGACGCGCGCCCCAGCACCGCCCACGCCGCACCCCTGGGCGCGCACGCCGCGCCTCTGGGCGCACACGCCGCACCCCTGGGCGCGCACGCCGCGCCCCTGGACGCGCGCCCCAGCACCGCCCACGCCGCACCGTGGCCATTGCACGTAAAATGTCGAGCCAGGATAGAAGGCAATCGATCGTTTCATGGCGGCCGTGGTTCGGGTTGTCATAGGCCTTCTCATCGTCATCGTCTGCGCGATTGTGGTCGCGATCGCTGTGAGCGCGCGCCCGGGCTCGGGCACAGATGTGGGCACAGGCGCAACCGCAGCTGTGGCGGCGACGCAGGCGGCCGAGGCGGCCGAGGTGGAGGCGAAGGCTGTGGCCAAGGCGGCCGAGGCGGCCGAGGTGGCGGCGAAGGCTGTGGCCAAGGCGACCGAGGCGGCCGAGGCGGCCGAGGTGGCGGCGAAGGCTGTGGCCGAGGCGTAAGCAAAGGCGTTGGCCGAGGGGGTCGTGGCGGGTCCGGGCGATTTGTCTAGTTCTGTCATCGGACCAGACGCAGAGGTGTGGGACCCAGCCAACGGGTCTGTGTCCGAGTCTACGCCTGCGCCACCCCGGCCTGCGCCGCCTGCGCCGCCTGCGCCGCTTGCCCCGCCCGGCGGCACCGCCACAGCCGACCCCATCGACGCCCCCGCCACCATCACCGCCCCCGAGGTTAACCCTAACCCCCTGACCAACGGGTCCATGTCCGAGTCTACGCCGGCGCCGCCCCGGCCTGCGCCGCTTGCGCCGCCTGCGCCGCCTGCGCCGCCTGCGCCGCCTGTGCCGCCTGCGCCGCCCGGTGTCACCCTCGCAGCCAACCCCATCGACGCCCCCGCCGTCTCCACCCCCAACCGGGACTCCCTCGGCGACCCGCCCTCCAAGGAGTGGTGCGGGCGCCGCTGCACGGCGTTTCCTCGGCGTAGGGGCCCTCGAGCCGCTGGCCGCGCGTGCGGTAGACGGGCGCCTCGCCCAGCTCCCAGAAGGCGCGCAGCGCCTCGTGGTTGAGCCACCGCTCGACGCGCGCGGCGGCGCGCGCGGGCGAGGGCGCGCACGCGGGCGCGAGGCGGCAGCCGGCCTTGTTCGCAAAGTTGGGCTCGACCAGGGGGCAGGTGCCGAGGCCGCCCGCCGCGGCCGGGCCGGCAAAGGGCGCCGACGGCTCGTTGGGCAGGCTGCGCAGCCGCGTGCGCTCGTCCCAGCGGTAGGCGCGCGAGCCGTTCGGCGCGGCGAGGCCGATGGCGCGCAGCGCGCCGATCGCGGCGGCGCTCGGCGCGCAGAGCCGCGTGTTGGTGGCGAGCCCCGCGCCCGGCGACCGCAGCACCAGCACGCCGTCGTCGGCGCCGGCGTACCCGGCCTGGATCGGCACCAGGGCGGCGTCGGCGCCGAGCCGGGCGGTGGTGGCCGGCAGCGGCGCGTCGGGCGGCAGCGCCACGGCCGGGTTGGACGCCGTGTAGCCGACGCCCCCCGAGCAGGCGATGCTCGCGAGCGTCACGCGACCGCCCACGCGCTCCTCCACGGCGCAGAGCAGCAGCGGCTCGCCGGCCGCCCTGGGCCGGCCTTCGGCGTCGAGCGGCGCCATCGGCTCGGCCGGCCGCGGCCCCGCCTCGCCGACGAAGCGCATCGCGCCCGCGGCGTCGACGCTCAGCCAGCTGCCGACGTAGTCCGCCGAGAGCGTGTAGGGCAGCCACTCGGACCCCGGCTCGCACGGCGCGCGCGCGCCGCCGGCGAGGGCGGGGGCGAGGTCGCCCAGGTTAACCCCGTTGTTCTTTGTGATGTCGTAGATGTGCGGGCTCGCCATGGAGCGAAAGTAGGGGCGCAGCAGCGTGGCCGGCAGCGCCATCTGCGCCGCGAGCCAGGCCTCGCGGCCGGCGGCCGGGTCGAGCGACAGGTGGGCGTCGATGCCGGCGTCGGTGCCGCCAAACGTGGCCTGCATCAGCGCGCGCGCCGAGCGCGCGCGCGCGGTCGGTCCGAGGCGCACGCCCGCGCCGCCGTGGCGCCGCACGTGGTAGCTCGTGTCTGGCGCGTCGGGCGCGGCAGCCGGCAGCTCCTCGACGACGCAGGGGAGGTCGGGGCACGAGACAAAGAGCGGGTCGACCAGGGAGGCGCCCTCCCACCCGCCACCACCGTAGCTACGCGCCACGGCCACCGCGCGCCCAGTCGCCGGTTCGAGCCGCTCGAGGACCACCACCTCGTCGGGCTCGGACGCCCCGAGGGCGACGCGGCCCAGTGCAAACACGGGGGCGCTGGGCGGCGCGCCGGGGGGGGCGGGGGGCGGCGAGGCCGGCGAGGGCGGCGGCGGCGAGGGCGGCGGCTTCGAGGGCGGGTAGGGGGGCAAGGGGGGGGCGGGGGGGTCCGGCGGCGGCTGCCGCGCTCCCTCGCGCGCGGCGCGCTCGGCGCGCCCGGCTGGCAGCTCGACGTCTGTGCGGTCGACTACGCGCGCGTGCTCACCGCCGTCTGCCCGGCCGACGGCCCGGTCGCGTGGGGCGCCGCGCCCTGCACCGTCTGCCTCGTGGCCCCGCACCTCTTTCGCGCCGGGCAAGGCTCCCTCCAGCGCTCGGACGAATGCCACGCCTCGGTCGTCTCGACCTTTGTCGTCGAGCGCGGCCCCGCGGCGCAGGCCGACCGGAGCCTCGCCCTGCTCGTCGTGGCCGCCGCCCTCGACGAGTGCCACCTCGGACGATGCGCCAACCGCGGCTGCCTGCGCAGCCGGGACGAGGCGTACGCCCTGCGCCTGTGCCCCACCTGCTGGCGCAAGCTCCAGCTGGCCGGGCTGGCGCCCGACGTGCCGGCCGCCGCGGCCGCACTCCACCGCGCCACGCGCGACAAGCCGCCGTTGGCCGCCTCGCGGCCCTCGCCAAAGAAGGCGAGCTCCACGCACGCCTCGGGGGCAAACTCGTAGTAGGCGCCCGGCCCGCCCTGGTTGGGCACGTGCCAGACGCGCGGCGTCGTCGGCGCCGCCTGGGCGGCGCACTCGGCGCCGCTGCAGGCGAGTGGCGCCTCGAGGCGCGCCAGGACGGGGTAGTCGCAGGCGCCGCTGCCGCCGCGGCAGAGCGCGCCGTGCAGCGCGCCGCCCGGCTCGGCGCGCGCGGCGGCCGCCTGCCCCGCGCGCCAGTGCCAGGCCGGGTGGGCGGCGCCCAGGTAGCGGAACGTGGCGCCGGCGCGCAGGAAGGCGCCGCCGGCCGCCTTGTGGCAGAGCGCGTAGCCGTCGCCCAGGTGGCCGTCGAAGAGCGTCATCTTGGGGAAGGCGTCGCGCCCGCTCGGCTCGGTGCGCATCGGGTCGATGGTGTTGGTGTCGGCGTAGACGCGCTCCACGTTGGAGCGGGCGGGCTGCTGCTGCACCCCGGTCCACACGCGCGCCATGTCGGTCACATCGGCAAGGTTGTAGCTCTCGAGGGGCTCGCCCGCGGCGTCGCGCTGCGGCGTGCCGTTCTGGTGCAGCAGCACGGTGCCGATAGTGAAGAGCTGCATCAGCTCGCGCGCGTAGTTTTCGTCGGGGTACGCGCCGCAGGGGTTGTCCGAGGGCGTGGCGCCGGGGCACGAGAGCGGCCGGTTGCCGGCAAACGTGAGGTAGTCGCCCATCAGCGGCGAGTAGCTCACCTCGCGCAGCAGCTGGTGGAAGCTGCCCAGGGCGTTGCGCACCAGGATGTCGTGGAAGGCCAGCTTCGGCTCGCTCATGGTGAACTCAGGCATCTGCGTGTTCTCGGCGATCACGAGCTGCGAGAGCGCCCACGCGACGCGCAGGCGCAGCTGGTCGGGCGCCGCGAGCGCCGCCGCGAGCCAGGCCACGTCCGGCCCGTGGAACTCGTCGTAGCTGCTCGTGCTGCGCGGCGCCGACAGGTCCTGTCTCTCTTGGCGGTTGCAGTACTACGACGGCAAGACGGGCCAGGCCCCGCGTGCCGCGGTTGCACCCAACGAATCGGAGGATGCAGTAGACCTGCGGAACAAGATCAAAGCGGTCAAGTCGACTGACCGTGACATCGACGAGTACCTGAAGCTTCTATACTCCCATTGCACGGCTATCCTGGCCGCCGCTCCAAGCTCGGGCAGGCACAGCAGCCCGACGAAGAGCGCCAATTGTAACGCCAGGAACACCGCCGACATTGCGCCCCGCTATGCAGGTGCCATCCATCCCGCGGGTCGTGGTGCGGGTCTGACCCACCCTGGGTACCCCCCCCCAAGCCGGGCGGACTCACGCGGTTTGCCCCGGTTGAACCCAGTGGGTCACGCGCGCACCGGCGCCGCGACCGGCTGTGGGCCGGGGAGCTAGGGCTGGGGGGGCTTGGCCCCTGGCACGGCCTCGGGCACGGCCTCGGGCACGGCCTCGGGCACGGACCCGCTGCAGCCGTCGCCGTCGCCGTCGCCGTCGCCGGCCTCGGCCTCGGCCTCGGCCCTGGCCTCCGCCTGGCCGGAAGCGCGCCCAGGCCGCCCTCTGCGTTCACGCGCACGCCGAGCCCGCCGCGGCCCCGCCCGAGCCCGCCGAGCCCGCCGAGCCCTCGGCCGCCGGCGCGTGGACGCCCACGCGCATGCGCCTGTCCGTGCGGCCGCGCCCGGCGCCCGGCGGCGCCGCGGCGTGGCCCCTCGTGTGGGACGCGCGCTGCGCGCGCGCCTTCCGCGCCCACCGGCCGGCCGGCCCAGCCGGGCCGTGCGCGCTCTACGCCGCCGGCGGCATCGCGCCCGCCAGAGTCGTGACCGCGCCGCAGTGGGACGCCGAGACGGAGCTCGGCCGCTACGCGCCGCTCGCGGCGGACGAGCCGCGCGTGCTCGCCTTCCTGGGCGAGGACGCGCGCGCGCACGCGGCAGTGGCCGCCGCCGCCGCCCGCGTGCGCGGCGTGGTCGACGTCGCGTTTGACAGCGCGCTCTGGCAGTGGAAGGGGAGCACCCACGTCACCGTCGACGCCCCGTACGCCAGCGGACGCCGCACAGGCGTCCTCGTGCGGTGGGTCCGGGTCTGGTCGGCACCCGCCGAGTAGCGACTCCGCACCTCGGTCACACCTCGGACAGCTCAACAAACACAGCGAGCGAGTCCAGAGCGCAGCGAGCTCAGCGCATGCAGCGACCAAGTCCAGAGCGCGGCGAGCTCAGCGCATGCAGCGACTAAGTCCAAAGCGCAGCGAGCTCAACAAACACAGCGATCGAGTCCGCGATGCTGGGTGGCCACACCAGCAGGCTGGTCGCCGAGATGGCCATGCCAAACTTCTTGTTGAGGAACCAGAGCCCGGTGGTCTCCACCACGGCTATGCACTGGGCGCCGCGCACCAGATCGGCCTCGCCGCCCGGGCGCCACTCGATGTTGTCGCCCACGTGCGAAACGACGACCTGGATCTTGGTGGCGTAGCTGCCGTCCAGGTTGACCTTGAGGCGCACGGACGGGCTGCGGCCCTCCTGGGCCGGCAGCTTGACGATCGGGGTGTACATGTCGCGGACCGAGTCGCAGTCGAGTGTCTTCTTGAACCATGCCGCGCAGTTGCCGTGGGCGGCTGCCACGTTGGCCTGGTCGACCCCCTCGAGCACGCGGCGAGCCTCGGCGGGGACCGAGACGCTCAGGCTGCAGCGCGACGCGTCCGAAGCCGAGAGCCCGGGGCGGTCCGGGTGGTCGAGTCCAAAGATGATGGTCTGCCGGTCGGCGGTCGACGTGCTCAGCTGGACCGCCAGCTTGGCGCCGTTGTAATGGACCGGAACGCGCATGCCGTTGGCGGCCTGCTTCGGCGTGCCGTAGGTGATGCTCGGGACGTCGATCGACGAGATGAGGTCGGCCATCGTTTGCGGAGTGGAAGGGGGGGGGGTTGCTGCTGTGCCACACCGCGACAGGGGCCCCAGCGGCGGCGAAACTGACCCGTGCCACCCCAAGCCCCCCCCACCCCCCTGCGCCTCGTGGGCGGCGCGCGCACTCCCCGTGGGCGGCGCACGCCCTGTGGTCGGCGCGCGCACGCCCCGTGGTCGGCGCGCGCACGCCCCGTCGGCGGCGCGCGCACGCCCCGTGGGCGGCGCACGCACGCCCCGTGGGCGGCGCACGCACGCCCCGTCGGCGGCTCACGCACGCCCCGTGGACGGCGCACGCACGCCCCGTGGGCGGCGCACGCACGCCCCGTGGGCGTCGCCCCGTGGGCGGCGCGCGCACGCCCCGTGGGCGGCGCCCCGTGAGCGGCGCGCGCACGCCCCATGGGCGGCGCACGCACGCCCCGTGGGCGGCGCGCGCACGCCCCGTGGACGGCGCACACACGCCCCGTGGGCGGCGCACGCACGCCCTGTGGGCGGCGCGCGCACGCCCCGTGGGCAGCGCGCGCACGCCCCATGGGCGGGGGCTGGGCGGCGGCGCGGGCGGCGGGGTCGGAGGGGGGCTGGGCGGCGGCGCGGGCGGCGGCGTGGGTGGCGGTGGCGGCGGCGGCGGCGACGGAGGAGGCGGCGGGGGTGGCGGTGGCGGCGGGTCGGGTTGCAGGGGTGCCATGGGTGGCATAGACGAGGGCGAGGGAGGGAGGGGTGGCGGGGGCGAGGGCGGGGGGGGCAGAGGTGGCGGGGGCGAGTGCGGGTACGAGTGCGGGTGCGGCGGGGGCAGGGGCTCCCCGCCGCGCGTCGCCTGCTGGTTGCCGGGCGGGGGCGGCGCGCGCGCAGGGCAGAGCACCGAGAGCTGGTCGCAGCTCCAGGGGCAGAGGTGCCCGACCAACAGGCCCATGCCGCCGCCCTCGCCGTTGTCGGTGAGGTCGGTGTCGCACGCCACCGCCTCGGACTCGAGCATGATGGCGCACGCCTCCGGCCCGCTCACCTGCTCCGGGGTGAAGCCGGCCAGGTAGATGGCGCGCGCCAGGAAGCTGGTGGCGTCGTCGTCACAGTTGGGCCGGCAGAAGAAGCCGGCCTCCGCCCCAGCGGCCCACTCCTCAGGCGCGGCCCAGTTGCCCAGGCCGAGCCCCGGGTCGCACGCCAGCCCGTCCTGCGTCGGGCAGAAGGCATGGGGCTGCCCAGAGGCGCAGGTGCTGTTTAGCTGGGGGCAGCCCTGCTCCACCTCGCCCGGGCACGCGGCGGGCTCCCAGGACGCGGCGCACACGCACGGTGTTGGCGGCACGTGCGGCGCGCCGCCAGGGCACGCGTCGCAGGGGTGGCACTCGGGCGCGCGCGCCGCGGCCACGGGCGCCTCGCCCGCAAACGTGGCCTCCAGGAGCGCCGCCACCTGGACCGCGCTGATGGTGTCGTTGTAGTAGTCCAGCTCCAGCCAGACGTGCCGCGGGTCGACAAGGCGCGTGGCGACGAGGCTCGCGCCTGGCTCAGCCGCGACCGCGAGGTGCACGACGCGCTCCACCGCGGCGAGCTCGACCGTGACGGAGAAGTCGAGCGAGAAGGCGGCGTTGCACACAAACGGCTGCGCGGCGCCGGCGGCGCCAGCGGCGCCAGCGCAGAGGATGGCTGCGTGGAGTTTGCTGGCGAGTCGCCCCATGGATGAGCCGCGCCTCGGGGGGTCCGGTCCACTGACAATGGCGTGCCATTTTTTTCGCTGCGTGTACCTGCCGGGCACCCCCGGCCGCCAATGCTCACGTGCGCCGACTGGGTGTTGCTGACCGACCGCAGCGTCGCCGCCGAGCTGACGGACGAGCAGCTCGCGATCATGGCACACAACGGCTGCCCCGAGGTGGTGGTGGACTACGCCGCAGAGGGCAACGGCGGCCTGCCCCCCTGCCAGACGCTGCCGCATTTCTGGGCGCTGTGCAACACCCAGGCGGCGTCGTGCTCTCCGGGCGTGCATGAGACGCCGGCCGACCTCGAGGCCCTGGTGGCGCTGGCGGCGCGCGCGCCCGCGCCGGCCCGGTAGCGGAAAAAATGTGTGCGCTCATGTAGCAGCCTCGCTTGGACATGGACCCAGCGGTGACCCCGACCGGAACGCGCAACATGACCGAGTACTCCAACGGCTCGAGCTCCCGGGAGAGCCTCAGCGAGGCGGTGGGCACCTACAGCCTGAGCGTGGCACCCAACGCCAACGCCTGCCCGGCCGGCGCCAACGCGAGCTGCGCGATCGACAAGAAGCCGGTCCTGTCTAAAAGCTCGGGCTCGTAGCCTCGAGGACCCAGCTGCGGCGGGAGGTGTGCACCTGGTCGTGCGTCACGACGAGGCACGGCGCCTGGGCGCCGGGGTCGCAGAAGTAGGCCGTCTCGAGCCCGCGGCCCTTGGCCACGCACGTGACCACCGCGCCCCGGGCGCAGTCCTGCTGCGCCTCGGCCAGGCTGGCGTGCTTGGCGACGCCGCGGTCGGAGCAGCGGTCGGTGCAGCGGGCGGCGCCGTCCATCCCCGCTGGCAAGCCCCTCCCCCAGGGAGGCTAAAAACGGGAGGCGCGCGCCGGCGAGGCCAGGCGAGGCGAGGCGAGGCTAGGTTGTCCGCTCGGTGACGATCTCCATGCGGAGCGCCTGCAGCGCGCAGTCCTCGTGCGAGCCGTCTGGCAGGTAGCGACGGACCACCACGGGCGCGCGCTGCTCGAGCACCGCCCGCCGCGCCGCGTCGAGCGGCGAGAGCCCCTCCGCCGAGGCGCACTTGCTCGCGGACGCCTGCAGCGCGAGGAGGCCCACGATGCGGGCAAACTCAAACTTGGTCAGGAAGGGCGAC
>Ga0209390_10007299_pt1 | contig 14242 bp, 9 predicted proteins | sample BON01_FD_187212 | JGI IMG/M metagenome (GOLD analysis project Ga0209390, IMG submission 187212) | Freshwater microbial communities from Lake Bonney liftoff mats and glacier meltwater in Antarctica - BON-01 (SPAdes) (version 2) | ecosystem: Environmental > Aquatic > Freshwater > Ice > Glacier... | reverse complement strand
TATATATATATATATATATATATATATATATATATATATATATATATATATATATATATATATACATATATATTTATATATATATATATATAATATTACCTGCGGGACTCCGACGGTGACTCCTAGCCAGACAGGCCTCAGGATACCACCGATATATATATATATATATATATATATATATATATATATATATATATTACTTACGTGATGTTGATAATTTATTGGTTTGGTGGAAGTTTCCTATGAAATTTCCATTTTTTTAACGACAATCGGAAGTTTTTTCGGACGTTATTGTTTTCCGAACCCGGGGTAATATTTCCTGCGGCGGGAAATTTCCATGTTTTTTTTTCGATTTTATTTATAAAATTGGAGGGGTTTTAATTGCGCGGTGCGGATAATTTATCCGACCGGGAGGAAGTTTCCTAATAAATTTCCGATGTTTGAATAATTTATCCGGCCGGGAAGAAGTATCCTAAGAAATTTCCGTGGTGTGGATAATTTATCCGACGGGGAGGAAGTTTCCTAAGAAATTCTGATATGCGGATAATGTATCCGGCCCGGCGGAAGCTTCCTAAGAAATTTCCGTAGTGTGGATAATTTATCCGACCGGGAGGAAGTTTCCTAAGAAATTTCCGTGGTGCGGATAATTTATCCGACCGGGAGTTACGGACACGCCCTCAGCTCACAGACAAACTCTTCCCCGGTCGACTCTCCGACGAAGAACCCACTTTTCCGGAGGTTGGCTACAGGGGATCAGAAGCTCCCCCTGGTCCGCCCCTAACCCGGAAGTTTCCGAAGAAATTTCCGATATGCGGATAATGTATCCGGCCGGGCGGAAGTTTCCTAAGAAACTTCCGTGGTGTGGATAATTTATCCGACCGGGAGGAAGTTTCCTAGGAAATTTCCGCGGTGCGGATAATTTATCCGACCGGGAGGAAGTTTCCTAAGAATTTTCCGTGGTGCGGATAATTTATCCGACCGGGAGTTACGGACACGCCCTCAGCTCACAGACAAACTCTTCCCCGGTCGACTCTCCGACGAAGAACCCACTTCCCCGGAGGTTGGCGACATGGGAACAGAAGCTCCCCCTGGTCCGCTCCTAACCCCTTCCCCCCGGGAGATTGGACCAACCCGCGCCCAGCTCCGATCGACCCCCGCGCCCCGATCGACACCGGTGGCGACTGTCAGTATCCCCGCGGTCGCTTCGCAGGCTTATTGAGTGGGGACTCCTCGTAGTTGGCGCCACTCTCCGCGAAGTCTCGCCCACCCCCCATCGTTGCGCAGTTGCAAATGGCCGCGCCCAGGACACCCGGGGTCGAGTGGAACGCCGCGTGCCCATTGCCGATTTTCGCCCGAACCTCAGGGGCGGCGCACTTAGCCGATCTCCAAAACTCCTCCGCGGCCCCTCGCTCACCCCCCATCGTTGCGCAGTTGTCAATGGCCGCACACATGCCGCCCGGGGCTGAGAGGAACGCCGCGCGTAGTACGCCGAGTTCCACCTTCATATCGGTAATGGCGTCGACGACCCCCCAAAGTGGTTCCGCTTCAGCGACCGGGGTACCCGGACCTGCGGCCTCCCATGCCTTTTGCATGTGCATCACCTTGTCGTAATTTGCAGCCTGATGATCCTTGGTCACAGCTGCAGAAAGTGCCAGTAGCTCCCCCATCTTAGTCGCCGGTAGCATCCCAAGAAGCGAGGTAAGACGCACGAACATATCCTGCCGATGCTGGTCCATCGGGGCGTCTGCCTGGGCACGCGAGGTGACCAACTGGAGCAGGCCTTGAAGAAAGGTCGATTGGGTACAGACAAACATGCGATCCGAGCGCAGGCTGGCGTCCGCCCCGCCCTTTCCGATTTTTTTGGAGCTCATCAAATGACTCGCCCAGCTCAGGTTACTCGCGAATGTACTGTTGGTGGGAATGCTCCCATTGGGGTACAGCAACATCACCGCATCGATGCCGTTATTGTCATGCACAACGTTAGTGGCAGCGCAAAGCACAACTTTGTTGGCAGCGTCAAGCACAACGTCATGGGCATCGTCAAGCACAACTTTATTGGCAGCGTCAAGCACAACCTGAGCATCAAAGTCGTTCACCGCGATGAGATCCTGGGCATCGTCAAGCACAACCGTAAACGTAGCCGCGATATCCTGGGCATCGTCAAGCACAGTTTTTGGGGCAGCGTCAAGCATAAACTTAGCATCGACGTCGTTCACCGCGATGAGATCCTGGGCATCGTCACGCACAACCTTAGACGCAGCCGCGATTGCAGCGTCAATCACAGCCTGAACACCAACATCGTTTACATTGGCAGCGTCAAGCACAGCCTTAGCCGCGAGCTCGTTCACACCGCTGAGGGTCCCGTAGTTTTTGAAGTCGACGAGCACGCGGAGCTTCGTCGAGCCAAATGGAATCGTAAAAAAGGCATCCCCGCTGTGGTTGACGGCGTGCACATCATTGACGACGAATCCCAGTGTACGAATCCAAGCAATGCATTCCGAGTGAAACCTTGCGCCGGCGCGGAACGGCTTCGCAATTTGCACTTCCATCGCACGCAGCGCTTCCGTATTCGCCGTATGCTGCGCGTTCAAATGACCACGCGCCGCTTCTGATTCCGCCAAGTGGTGATTCATGGTCGCCATTTGATCCACATGCGCGGCGTGCATGACTGCATGCTGGCAATTCATGGTCGCCAGTTGCTCCGCATTCGCGGCGTCCCTTTCTGCGTGCACTGTCAATTGGCACTGCAACGTGGAGATGTGATGTGCATTGGATTGAATAACTCGGAGCTCCGCGACCTCCATCTTCACCGCAGCCAGACCCTGCCCAAGCGCAAGCGCCCATGCAGGTGGGCCCGGGAGATCAGCCAGCGTCCCCACAGACGCCTCCGATATCAGGGGAGAGACCCGAGCAGCACCCTCGCGCGCGGGTGGCGGCAAAGTCGCCATATGCATCCGCTGCCCACCCACTCGACACTCTCACAAAACTGACAACACACACACACGCAGCGTGCAGCACCCCCCGTCGTGCAAACAGCGTTCGCAGCGTTCCCCACAGCGTTCGCAGCATTCCCCACAGCGTTCGCAGCATTCCCCACAGCGTTCACAGCGTTCCCTGCAGCGTTTCCCACAGCGTTCGCAGCGTTCCCCACAGCGTTCACAGCGTTCCCCGCAGCGTTTGCAGCGTTCCCCGCAGAGTTTGCAGCGTTCCCCGCAGCTTTCCCCGCAGCGTTCCCCGCAGCGTCCCCCACAGCGTTCCCCGCAGCGTTCCCCGCAGCGTTCCCCGCAGCGTTCGCAGCGTTACCCACAGCGTTCCCCACAGCGTTCCCTGCAGCATTCGCAGCGTTCCCCGCAGCGTTCGCGGCATTCCCCGCAGCATTCGCGGCGTTCCCCGCCGCGTTCCTGCTTACTGCCGGACGTGGCAACCTCTCTGAGCAAACACATTCAGAGAAACAGAGCAGCCTCCGAAATTACTTTCTGCCGGACGTGGCCACCTCTCTGAGCAAACACTTTCGAAGAGACCGAGCAGCCTTTGAAACTACTTTCTACCGGACGTGGCCACTTCTCTGAGCAGACACGTTCAGAGAGACGGAACAGGCTCCGAAATTACTTTCTGCCGGACGCGGCCACCTCTCTGAGCAAACACTTTCAGAGAGACAGAGCAGCTTCCGAAACTACTTTCTGCCGGACGTGGCCACCTCTCTGAGCAAACACTTTCTGAGAGACCGAGGGGTTAACCCGAGGAGGTGGCGTGTCTGGAAGAAAGAAGTTTCCGGGGCTGACACTCCGTCCCCGAAAAAGTATTTGCCCGGAGAGGTGGCACGTCCGGCAAAAAGTAGCTGCGGGGCTGACGCTCCATCCCCGACAAAGTATTTGCTCGGGGCTGACACGTCCCCGGCAAAGTACTTGCTCGGGGAGGTGGCATGTCCTGCAGAAAGTAGTTCTGGGGCTGACACGTCCCCGACAAAGTATTTGCTCGGGGAGGTGGCATGTCCTGCATAAAGTAGTTCCGGGGGTGACACTCCGTCCCCGACAAAGTATTTGCTCGGGGAGGTGGCATGTCCTACAGGAAGTAGTTCTGGGGCTGACACTCCGTCCCCGACACATCACCGCAGCCTGCAGCACTCCCGAACGCCCTGGGGAACGCAGCTCCGTCCCCGACAAAGAATTTGCTCAGGGAGGTGGCACGTCCTGCAGGAAGTAGTTCTGGGGCTGACGCTCCGTCCCCGACAAAGTATTTCCTCGGGGAGGTGGCACGTCCTGCAGAAAGTAGTTCTGGGGGTGACGCTCCGTCCCCAACCAAGTATTTCCTCGGGGAGGTGGCACGTCCTGCAGAAAGTAGTTCCGGGGGTGACGCTCCGTCCCCGACCAAGTATTTCCTCGGGGAGGTGGCACGTCCTGCAGAAAGTAGTTCTGGGGGTGACGCTCCGTCCCCGACAAAGTATTTGCTAGGGGAGGTGGCACGTCCTGCAGAAAGTAGTTCTAGGGCTGACGCTCCGTCCCCGACAAAGTATTTGCTAGGGGAGGTGGCACGTCCTGCAGGAAGTAGTTCTGGGGGTGACGCTTCGTCCCCGACAAAGTACTTGCTCGGGGAGGTGGCACGTCCAGCAGAAAGTAGTTCTGGGGCTGACGCTCCGTCCCCGACAAAGTATTTGCTCGGGGAGGTGGCCCGTCCTGCAGAAAGTAGTTCTGGGGCTGGCGCTCCGTCCCCAACAAAGTATTTGCTCGGTGAGGTGGCACGTCCTGCAAGAAGTAGTTCTGGGGCTAACGCTCCGTCCCCGACAAAGTATTTGCTCAGGGAGGTGGCACGTCCTGCAGAAAGTAGTGCTGGGGCTGACGCTCCGTCCCCGACAAGGTATTTGCTCGGGGAGGTGGCACGTCCTGCAGAAAGTAGTTCTGGGGGTGACGCTCCGTCTCCGACAACATATTTGCTCGGGGAGGTGGCATGTCCTGCCGAAAGTAGTTCCGGGGCTGATGCTCCGTCCCCGACAAAGTATTTCCTCGGGGAGGTGGCACGTCCGGCAGAAAGTTGTTCTGGGGTGACGCTCCGTCCCCGACAAAGTACTTGCTCGGGGAGGTGACATGTCCCGCAGAAAGTACAGAGCAGCCTCCAAAACTACTTTCTGCCGGACGTGGCCACTTCTCTGAGCAAACACTTTCCGAGAGACAGAGCAGCCTCCGAAAACTACTTTCTACCGGATGTGGCCACCTCTCTGAGCAAACAGTTTCAGAGAGACAGAGCAGCCTCCGAAATTTCTTTCTGCCGGACGCGGCCACCTCTCTGAGCAAACACTTTCAGAGAGACAGAGCAGCCTCCGAAACTACTTTCTGCCGGACGGGGCCGCTTCTCTGAGCAAACACTTTTGGAGAGACCGAGCAGCCTCCGAAACTACTTTCTGCCGGACGTGGCCACCTCTCTGAGCAAACACTTTCAGAGAGACAGAGCAGCCTCCGAAACTAATTTTTTCCGGTCGTTGCCACTTCTCTGAGCAAACACTTTCGGAGAGACCGAGCAGCCTTTGAACTACTTTCTGCCGGACGTGGCCACCTCTCTGAGCAAACACTTTCAGAGAGACAGAGCTGCCGCTCCGTCCCCGACAACGTATTTTCTCGGGGAGGTGGCACGTCCTGCAGAAAGTAGTTCTGGGGGTGACGCTCCATCCCCGACCAAGTATTTCCTCGGGGAGGTGGGACGTCCTGCAGAAAGTAGTTCTGGGGGTGACGCTCCGTCCCTGAACAGGTATTTCCTCGGGGAGGTGGCTTGTCCCGCAAAAAGTAGTTCTGGGGCTGACGCTCCGTCGCCGACAAAGTATTTGCTAGGGGAGGTGGCACGTCCTGCAGAAAGTAGTTCTGGGGCTGACGCTCCGTCCCCGACAAAGTATTTGCTAGGGGAGGTGGCACGTCCTGCAGAAAGTAGTTCTGGGGGTGACGCTCCGTCCCCGACAAAGTATTTGCTCGGGGAGGTGGCACGTCCTGCAACAAGTATTTTTGGGGCTGACGCTCCGTCCCCAACAAAGTATTTGCTCGGGGAGATGGCACGTCCTGCAGAAAGTAGTTCTGGGGCTGATGCTCCGTCCCCAAAAAAGTATTTGCTCGGTGAGGTGGCACGTCCTGCCAAAAGTAGTTCTGGGGCTAACGCTCCGTACCCGACAAAGTATTTGCTCGGGGAGGTGGCACGTCCTGCAGAAAGTAGTGCTGGGGCTGACGCTCCGTCCCCGACAAAGTATTTGCTCGGGGAGGTGGCACGTCCTGCAGAAATTAGTTCTGGGGCTGACGCTCCGTCCCCGACAAAGTATTTGCTCGGGGAGGTGGCACGTCCTGCAGAAAGTAGTTCTGGGGCTGACGCTCCGTCCCCGACAAAGTATGTGCTCGGGGAGGTGACACGCTCCGGTGCTGCTGCACGCTCGGGGCACGGGGCACGCTCCGGTCATGCTGCACGCCCTGGGGCACGGGGCACGCTCCGGTGCTGCTGCACACCCCGGGGCACGGGGCACGCTCCGGTGCTGCTGCACGCCCCGGGGCACGGGGCACGCTCCGGTGCGGCTGCACCCCGGGGCACGCTTCGGTGCTGATGTACGCTCAGGGAGCGGGGTCAAATTGGAACCCAACACGCGCTTCCCCAAGGTGGCGCTCAGGTCGGCGCACATTTGCAGGGAGTGCCGGCCGCACGATGCCCCGTCGGAATCGCGAGGCAGATGCCACAGTTTCCCCCACCCAACCCACCACATCCATGGCCGCCACAGTGACGTCGGCCAAGAGGGACACCGGAGGAAACGTGAAAATACTGCGGTTGGGCGGCGCGGTGCCTCTCCACGGCGCATGGCCGGTGCCACTCGGGATGGAGCACCTCGAGCTCAACGAGTGCATCGGGTTCGATACGCTGCCGTGGCCGTTGTGGCTCGTCTGCACCTCGCCAGCGCTGAGCGCGCTCAAGTGCCTGCGGGTGCTCATCATGCACGGCTGCCACGTGACCGCGCTGCGCGAGCGCATGCCGCGCAGCCTCGTGCAGGTATTGCTCATCAGGTGCGATGCGCTCACCGCACTTGGCGTCTCCGTCTTTTCCCATTGCAACTCGCTCGAGTCGATCCACCTGCCTGCCACCCTCGTGACAATTGGTGCACGCGCCTTTGCCGGCTGCTCGGCGCTCAAATCAATCGAGTTGCCCACCTCGCTCCAAGCGATCGGGGAGAATGCGTTTGGGTATTGCGCGGGACTGACGTCGATCGACCTGTCCGTGTGCACCTTGCTCCAAGCGATCGGGGAGAATGCGTTTGTGTATTGCGCGGCACTGACGTTGATCAACCTGTCCGTGTGCACCTCGCTCGACGGAATCGAGGCCCGTGCATTTGCTGGGTGCACGGCACTGGCGGCCGTCACGCTTCCCGGGCACCTCCGCAGGCTCCTCCATCATACATTTTCCATGTGCACATCGCTCGTGGCGATCGCGCTGCCTCCGACGCTTGTGTGCATCTGCACGGGGACGTTTTATGGGTGCAGCTCCCTCGAGGTGCTCGAGTTGCCCACCTCGCTCCAAGCGATTGGGGAGAATGCGTTTGAGTATTGCGCGGCACTGACATCGATCAACCTGTCAATGTGCACCTCGCTCGACGGAATCGAGGCCCGTGCATTTCACGAGTGCACGGCACTGGCGACCGTCGCGCTTCCCGATCACCTCCGCGGGCTCGGCGATTATACCTTTTCCATGTGCAAATCGCTCGTGGCGATCGCGCTGCCTCCGATGCTGGGGTGCATCGGCGAGGGGACTTTTTATGGGTGCAGCTCCCCCGCGGTGCTCGAGTTGCCCACCTCGCTCCAAGCGATCGAGCGCGGGGCGTTTGCGTATTGCACGGCACTGACGTCAAAAGACCTGTCCATGTGCACCTCGCTCAACGGAATCGAGGCCCATGCATTTGATGGGTGCACGGCACTGGCGACCGTCGCGCTTCCCGATCACCTCCGCAAGCTCGGCGAGTATGCCTTTTCCAGGTGCACTTCGCTTGTGGCGATCGCGCTGCCTCCGATGCTGGGGTGCATCGGCGAGGGGACTTTTTATGGGTGCAGCTCCCCCGCGGTGCTCGAGTTGCCCACCTCGCTCCAAGCGATCGAGCGCGATGCGTTTGCGCATTGCGCGGCACTAACGTCGATCGACCTGTCCATGCGCACCTCGCTCGACGGAATCAAGGCCCGTGCATTTGATGGGTGCATGGCACTGGCAACCGTCGCGCTTCCCGATCACCTCCGCAAGCTCGGCGAGTATGCCTTTTCCAGGTGCACTTCGCTCGTGGCGATCGCGCTGCCTCCGATGCTGGTGTGCATCAGCAAGGGGACGTTCAAGGGGTGCCGCTTCCTCGCGATGCTCGAGTTGCCCACCTCGCTCCAAGCTATCGAGCGCGAGGCGTTTGCGTATTGCGCGGCACTAACGTCGATCGACCTGTCCATGTGCACCTCGCTCGATGGAATCGAGGCCCGTGCATTTGATGGGTGCACGGCACTGGCAACCGTCGCGCTTCCCGATCACCTCCGCACGCTCGGCGAGTATGCCTATTCCTGGTGCACTTCGCTCGTGGCAATTGCGCTGCCCGATCACCTCCGCACGCTCGGCGGGTATGCCTTTTCCGGGTGCACTTTGCTCGTGGCGATCGCGCTGCCTCCGATGCTCATGTGCATCGGTGGGTGGACGTTCAATGGGTGCAGCTCACTGGAGGCCGTAGCGCTTCCCGATCACCTCCGCAAGCTCGGTGAGTATGCCTTTTCCATGTGCATGTCGCTCGTGGCGATCGCGCTGCCTCCGATGTTCGTGTGCATCAGCAAGGGGACGTTCAATGGGTGCTGCTCCCTCGCGGTGCTCGAGTTGCCCACCTCGCTCCAAGCGATCGAGCGTGATGCGTTTGCGCATTGCGCGGCACTGACGTCGATTGACCTGTCCATGTGCACCTCGCTCGACGGAATCGAGGCCGAGGCCCGTGCATTTGATGGGTGCACGGCACTGGCGGCCGTCGCGCTTCCCGAGCACCTCCGCGAGCTCAAGGGTAGTGCATTCGCGCGCTGCACCGCGCTCACCCAACTCGCGTTTGTGCACACCGGCACGGTGGCGCACGCGCCGCTCGATCGCCACGCATGGGCCCCGCTGCACCTGCCCATGGCGCAGGTGCCAACTGCCCGCCTTGTGCATGACAACGTGTTTGGGCCAGGCGGCTGTCCCACGTTTGAGTCGATCCGCATCAAGTTGTACGGCTGGGGCCGCGCCCGCGTGCTCGTGCGCCGCCTCGTGCTCACCTGCCGGGTGGTATTTTGGTGGTACGGCCTCGCGGCCGAGCGGCACTGTGCACCCGGGGGTCGCTGGGCTGAGCGCGACCGGTTGGCCTACCTCGCCGAGTTCGGGTGATGGCCTGTCGCGGTTGCGTTGTCTCGAAGTGTGCCATTGTGTATTTGAAGTGTGCCAATGTGGGTCGTGGCCGCCCGGTGCGCCGATGCGACTGCACGCCGCAGAGGGGCGCGAAGCGGGCGCTGGCTGCGCGGAGGGGATGTGCAGAGGGGCGCAAGGCTGGCGCTGGCCACGCGGAGGAGCGGCGCAGATGATGCATTATTCGCCGGCCGCGATCCGCCGCCAGAACTGCACCTCGCGCGGATTGCCCTCCCAGGCCAGCACGTGCAGCCGCATGCCATTTGCTCGAATCTGCAAGGCGGCCGACGCCGCCTCCGACGCCGCCGCGCGGGCAATCCGCTCCCAATTGTTGCCGAAGACGCCGCCCCCTAGCGGCATGAGGAACAGGTCGACGGGTGACCGGCTCAGCGCGGCCGTCCAGATCGCGGCCGCGTACTGCGCCGTGAGCAGGGCCTTGGCCACGTGCTCCGCGCGGGGGCCCGCGTTGCCGTACGCCGCGCCCATCGGCACCGCAGACGCGTACACCAGACCAACCGTGTGCGCCGCGGCTGCCGGCAGGTGCGTGAGCCCCGGGTCCACGCCCGCAACGGGCACGTCTAGGGCCGCCAGAATCGAGACCCGCGCCGGCTCGAGCCGGCCGCCGGCCGACGCGTTCACCAAGTAGCCGTTGTGGCTTTGCAGCCCGGAGCTGTCCCGCAGGTGGTTGATCCCGCGGCCCGGGTCCAGCCTATGCGCTGCGTTGTCCAGCAGGAACTGCGCCAGCCCGAGGTCGCACGCCAGCTGCCCGTGCGGCCCGCCAGTGTGATCGTCAAGGTACTCGGCAAGGGCGTACGTACGCGGGTCGAAGTCGATCGGGTTTTCGGCCGCGTTGAGCTGCGATGGGAGCACGACGACGCGCGCTCTCCCCCGCGCGGGCGGCTCCCTCAGCAGCGCCATGACCTCGCCGACCCGCACGACCAGCGCCCCCGGTGCGAACCGGGCGTCTGGATCATACCGGACGCGCCCCGCGCGGCTCATTACTAGGCGGATTGGCCGCTGGCCGGACGCCGTGGTCCACAGCAACCCGCGGGTGGCATCGAGGCGGTACGTGCCCGTGCTCCGCAGCAGCCGCCACTTGCCGACCTGCCGGCGCCAGGCCACCCGCCGCAGCAGCCGCGTGGACCAGGCGGCCGTCATGCCGGTGACCCGTTTGAACAGTCCAACCGAAAAAAGGCTACGAGTTGGCAGCTCGCGTCCTGCAGAGAGTAGTTCCGGGGTTGACGCTCCAATCAGGAGTATCTGTTTGCTCGGAAAGGTGGCATGACGCTCTGTCCCTGAGAAGGTGTTTGATTCGAGCTACGCGGAGGGGCGGCGCAGAGGGGCGCGAGGCTGGCGCTGGCCGCGCGGAGGGGCTGCTCAGTCTCTCAGAAAGTGTTGGGTCAGAGAGGTGACCGCAGCGTCACTGCAGCGTGCAGCACCCCCGATCGACCCAGGGAAACCAGCATCACCGCAACGTGCAGCACATCCGAACGACCCGGGAAAGCAGCGTCACCGCATTGTGCAGCACATCCGAACGCCCCGGGGAACTCACAGTCGACCTGCCCTCGACCCCCGTCGCGCAACCCCCGACCTGCCCTCGAACCCTGTCGCGCAACCCCTGACCTGCCCTCGAACCCGGTCGCGCAACCCCTGACCCCCGTCGCGCAACCCCCAACCCCCGTCGCGCAACCCCCGACCCCCGTTGCGCAACCCCCTACCTACCCTCGACGATGGGGGGGGGGGGTGGACATTGCTCGAAGAGGTGGCACGTCCTGCAGGACGGAGGCATCGCGACCCCCGCAACTACGCTGTACTGTCCATGCCAAACTTGGCGAGGAAGTCCTGTCGGTCGAGCTCTCTCAATCGGCCCCCGGGCGCGCAGTGCCGTTCGACCGCGATGCGGTACCAAAAAAAGCCAACCGCGCGGGTAATCACGGCGCGGCGCAATAGCTTTGGGTGGAGGGCGCGGAAGCGGCCCCAGCCGTAGGACCGGATGCGGATCTGGAGCGCGGGGCAGACCTGCTCCGGCGGGCCGCCAAAGATGTCGGAGCTCAACGTCAAGCCGATCGGCATACGTACCATCGGCACGTGAAGGATGTAGTGGTAGGGGTAGCGCATCGGCGCGTGCTCAACGGTGCCTGGGTGTACAAATTCGAGCAGCTTGAGCGATTCACACTGACAAAAGGCAAGCCAGTCGATATTGGTGATCAAAGTGGGCAACTCGACCGAGGTGAGGTTCGTGCACCAGGCGAACGCCTTCTTCTCGATGCAGGTGATCGAGGCGGGCAAATGGACCGCCACAAACGCGGTGCAAGCAGCGAAGGTCCTCTCATTGACAGTGTTGATCGAGGGGGGCAGGGTGACCACTGTGAGCGCCGTTTCCATGAAAGCGTAAGACCCAAGGCTGGTGAGCGCGGCAGACAGCTTGACCCCCGTGAGCTTCTTGCACCCGTCGAATGCGCCAAACCCGATGCGGGTGAGCGAGGCGGGCAACTCGATTGACTGGAGGGACGTGCAATGCCAGAAGGCAAACGCGCCGAGGCGGGTGAGCGCAGCGGGCAACTCAATCGACTCGAGCGCCGTGCACCCGGTGAAGGCTTGCTCGCATATGCGGGTGAGCGAAGCGGGCAAGCTAACCACCGCGAGCGCCGTGCATCCTTTGAATGCACCGGCGCCGATTTTGGTGAGCGAGGCCGCGGCGAGCAGCTCGACCACCGCGAGCGTCGTGCACCCCTCGAATACGCGCTCCCCGAGGCCAGTGAGCGCGACGGGCAACTCGATCCCAACGAGCGAGGTGCACCCGCCAAATGCGCCATACCCAAGGTCAGTGAGCGCGTCGGGCAACTCGATCGCCTCGAGCGCAGTGCAGTTGCGAAAGGCACTTACCCCGAGGCGGATGAGCGAAGCGGGCAAGTTAACCCCCGCGAGCGCCGTGCACCCCTTGAAGGCACCGGCACCGATCTCGGTGAGCGAGGCCGCGGCGAGCAGCTCGACCACCGCGAGCGCCGTGTAGTTGCGAAATGCGTTCTCCCCAAGGTTGGTAAGCGCAATGGGCAACTCGATCCCCGCGAGCGCCGTGCACCCCTCGAATACGCTCTCCCCGAGGCTGGTGAGCGCGACGGGCAACTCGATCCCCGCGAGCGCTGTGCACCCGTGGAAGACGCTCTCATCGAGGCGGGTGAGCGCGGCGGGCAACTTGATCGACTTGAGCGCCATGCAGTCGCGAAAGGCGCTCTCCCCGAGGCAAGTGAGGGCGGCGGGCAACTCGATCGACTCGAGCGCCGTGCACCAATTGAAGGCTTAATCGCAGATCACAAGGAGCGAAGAGGGCAAGTTAACCACCGCGAGCGCCGTGCACTCTTTGAAGGCACCGGCGCCGATCTCGGTGAGCGAAGTGCACCTGTCCAGCTGGATCGACCGGAGCTCGGGGCAGTTCGCAAATGTGAAGTTGCAAATCTCGTGGACACAGGGAATGTCGATCGCTGCGAGCGCGGTGCAATCTTCAAAGGCGCTGCAGCCAAGGCGGGTGACAGATGGCAGTTCGATCGCCACCAGCGCGGTGCACTCTTGGAAGGCGCCTCAGCCAATGCGGGTGACAGATGGCAGTTTGATCTCCGCCAGTGCAGTGCACTCGAAAAAGGCAAGGTCACCGATGCTGGAGAGCGACTCGGGTAGCTTGATTGATGAGAGCGCCAAGCACCCCGCAAACGGACCCCTGAGGCAGTTGGTAGCGAACGCCGTGCACCCCTCCAACCTGCCGCCGATGGACGTGAGCGCGGTGCAACCCGACAGAACGACACGCTCAAGGCCGAGTGGCATTCGGTCATACAAAGGGCCGAGCAGCGGGCAATCGCGGACGATGAGATCGCGCAGCCCGCTCAGTTCGAGCAGCGGAGGCAGCGCGCGCAGCTCGATGCAGCCGACGATTTCAAGGTGGACGAGGGATGACACGAGCCACAGTGGCCAGTGCGGAAGGCAGTGCGGAAGCCTGGGCACGCCGATCACCTTGAGGTGTGTGCATTGGTCACCCAATGGCGGAGAGGGGTGCGGCTCGGGAGTCATGGCGCCGCATAGGCGCAGGGTGTGCTTCACCACCCCATCAAGGGTCCGCTTTGACGACATGGGCAAGCGCGGGTTCGTGCGCTTCAACGGGTGCCCAATCATAGTCTGACTCGCAACAAGTTGACCGATCCCCCCGCACTCTGATGCGAAATCCCCGCCGCAGCATGCAGCCGACCCAAACGCCCCGGGGAACGCAGCGCGCAGCACCCCCAAACGCCCCCCGGGGGGGGGGGGGGGGGCAATGTCACTGCAGCGTGCAGCACCCCCGAACGCCCAGGGGAATGCAACGTGCAGCATCCCCGAACGCCACGGGGAACGCAGCGTCGCCGCAGCGTGCAGCACCCCGCCCCGGGAACGCGGGTTACACCGAGAAAGCAAACACTTTCTCAGAGACAGAGCAGCCTCAGAAACTACTTTCTGCCGGACGTGGCCACCTCTCTCAGCAAACACCTTCTGAGAGACAGAGCAGCCTCCAAAACTACTTTCGGTTGGACGTGGCCACCTCTCTCAGCAATCACGTTCTCAGAGACAGAGCAGCCTCCGAAACTACTTTCGGTCGGACGTGGCCACCTCTCTCAGCAAACACGTTCTCAGAGACAGAGCAGCCTCCGAAACTACTTCCGGTTGGACGTGGCCACCTCTCTCAGCAAACATGTTCTCAGAGACAGAGCAGCCTCCAAAACTACTTTCGGTCGGACGTGGCCACCTCTCTCAGCAAACACGTTCTCAGAGACAGAGCAGCCTCCGAAACTACTTTCGGTCGGACGTGGCCACCTCT
>Ga0209390_10007298_pt1 | contig 14242 bp, 18 predicted proteins | sample BON01_FD_187212 | JGI IMG/M metagenome (GOLD analysis project Ga0209390, IMG submission 187212) | Freshwater microbial communities from Lake Bonney liftoff mats and glacier meltwater in Antarctica - BON-01 (SPAdes) (version 2) | ecosystem: Environmental > Aquatic > Freshwater > Ice > Glacier... | reverse complement strand
CGCTGCGCGGATCAAGGTATCCGCCTCACAATCTGCATCTACGACAAAGGCAAAGTCACGCTCCACCGCCTGCAAATCCGATATATCAAGCGCGGCACGGGTTTTGCCCTTGGCCTTGGGCACGGGCACGTTTTCCAAGAACAGGCTAAACGCCACAACCGGGCCTTTAACATCAAGGCCAGCCAGCACTTTGGGGTGCAACTCACCAAACACCGCCAGCGGGTTTTTCGGCCCCAGCCCCAGCACGGCGGACCGGCCCGGATGGAACCATTCCGGCGCATTGCGCAATGGCATCAAGCGTTCAACCGGCGCACCAATGGCCGCAAGTGCGGCTTCGGCATCAGCCTTGGCATCATAAATATCCACCGGACGGCGGGTGCCAAACGCATTGCGCGGGGCGGTTGCCCCCACCCGAATACCACTGGCCAACATCTGGCTTTCATCCGGCTCGCCGCCATCAAACCCGTGGCCAATTTCAAATAGCGACATATCGCCAAACCCGCGCGCTTGGTTACGCGCTGCGGCCCGCAATAGGCTGGGCAGTAGGTTGGGGCGCATATGGCTCATATCACTCGAAATCGGGTTGCCAAGGCGCACAGCGTCGCTGCCCCCCCCAAATAGCGCGGCGGCGGCTTGGTCGATGAAGGAATAGGTCACGCATTCATTGTAACCAAGTGCCGCAATCGCCCGGCGCACCGTGGCCGTTCGCTTTTGCATTTGGGTAAGCACGGGCTGCGCCACACCGGGGGCGGCGCGTTCCATCGGCACCCCCACCAGCTTTTTCAGCGAGGTGACGCGGGCGATTTCTTCAACCAAATCCGCCTCGCCCAACACATCAGGCCGCCAGCTTGGCACCGTTACATCCAAACCGTTGCCGTTTTTTGCCACGCCAAAACCCAGCGCGCTTAGAATGCGCGTTTGGTCTGCCACGTCAATTTCCATGCCCACAAGGCTAACCACGCGGGCCGGGTCTAACACATAGGTCCGGCGTGTATTTGGCACAGCACCGGCCACAACCATATCGCTGGCCTGACCGCCGCACAGTTCCAGCACCATCGCGGTGGCGGCATCAAGGCCCACCGGCGTATAGGCTGGGTCTACCCCACGCTCAAACCGATAGCGCGCATCGGAATTGATTTTCAGCTTACGCCCAGCTTGGGCAATGGTAATCGGGTCCCAATAGGCGCTTTCAATAAATACGTTCACGGTTTCAGCGGTGCAGCCCGTCGCCGCGCCCCCCATAATACCGGCGATAGATTCCACGCCCGCATCATCAGAAATGACCATCATACCAGCGTCCAGCGTGTAGGTTTTGTCATCCAGCGCCATGAGCTCTTCACCGCCAGCTGCAAAATGCACCCGCAAATTGCCCGTCACCTTATCGGCGTCAAACACATGCAGCGGGCGGTTTTGGTCATAGGTAAAATAGTTTGTAATATCGACAAGCGTTGAAATGGGCCGTAGCCCAATAGCGCGCAACCGGTCTTGCAGCCAGCGCGGGCTTGGCCCGTTTTTAACACCTGTTACCAGGCGCCCGGTAAATAGCGGGCAGCCCTTTTCCAACACATCGGCATCAATGCTCACCGCAATCGGGCTGGGCATGGCTTCCGGCAGATCGACCGCAGCCGCTAGTTTCAAGGTGCCAAGCCCGCGCGCCGCCAAATCGCGTGCCAAACCGTAAATACCCAGCGCGTCGGGGCGGTTGGGGGTAATGGCAATTTCAATCACCGGATCTGCTGCTTTGGCATAATCAATATAACGCGCGCCCAGCGGTGCATCCTCGGGCAAATCAATTATCCCATCATGATCATCGCTTAGCATCAATTCGCGTTCCGAACACAACATCCCGTTGCTATCCACACCACGAATATTGCCGGGCTTCAGGTCTACCCCCGTGCCGGGCACATGCGTGCCAACGGGTGCAAATACACCCACCAGCCCTGTGCGGGCATTCGGGGCACCACACACCACTTGCACTTCTTCGCTCCGGCCACCGGGGCCATCGGGGAATGTTTCCACCCTGCATAGGCGCAACCGGTCGGCATTGGGGTGCTGTACGGCCTCAATAACCCGGCAAATGCGAAACGCGCCCAGCTTGGCGGCCGGGTCTTCAATCCCCTCAACCTCCATGCCCAAATCGGTCAGTGCCTCGGCAATCACCTCTAGCGTTGCGTCGGTGTCCAAATGCTGTTTCAGCCAGCCCAGTGTAAGTTTCATATGTCTGTTCCCATTGCGCCGCCCTGACTAGCAAACTCCGCCACCATATTACAGAGCGATTTGCCCAAAAAATTGTGGCGCTGAAAGGCGTGATTAACCATTTGCGGTGCAGATTAACCTTGTCCCGCCGCATGTCGCACGGGGGAATACCGGGTAGTAACCATGTTTCGATTACGTTTATTCTTCCGGGATGATCGCGGTGCCATCACCGCTGAATGGCTGGTTCTCAGCGCGGGGGTTGCGCTTGTCGCTATGCTTGCGCTGGGGGCCATCCAGCAGGCAACGCAAAACGCCGCCCATAAGCTTGCAATCACGCCACCACAATTCACCCTCACGCGCACAAACGGTTAACCTTCTTTGCGATGCGCGGGACGGTCTTCACAATATTGCCTTATTTTAGGGCAATAGTGTCTGCAATCAACGGATCGCCTGAGTCGTTATCGTCGCGCCATACAGCGCAACCCACCGATACGAGGCGATGTTCAGAATTTCTGATCACGGGTGCCAGCGGCGTTAGCCAAGCACCCAACGTAAATGGGAGAATGAGAATGGCACATGTAGCGAGCTTTAATGAACAGCATAACGGGACTGGCGTGATTGGCTGGCTATCGCTTGGCTCAAGTGTCGTTTTGGCGGCAATTTTGGTGCTCAGCGCCCTTGCGACAAGCCAAGAAAACAATGCCGCGCCGATCAATGACCAAACGAGCGCCGCAGCCGAATAACCCTATAAAACCCGCGGCAGCGCCTGTATCGCGCTGCCTTTGCCAAGGCTAACCGGCGCGCTAGGCGGGCTGAGGGCAGGAATACATCATAAATTCCAACCTGTTACCAAATGGATCGGTCGTAAAAAACCGCCGCCTGTCGCTTAGGTCATGGTCCCAGTTGATGATTGCGCCGCCCGCACCAAGCCGCGTGGCCAATGCATCAATATCATCCACGACAAACCCCGGATGCGCCTTTTTGGCAGGCTGAAACGCGGCCTCAACACCCAAATGCAGTTCCTGCCCCCGCGCCAGTTGGAACCAACAGCCCCCGCGCGCGGCAAGGGCCGTGGGTTTGGGTATTTCGGATACACCGACCAAAGCACCCCAAAAATGGCGCGCCTCAGCCTCGCCCCCGGCGGGCATGGCGAGTTGGATGTGGTCAAGGGTTAGAATCACTTTTACCGTTCCGGCGCGCCCTTGCGCACCGGATCACGCCCGACCCGCCCCCAGGGCGGGCGTGAACGCCCACCCTCGTGTCAGGCGTGATCCTATCAAACGACAATTTGCTATTCGAGCTTGGCGAACTTACCTAGTCGCTCTTGGATAGAGTTAACCGCATTTGTTACTTTTATCGCAAGCTTATCTGTTTTTGAGAACGTGCCATTTAGCTCGCGCCTAAGCCTAATTCTTAGTTGCTGGTCTTCTTTGGATATCTCTCTAGATTTATTGTCAATTAAATCAACCAGTTCTTGGATTGCAATTGCTACGGTATTGCGACTTTGTAACAATATCTCAACTTCATTGTCAACCAACTTGTCATCTATTACTGCGCGCACCCGAATCTATGCCTCTCGAAGCGATTTGAATAGTTCATTGTGTTGCAAGACGCGTTCAAAACGATTTTGATAGTAGGCACGTCGATCATTCGACTCCCCAATTTTTGCGAAACTTAGTGGGTTTCGCATCTCACGGATCGCATCTTCAATATTATGGGAAAGAACAATCAACTCTTCCGCGACTGAAGATTGACGCAGTGCCTTCGCGCTAAGACGATTTGCCGTGTAAGTTGACTTGGCGACATTTAGCCCCCAAATCACAGCTATTGCTCCGAGAAGCGTCGCTATCGCGCTAATCCAGTCGGGAATGAGCGCCCATACAATCACCGCGAAATCCCACCCTGCAACGTTGGCACATCCAACACCCCAAACCCGTAATGCCGCAACCAGCGTAAATCTGCATCGAAAAACGCGCGTAAATCGGGGATGCCGTATTTCAGCATGGCCAGCCGGTCGATGCCCATGCCAAAGGCAAAGCCCTGCCACTCGGTCGGGTCCACGCCCGCGGCGGCCAGCACTTTTGGGTGCACCATGCCCGAACCCAAAATCTCCATCCAGTCATCGCCTTCGCCAATTTTTAGCTGCCCACCGGCCCATGAACAGCGAATATCAACCTCGGCGCTCGGCTCGGTAAACGGGAAATGGCTGGCGCGAAAGCGCAGTTCAACGCCCTCAACCTCAAAAAACGCGCGGCAAAATTCCTCTAGCACCCATTTCAGGTTGGCCATGGACACATCTTTTCCAATGCACAGCCCCTCATATTGGTGGAACATCGGCGTGTGGGTCTGGTCATAATCAGCACGGTAAACCCGCCCCGGCGCAATAATCCGGCAGGGCGCGCCGTGTTTTTCCAAATGGCGAATTTGCACCGGGCTGGTATGGGTGCGCAGCACATGCGGCGGGCGATTATCACCCGCATCGCGGTGCATGTAAAACGTATCATGCTCTTGGCGGGCCGGGTGTTCGGGCGCAATATTTAGCGCATCAAAATTGTAAAAATCGGTCTCAATCTGCGGCCCTTCGGCCACCGAAAACCCCAAATCTGCAAAAATCGCGATAATTTCTTCGGTGACTTGGCTAACCGGGTGGATGCTGCCTTGTGCAATCGGGCGGCTTGGCTGGCTGACATCCAGCCATTCGCCGCGCAACCGCTCATCCAGCGCCGCATCGCCAAGCGCGGCGCGTTTGGCGGAAATCGCGGCATTTACCTCATCCTTCAGCGCGTTCAGCATAGGGCCAACCTGCTGCTTTTGCTCCGGGCTCATCGCGCCCAATTCGCGCATTTTCAGGCTAATCTCGCCCTTTTTGCCAATGGCCGACACCCGCAAATCTTCGAGCGCCGCCTCATCCGTGGCCGCGCCAACAGCACCCAGAATGCGTGATTTCAGCTCTGCAATATCGTCCATGTCCAACCCGCCTTAAAAACCGCCCAACGCCTATCATACAGCGCGGCAATTGCAAGATGCAGGGCGCGTTAACATGGTGTTAAGACCTGCCCGCCCATACTTAATGAAGGGTAAATGTGGGATATGATTAAATGATTATTACCGGAACAGCCGCAGGCGAAACCATCGAAGATACCGGTCGGCGCGACAAACTAACCGGCGGCGATGGGGCCGATATATTCCTGCTCAATCGCGATAATAAGCGTGATTTCATCCTCGATTTCACCGATGGGGTGGACAAAATTGACCTCACAAAATTTGCAGTGACCTTTGAAGAGGTCTTCATCAAGATGATCTCGGCAGACACATTTGTGTTTACGATTCGCGGCGAAAGCAACAACGTAACCTTTGCACCCTCCGCCTTACCGATTGACCTCTCCTCACTCAGCGCGGATGACTTTATTTTTGCCGAAGGCGCCGCCCCGCCCAATACCAATCTTGTCGCCGAAACAACGGGTGCCGATCGGCTGTTCGGCACTTCGCGCCCCGATGTTTTCCTCTTCAGCCCGGATGGCGAACGTGATGCCGTGCGCCAATTTGAACTTGGAAAAGACCGGATAGATATTGAAACCTTCGATACTAGCTTTGGCGCGTTGGATTTCTTCGATATTAAGGCTGGCCGGGTGCGCATAACCTTCACAACCGATTTCGGAACCGAATCGCTGATCATCGTCGACGCCTCACGCCAGTTCACCTCAGCCGATTTCAGCGCCGGAGATTTCGTGTTTTAACGCACAGGCTCTGCCTTGCCCCGCATCAAGCCCGGTTTGAATGTCTTCAATGACCAGCGGAAAAGGCGCACACCAATATCCCAAACTTGGGTCATGGCAACGCGTGGCTTCATATTCGTTTGCGTAAACAGGGTGCGCCCTTTCGTTTCTGGTTGTTATGCGTCGATGCGCTCAAGCTCTACGCCGGTGGTCGGGTCATAAAACACTTCCATTTTCGTCTCATTCAAAACACCGTAAATTTCATAGCAATTGCCATCGTTAATCTTGGCCGCCGACGCGTGGCCGCCTTCGGCTTCAAAGGCTTGAATGGCCTGCCATACCGGGGCAGATGTTTCGCCAATTGTGCATTCGGGTTCTGCAAAAGCTGGGGCAGCGAAGGCTGCGAAGGCAGCTGCGATCAGCATTATTTCATGGGCATATCCGCAAAAAGCATCCCCAGCACCATGCCGGGGTTGGCGCTTCCTAGCCCGCACCATCAAAGCCCCCAATTGATAAATGGTCTAATTTCAAAGGCTTAATTCAAAAATTATGCGGATAAAACTTCCGATATAAGCCGCATTTCGCCCTGCCATACGCCCTGCCGCTAAGGCGGCTTGCGCAAAGAAAAACCCCCGCCGCTTGCGCGTCGGGGGTTTTCAAATTTAAGCAGTATAGCGTGCTTAGGCCAGTGCGGCCTTGGCGCGGGTGGCTATATCGTTAAACGCGGCCGGCTCACTTATGGCCAAGTCAGCCAGAACCTTACGGTCAACTTCAATACCGGCCAGCGCCAGCCCGTTGATGAAACGCGAATAGGTCAGCGTGGCATCAAACGCGCGTACGGCGGCGTTGATCCGCTGGATCCATAGCGCGCGGAAATTCCGCTTGCGCACTTTACGGTCACGCGTTGCATATTGCATCGCTTTATCAACCGACTGAGTGGCCGTGCGGAAGTTGCGCGAACGTGCGCCGTAATGGCCTTTGGCAGCCTTAACAACGCGGCGGTGGCGGGCGTGCGTTACGACGCCGCTTTTTACTCTCGACATGTCTCAGCCCTCCTAGCGGTGATACGGCATGTATGTTTTCACGATTGCCTCATCAGCCGCGCAAAGTATGGTTGTGCCTCGTGCGTTGCGAATGAACTTTCTCGAGCGTTTGATCATGCCATGGCGCTTGCCGGCCTGAGCGGCGACGATGCGACCAGTCGCAGTCACCTTAAAGCGCTTTTTGGCGCTTGATTTGGTCTTCATCTTGGGCATTTCAATCTCCAATCTGGATCAAGTATTCAAGCACGACTCGGCAGCCCTTTCGGCCGGTCGCACCGGTGGAGCGCGTCTGATACTAGGCGCACAGATCTTTTACAAGCCCCAAGGCCAATATCTCAGTTGAAAATCATCCCGATGGCTTTCACTAAGGCACCCGGCGCATCGCTTAGTTTCAATCCTTGCGGGACAAGCGTGTTGGCATAAACAAGCATGCCCCCACCCAGCAAAAATACAATCAATGAAAACGCGACCGGCTGGCGTGATGTCACTGAGGAGAAAAACTTCAACACAGCAACAATCACTAAAAAACTTCCAGCCAAAACAAAGACTTCATAATACGTCATACTAGGCCCTTCGGATTACCGGGTTTATTCCATCTCCCCGGCAAAAATCAGTTCCTCTTGCACCGGCGCAACACGCAGAATATTCGTGCTGCCCGGTGTATTAAACGGCACACCAGCGGTAACAACAATCTGGTCACCGTCCTGCCCAAAACCATAGGCACGTGCGGCGCGCACCGCATTCACAACCGCCATCTTAAAGCGATCGACCTCTTCCGTCACTACACAATGCAAACCCCAGGTTAGCGCCAAGCGGCGTGCAGTGCCAATCAGCGGGGTCAGCGCAATAATGGGCACACGGGGGCGTTCACGCGCGGCCAGCAAGGCGGTTGTGCCCGAATGGGTAAAACAGGCAATGGCGGCCACATTCGTGGTTTCGGCAATTTCACGCGCCGCAACCGTAATCGCGTCAGCAACACGGTGGCGGGCCGGGGTGCGGCTGGCCTCAATCACTTGGCGGTAAATTGAATCAGCCTCAACCGATTCGGCCACATTGCTCATGGTTGTTACGGCTTCAATCGGGTAATCGCCTGCCGCGCTTTCCGCGCTTAGCATCACGGCATCTGCACCTTCATAAATGGCCTGCGCCACGTCAGAAACTTCAGCCCGGGTTGGCACAGGTGATGTGATCATGCTTTCCATCATCTGGGTGGCCACAATCACCGGCTTGCCAACATTACGACAGGCCCGCACAAGGCGTTTTTGAATGGGCGGCAGCGCATGCACGGGCAGTTCAACCCCAAGGTCGCCACGGGCCACCATAATACCATCAGACACGGCCAAAATCTCATCAAACGCGTTTACAGCGGCAGGTTTTTCAATTTTTGCAATAATCGCAGCACGGCCTTTAACCAAGGCCCGCGCCTCGGTTATGTCAGCCGCGCGCTGCACGAACGATAGGGCTAGCCAATCCACGCCCAGTTCGCATACAAATTCCAAATCCTTCAGGTCTTTTTCTGAAAGCGCGGCCAGTGGTAACACGACATCAGGCACGTTTACGCCCTTACGGTTCGAAATTTCGCCACCAACAATAACCTCGGTTTCGGCGAAATCATCGCCTCGCGCGGTCACTTTAACGCGCAGCTTGCCGTCATTGATCAGCAGGGTTGAACCCACTTCAAGCGCCTGCAAAATTTCGGGGTGCGGCAGGTTCACACGGCGGTTGTCACCGGGGGTTCTATCAAGGTCAAATCTAAATGAAGCGCCCTCAACCAAAATTTCTGAATCATTGGCAAAGACGCCACAGCGTAGTTTCGGGCCCTGCAAATCGGCTAAAATGGCAATCGGGCGGCCGCGTTCAGTCTCAATCTCGCGGATAAACGCGTGGCGCGCGCGAATTTCGTCATGTGTGCCATGGCTCATATTGAGGCGAAACACATCAGCCCCGGCCATAAACAGGTTATCAATCATCTCTTTTGTCGAAGAGGCCGGGCCCAAAGTGGCCACGATTTTGACATTACGCTTGCGGCGAATGTTATCGGTCATTCTGATTTGCTTTCAGTCGAATTTGGGGGCCTGAACCCTTCTATAACTTATGAAACTGGGATTGTCCGAAAAAATTACGCGCGCCGAATTCGGCTTGTATGGCTGGCAAAGTGCCCCTATTTTACCATTATGAGCGTGAATTACACCAATTGCTTCATCATGGTTTCAGCCGGTTGTAAGGCTGAATTTGGCACGGCCCCCACCAAGGCTGGCACGGTTGCAGCCTTGCAATATGAAATGCTGGCAGCGTCCCCTTATCGCCATACCAGTGAGGATGTTATTTTTGGGGCTTATGAGGCCCGAAACCTGCCCGATACTGCTGATTTAGGGGCCGAACGCGCTGCGTTTTTTGCCAAGCCCCAAGCCTGCTTGCGCGCCTCACCGCTCGTAAAAACCTATGGTTGGGGGCTGCACCATGATGCCATGGGCCGTGTGGCTTTGGCAGCAGTTGAAAGTCCGGTATATGCGGCATTTCTTGAACAAGATGGCTTGGACATTGTTGCCGGGATGCGCAGCAAACGCGCATGAGGCTTGAAGGAAATTCAATGGATCAACCCGCCATTCTGGCTGAAAATTCTGCTGCCGAAGCGCCGGTTTTGGTGCTGTGTGACCATGCCACAAACCGTGTGCCCGACTGTGTAAATAGCGGCAGTCTCGGCATTTGCGCCGATGACATGAACCGCCATATTGCCCTTGATATCGGGGCCTTAGGTGTTTCGCTGCACTTGGCAACAGCCCTAAACGCACCCCTTCTAGCCACAAATTTTTCGCGATTGGTGATAGATCCGAACCGGGGCGAAGATGACCCGACGCTGCTGATGAAATTGTATGATGGCACCATCATTCCGGCCAACCGCCATGCTGATGCCGACGAAAAAGAACGACGGTTAAACGCATTCCACCGCCCCTACCACCGGGCCATTGCGGCGCGGTTGGATGATTGGCAGGCAAAGCGGATGACTCCGGCGATAATTTCTATCCATTCCTTCACGCCGCAATTGCGCGGCCGGGGGCTAAGGCCTTGGCAAATAGGGGTTTTATGGGATGAAGATGCCCGGATGGCGCGGCCATTGATCGACCAGCTTTCAGCCAATCCAGCGCTGTGTATTGGCGATAATGAACCTTATGCCGGGTCGCTTCGTGGCGATACGATGTATTTTCACGCCACCTTGCGCGGTTTGCCGCATGTGTTGATAGAAATCCGCAATGATTTGATTGAAACTGAGGCCGGTCAGGCCGAATGGGTGGGGGTGTTGGCCCCTGTTTTATCTAATATTCTGAAAGGGTTAGCATAATGGACCACCAAACTGAGATTGAGCTTGAAGCCGCCGCGTTTCGCAGATTGCGTGACTATTTGCAGACCCGCACTGATGTGCAAAATATTGATATGATGAACCTTACGGGGTTTTGTCGAAACTGCCTTTCGCGCTGGTATCAGGAAGCGGCGAACGCGCAAGGCATTGAAATGGATAAAGAAACCGCTCGTGAAGCGTTTTACGGCATGCCCTATTCGCAATGGCGTGACCAGTTTCAAACCGAGGCGTCTGACGGGCAAAAACAGGCGTTTAAGGCGAGCCACGACTAATAGTTTCGGCGCGACAACTTTGCGCTTGTTAAAGTTACATTGTAACGCTAAAAACACCCCTAGAAGTTACAATGTAACCGCAGAACGGGCCTTTTTTGCCACTTTCGGGGGATTTATGCGCAAAATTGCACTATTTTTGATCGCGTTTTCGAGCAGCGCCGCGGCGCAAGATTACCAAATCGTTACCAGCATTGCGCCCATTCAGGGCATCGTGGCTGAAATTACCGAAGGCCGCCACGTGCCGGTTCTGCTGGTGCCGCCCGGGGCTGACCCGCATGAATTTGCCCTGCGGCCCAGCCAGATTCGTGCGCTGCAAAATGCCGACCTAATTGTGCTGGCGGGCAATGGGATGGAGCCGTGGTGGGACTCGGTTTCGGGGCAAATTTCGCCACAAACGCTCGTGCTGAATTTGGCAGCCCTACCTCAGATGGCGGCGTTCGCGCTGCCCCTGCGCGATAACGAAACATTAACTGATCCGCATATGTGGCTGAGCCCGGATATCGCCCGAATTTGGGCGGCGGTCATTGCCGAAAAGTTGGGCACGGCGGACCCCATGGCGGAAGACTTATACGCACAAAACCTGCAAGCCCTTTTGCGCGAGACAGATCTGGCGGTATTGGCTGCGCATGAAACCCTTGCGCCGGTTTTGCCGGTCCAAATGGTTATGGGCCACGATTCGCTCCAGTATTTTGAGCACGCCTTTGGCCTACAATTTGGCGGGGCGTTTTCAGATGGAGACGGGGCCGAAGCTGGGGCCATGGGTGTTTCGGAAATTGCCGCGCTCAGCGGGCCGCGTTGTTTAGTGGTTGATGTAAATGAGGCTGGTGCGCATGGCCATGCCGTGCTGGACGACGCACCCGTTGTGATGGTGGATCCGCTTGGCGCTAACCTATTGGGGCAGCCGCATTTTTTGGGCAATCTGTATACGGGCTTGGCGATGGCATTGGCGGGCTGTGCTCCGGATTAACGGCGGTATTAGGATTGAGCCGTCCCCGGACTTGATCCGGGACCTCTAGGCTATGCTATAGGAGGTGCCGGTCAAGCCCGGGACGGCGTTAGGGGTGTGGTCGGCGTGAGGCGGCGTTACGGGCGCCGGGCGGGTTCGCCACGTTAGCGGGCGGCTTTGCGGCTTTCGTCGATATAAATTTCGCGCAATCTCTGGGTAACGGGGCCGGGTTTGCCGTTGCCGATGGGCTGGCCATCTATTTTTACAACCGGGCAGACGAGTGAGCCTGCGGAGGTGATGAAGGCTTCGCGGGCCGATTGTGCCTCAGCGATGGTAAACGGGCGTTCTTCAACCTTAAGCTGGGCTTCGGCCGTATAGCGCATAAGGGCGGCGCGGGTGATGCCGTGCAGAATATGGTTGGATAAATGGCGGGTGATTAGCGTGCCATCACCGGTAATAATCCACGCATTGTTGGAACTGCCTTCGGTGACGAACCCTTCTTCAACGAACCACGCATCATCGGCCCCGGCCATCCGGGCGGTGTGTTTGGCAAGCGCGGCACCGAGCAGTTGTGTGGTTTTTATATCGCGCCGCCCCCAGCGTATATCAGGCGCGGTGACAACGGAAATGCCGCGCAGCCCACTGGGCATTTCGGCCAGATTGCGGGCTTGGGTAAATAGGATGACAGAGGGGGTTAGGCCTTCGGGCCACAGAAAATCTCGGTCATGTGCGCCGCGGGTGATTTGCAGATAAATCCCGCCCTCATCCAAGTTATTGCGGGTAATCAGTTCGCGGTGGATTGCTTCGAGCGCGGCGGTATCGAGGGGTGCAGGGATGCCAATTTCATCGAGTGAGCGGGTTAGGCGAGCGATATGGCCATCAAAGTCACATAGCTTGCCATTGAGCACCATCGTCACTTCATACACCGCGTCGGCCATTAGAAACCCACGGTCAAAGATAGAAATTTTGGCTTGGTCTTCAGGTAGATAGTCGCCGTTTACATAGACAATCCGCGCCATATTACCCCCAGAATGTGCTGGCAGCAGGATGAACCTGCGCTGCGTCATATGTCAAACCGTTAGCGCGGTCCGCACGTAGCCATAAGGGGCCGTCAAGATCGACGAAATCGGCACCTTGGGCCACAAGCAAGGCGGGGGCGATGGCCAGTGAGGTGGAAATCATGCAACCCACCATGATACCAAATCCAAGGGTGCGGGCGGCGCGGCGCAGGGCCAGGGCCTCGGTCAGCCCGCCGCATTTATCAAGCTTGATGTTGATCAGGTCATAAAGGCCGATAAGCTCGGGGAGGCTGGTGCGGTCAACACAGCTTTCATCGGCGCAAAGCGGCACCGGGCGGGGCTGGCCGCGCAGCGCATTTTGGTCGGCTTTGGGCAGGGGTTGTTCGATAAGGGATACGCCAAGGGCAGCAAATTGCGGGGCGAGGGTAAGGTAATCATCAAGCTGCCAGCTTTCATTGGCATCGGCGATCAGTTTGGCGGCAGGCGCGGCTTGATGGACGGCGGCAAGGCGGTCCAAATCCCCCGCGCCACCAAGCTTGACCTTGAGCAAGGGGCGGTTTGCAGCGGCTTGGGCGGCAGCGTGCATAGCGGCGGCGCTTCCCAGTGAAATGGTCAGCGCGGTTGTAACGGGGCCGGGTTTTTCCAGCCCGGCCAATTGCCAAACGGGGCGGCTGGCGGCCTTGGCACGATAATCCCATAACGCGCAATCTAGCGCATTGCGGGCCGCACCGGGGGGTAGGGCTGCGAGATTTTCCAGATTGGGGCCGGGTGTTTGGCAATGCGCTTCAATGGTTTCAGCAACGCTTAGCATCGTTTCACCAAACCGGGCGAAGGGCGCGCATTCACCCTGCCCGCGATGGGTGCCGTCGCTCAGTTCAACCGAAATAACCTGCCCGGCCAAACGCGTGCCACGCGCAATGATAAAGGGCTGCGCCAGCGGAAAGCTTTCCTGCGATAGGCGGGTCAGGCGCGGGGGCGCGCTTGTCATTTCAGATAGGCAACCGGGGCTTCTGGATCACGCTCAAAATCAACCGGGGGGCCGCCGGTTACGTCGGTGCGGCGCTTGAATGTATAGGCCAAAACATCGCCATCAGCATCACTGCGCACAATCAGGCATTGGGCCATTTGGCGCGCACCGTCATATAAATCGACATAGCCGCGCAGGGTTGGGGCCACGTCGGCAGCAATGGTAAAACCATCATCCCACAGGTCAAGGATGGGATAGGCGACGCCATCAACCTGAATGCGCAAGCGGTGCTTACGCCCAAGGCCGCGCTTTTCAGCGCTGCGCAAACCATCAAGCACTTCTTTAGACAAATACGACATGGGCGATTCCTTACCCTTAGATAGTGAGGAGCGAATGGCTATAAAATCAAGAGGAAGTGGCCAATTAGTTTAATTCTGGCGCAAAAAATATCGGCAAGGGGCGGCGAATGCGCGTTGGCGGGCCTTAGGGGGTGGTCGGCTGGGCGGCGCTTACGCCTACCCGCCGACCTGCATAATGGTCAACCAAGGCGGCCAAATCGTCGATGCGCAAAGGCATTCGCAGCAAGGAGCGCGCATTGGGGATAACCTCAAACACCGAGCCATCAGAAAAGAATGAGCCTGAGGTGACAGCGATTATTGGCACATCTGGGTGGCGATAGCTGACAAAATCAGAAATCGCGATTGCGCCACCATCGGGCATAACCA
>Ga0209390_10007297_pt1 | contig 14243 bp, 14 predicted proteins | sample BON01_FD_187212 | JGI IMG/M metagenome (GOLD analysis project Ga0209390, IMG submission 187212) | Freshwater microbial communities from Lake Bonney liftoff mats and glacier meltwater in Antarctica - BON-01 (SPAdes) (version 2) | ecosystem: Environmental > Aquatic > Freshwater > Ice > Glacier... | reverse complement strand
CCACCCAAACGCTGGCGCGTTGGACCATTGGGGTGGGTAAGTTGCTGCAACCCTTGCATAATTTAGCCCGTGACGCATTGCTTGAAGGTCGAGTGATCCACATTGACGAAACCGTGGTGCAGGTTCTAAAAGAGAAAGACAGAAAGGCGACCTCTAACTCGTATATGTGGGTGCAAACCGGTGGGCCACCTGGCAAGCCTGTGGTGCTGTTTGATTACGACCCCAGTCGGGGCGGCGAGGTACCGGTGCGATTGTTGCAAGACTATCAAGGCTACATCATGGCCGATGGCTATGATGGGTACAACGCAGTTTCAAAAACCAAAGGTATCGAACGCTTGGCTTGCATGGCACACGTGCGCCGTGGCTTTGTTGATGCCACTAAAGTGCAACCCAAGGGCAAAAGGGGTCGAGCCGATGAGGCAGTGGCCTTGATCGGTAAACTCTACCGCATTGAACGCGAGCATAAAGATGACACCATTGACCAACGTTACGATGCACGTCAGAAGCTAAGCTTGCCCGTGCTCTCAGAATTACACGATTGGATGCAAAAGACTCAACCCCTTGTCACGTAAGCGGTAAGCACGCACCGTTACCCTCAACCGATTAGGCGTCTTTTTTTCTCATCTGATCAATCAGATGCAGCACTGATCGCTTGGGGTTTTGAGCGAATAATTCTTTCCAACGTCTTGGCGTTAACTCATCCATTTGCAGGGGTGCTTGTTCTTTGACTCGTTGCAACACGTCGACAAAGTATTCATACGGGTCAATGCCATGCAGCCTGCAGGTGACTAACAAACTTTGCACAATACCCACGTGCTCTGCACCCATTTCAGTCCAACAGAATAACCAGTTCTTGCGATTATGAGCAGCTGCTCATAATCGCAAAGCGTGGCTCTTTAGTGACACCCCAGCCGGTGCGCATTCAAGTGCGGTGATTTACTCGCTGCTCGAAACAGCCAAAGCCAACGGCCTAGAACCCTACACTTGGCTGCGCCAAGTGTTAAACGAACTGCCCGCCGCCAAAACGGTTGATGATGTTGATGCGCTCATGCCTTGGCATATAAAAAATAAAATAATTACTCAATCTTAATTGTAAAATTGTGGTCATCACAGATGGCTCAAACAAACAAGACTGGGGTTTGTGGATCGCTTACGTTAAACGAACTGCCCGCCGCCAAAACGGTTGATGATGTTGACGCGCTCATGCCTTGGCATATTAAAAATAAAATAACTACTCAATCGTAATCGTAAAATTGTGGCCATCACAGATGGCTCAAACAAACAAGACTGGGGTTTGTGGATCGCTTACAACGCCTAGGCGTTGGAAAGAGTTATTTGCACAAAACCCCAAGCGCTCAGTTCTGCATCTGATTGATCGGATGAGAAAAAAATACGCCTGACCGGTTGAGGGTAACGGTGTGCTTACCGCTTACAGCTTAACGTAGTGGCGTCCAGACCATTGCTTACTTATGTCTTGGTAGATTTTGAGAGTTAAATAATTCTTTTAGCATCATACCAATGGGGTTCGCGTAGCTTTTTCTTGTTCACCTTATTGGTGCTTGGTATACGCGGTAGCAAATCAATAAATATTATGTGCTTGGGCTTTTTATAACTGGCTATATGCTCCCGGCAGTGTTCGATCAGATCCTCTTGTGTTGGTCTATTTCCTTTGCATACAACATAAGCCATAACAGACTCCCCCCACTTTTCATCAGGAACACCAATAACAGCTACTTCGTAAACTAATTCATGTTTCAACAGCGCTTCCTCGACCTCTCGAGAATAAATATTCTCTCCGCCTGAAATGATCACATCTTTTTTGCGATCGACAACAAACAAATAGTTATCTTCGTCTAAGTAACCCATATCACCGGTGTAATACCAGTTTTCTTTAAGGGCGGAAAGAGTTGCACTAGTATTGTTCCAATAGCCACGCATCGTGGCTGGGCTTTTAATTGTAATCTCGCCAACCTCATTAGTTTCACAGGGTGTTCCGTTAGTACGTCGCACGATCAGTTCACCGTTATAATAGGGTTGCCCAGCTGAGGCTAACCGCTTTATATCTTTTGGTGAACCAGAGGGCCTGTGTTGGAAGGCATGCATGAAAGTGCCCACCATGCATTCAGTCATGCCGTAAGCTTGATTAAAAATTGATCCAAAATGGTTTATGGCCCTCTCCAACAAAGGAACTGGCATTGGCGCGGAAGAGTAAATCACAGTATGTAGTTGATGTGATTGGGACTTAAGCTGGTCTGGAGCCTCAAGCAACATTTGAATCATAATAGGGGCGAGTAGAGCCACTGTAATCTTACGCCTCGCTAGGCTGCTGTAAACCTCAATCACATCAAAGCAACTGTGCAGAACGATTGAGGCGCCTGACCAGGCAAAGGCAAGATAAAGATTGTTCGCGCCAGCATGATAAAATGGCATCACCCCTAGGAGGCAGTCTGACGGCTTCGCACCGCAAGCGTTTGATGTGATTCGAGCCTGCGCGATCTGAGCTTGATGTATTTGCATTACGCCCTTAGGGTGACCTGTAGTGCCACTGGTGTAAACCAAGAATAAGATATCGGATTCTATCGCCCTAAGCGAAGGCCGTTGATATGATCCAGCTGCAAGCAGCTTTTCATAAGTGGGGATGTCTCCACGCCAAGAAGCACCAATGCAGATCAGATGCGGCGGATCTTCCAATCCTAAGCATATTTCCATCACCCGCTCATGATACCGCTCTTGGAAAATCAAAACCCGTGGAAGAGAGTCAGAGAGTATAAAAAATTGTTCTGCTGAGGTCAATCTGTAGTTAAGGGCAACGGCAATAAACCCAGTCAAGCTACAGGCAACGTTAAGTTCAAGTATTTCTGAACAGTTTTGCGCTAAAATCATTACTCTATTTTGCTTACGTACACCAAGTTCAAGCAGGGAATTGCCTAGACGATAGGCGCGGTCTAGCAGTTGTCCGTGGCTGATCGTCTGGTCCTTAAAGAAAATAGCTGGCTCAGAACGATAAAGGGCCGCATTTCTCTCGAAAATATCTCCAATGATCATTATTTAATCCTATTTGTGTTGTGACTTAGGTGTTGTGGTCATTTGTTTGGCCTTACTTGTTAAGGATTGATGCTAAATCTCAGGCTCGACTTGTTCTTTCTCGTTTGAGCAGGGTTCCTGAAACTTGTAGGATCCGGTCGCAAGAACCTCGAAGATGCTTGCGCATTGCAGCTTCTGCGGCATCTGGATTCTTTAACAAAATTGCTTCGGCTATAGGGATGTGCTCATGCATCGAATGCTCAATGTCGTTGGGCTGAAGTGCGCGACCAAACATGAACATCAAGACACGAATTTGTAATCTATTTAGCAGATCAGCAAGCTGCTTATTATCTGCGATAGCTACTAAAGAGGAATGAAAGAGGCTATTTTTTTCAGTGAAAACTTTAGAACTTAAAGGTTGTCTGTTTGAAGCGGTCCATTCTAATATGTCTGAATATTCCTTCAGATTGTTGCCTTGAAGAATAGCTTCTGCAGCTTGACGCGCAGCAAGTCCCTCTAGCACTTCGCGAATTCTAAAGAGGTTGATCAGTTCTTTTTTTGTCATGCGTTTGACCAGTGCGCCGCGATTAGGTACGAGGTCTATTAGACCCTCAGTAGCGAGTCGACTGAAGGCCTCGCGCAATGAACCCCTGCTTATACCAATGTCTTCTATTAGTTCGCTTGAAATCATACGCTGGCCAGGCGCGAATTGGCCTGTGACAATACCGTTGCGTATATATTCAGCAGCGAATTCCACCACCTCGCCTCGAGATACGATCTGTGGTTGTGTTTCTTCTTGATCCATATTTAATCCATCATCTATAAATTCAAATGCAATATTAGTAGAATTTAATATCTTAATATATTGACAAACATAGATTGTAGTTTATAATGTCCTACAATAATGTTTGTCAATATATAACAACAAACTCACTTTAATGGTGGGCAGGAGACAAAAGTGAGCGAGAACACTACCTTCGATAACCACTTATTAGCGGAAACAGTGCGTCGCTTCATTAAAAAAAAGCTTGCAATACACGAAGCAAATATCGATGCCCAAGACTATGCAGATTCAGAATTAATTTTAGGTTTGAAGCATCAAGCCATAAGTTTGGGGTTTTTTGCTTACAACATGCCTGCGTCCTTAGGTGGTCCTGGGTTGAGCGTAACTGAGCAAATCATTATTGACGAAGAGCTCGGACGAACTTCAATACCACTTGCCGAGACATTTGGTCATCTTCCCGGATCGCTAAATTTTGTTTCAGACAAACAGCGTGTATGGTTGTTAAATCCGCTAATACGCGCTGAAAAAAATGTAGCTTATGCGTTAACTGAACCGTCGGCAGGCTCAGACCTTTCGGCAATGTACACCCGCGCCTCAAAGGTCGAGGGCGGATGGGTCTTGAATGGTACAAAACACTACATATCAGCTGTAGAGAGCGCCGACTTTCTGATTGTTTTAGTGGTGACAGATAAATCTGCTCCACTCAAGGGCCGGTTCTCAACCTTCATTGTGGAAAAGAATACGCCTGGGCTTAAAGTGTTGCGGCGTTTCCGTAAAATGGGGTGGCATGGTCATCCTCTTTCCGAAATATCCCTCGAGGATTGTTTCGTTTCCGAAACACATGTGCTCGGGGATATCGGGCGAGGTTTTGAAATCATGATGACAACCATCAACAATGATCGCCTAATGGTCGCTTGCCGATGCGTAGGTATCGCTCAAGAGCTTTTCGAATTGGTACTTCCTCATATCCGAGATAGATATACTTTTGGAAAACCTCTAGCTGAGCACCAAGCCATAAAGTTTATGATCGCCGATTGCGATGTCGAGATTGATGCTGCAAGGCTACTAAACCAAAAAGCCGCTCGCCTAGCTGACGAAAAAAACCCGGAATTTCGTGTTGCAGCTTCAAGGGCTAAGTTATTTGCAAGCGAGATAGGTGGTCGTGTGGCAGATCGTGTTATGCAGATGTTTGGTGGTGCTGGGTACATGACTGATCTGCCTGTAGAACGCTTCTACCGCGATGTTCGTGCATTTCGCATCGGAGAGGGCACCTCTGAGATGCAGCGTCTGCAAATTGCGCGACATGTACTAATGAGTAGATAAGGGGGTTGTGTGGACTTATCTTTAATTTATCAGTCATTGTTGCTTGCATTATGCGCAGCTGGTCTTTACGCAACCGTCGCATCAGGGCTGACTTTGGAATTTGGTGTAACGCGTATTATCAACTTCGCTCATGGTGAATTCGTCATGCTTGGTGCTTTTCAAACCTACTTCATGTTCGAATTGCAAGGCATATCACCCGTTGTCGGTATGATCACCTCGGGTATTTCCATGGGATTACTATCGATAATTGTGTATTGGGGGTTTCTCGCCAAAGTGCTCAAACAAGATGAGCATAACCAAATCCTTGCAACTTTAGGCTTGTCTATATTCATTTTGAATATGGCAGTCATCCTTTGGACGCCAGATACTCGTGTTATGCACGCTCCTGCTCTGCTTCCAACTTTGAAGTTTGCTGAAATTATTATTCCTGGTAACAACCTAGTCGTGTTGCTAGTTGGCTGTGGGCTGTTTCTATGTCTGATGGCATTCATGCGTTTTTCGCGTTACGGTGTGCAGTTGCGACTTGCTAGCGATGATCCAGCACTTGCTACGCTTGCTGGCGTAAATGTTGATCGGATGTTCTGCCTTTCCTTCGTAATTGGAGGAATCACGGCAGGCATCGCTGGTGGACTGGTAGCCCTAGTGCTCTACGTGCATCCTTATGTCGGTATGGACTTGGTCATGCGGGCATTCGCCATTGTCGCGCTTGCAGGGCTTGGCAGCATTCCTGGCGCCTTGATCGGGGCAGTTTTGCTATCGGTGATCGAGGGCATTGTGGCTAACTTCGTATCGCAAGGAGCAAGCTGGGGCTACGGCGTCTCTTTCTTGATCATCTTGTTAGTGCTCCTAGTCCGTCCAACGGGCCTATTTGGAAAGGAGTTGCGATCATGAAATCACTTGCATTAAAAAAAGTGGCTGTCTATTTTGTCGTAATTGCAGTCTGCAGTTTTATTGTGTTAGCTAATGATGCCTTCTCAATGCAGTTGACCATTGGAGTGCTTATCACCGTCATTTTGGCTTTGGCTTGGGATATTTTGTCCCGTACTGGGCAGGTTACCCTGGGATCAGCCGCATTCTTCGGATTAGGCGCATATGGGATGGGCTTGCTTTCTCCGCTGTTGGGAACCTTTGGAGCTTGGGTCGGAATGCTTGCTATATGTGGACTGGTTGCCATGCTACTAGGACTATTGACTCTTCGGCTGCGCAAAATGTATTTCGCCATCGCTACGCTGGGTCTTGCTCTTTCACTGCAAGTGCTAGTGCTGGTTTTTCGTGATTGGACTGGTGGAAGCAGCGGTATATCTCCTCCCGTTTTGCTGGATGCAGATCCACAGTTGCAGTTACTAGCCATCACAGGTTTTGTGATTCTAGCTATGTTTGTATCAGATTATTTTCTTAGCGATCGTATGCGCCCAGCGCTTTTTCTTGTTCGCACCAACCCTGAACTTGCCTCGGCAAGCGGTATCCCAGTTGTGCGTACCCGTATTCTTATCTTCACTGTATCAGGCATGTTGGCGGGTATCGCTGGAGCTCTTTACGGAGGGCTCTATGGCTATGTGGTGCCTACTGATGTTTTCACAATTCACTGGAGCGTCATTCCCCTGGCTATTGTGATTTTGGGTGGCATGGACTCAACGTTAGGTCCAATACTGGGTGCTGTAATGATTAAGACTATTGAGGAAATAGCTCGGTTTTACATTGGCGGCGTGGGATACCAAGTAACTTATGGTGCAATTATCGTCCTTTTTGTCCTGTTTCTGCCAGGTGGGGTTCTTGGATTAATCAAAGAACTATTTAAGCAGTCTGTTAAGGGGCGCATCTAAGCATGGAACTTTCCATTAAAAATATGACTGTCGCGTTTGGTGGGCTAAAAGCGTTGAATGGAATTTCATTGAATTTTCCTTCCAGCCGAATTACTGGGCTAATTGGGCCTAATGGGTCAGGCAAAAGTACGATGATCAATGCCATCTCTGGTGTTCTTAAGCCAACATTCGGAAAGGTATACCTTGACGGCGAATCAATTGATTCGCTTCGGAGTGATCAGATTGTGGGACGTGGTCTAGCGCGAACATTTCAAATACCAAGAGTACCTCCACAGTTGACTGTTTGCGAAATTATTTCGGTGCCGTTTGCTTACGTTGGTCGAAGGCATGCTTTGATCGAGGGACTGAGTGATGCGCGTTCCATCGCTCAATATTTTGATTTGGAAGCAGTGTACGAACGACCGTGCGCAGATCTTTCTGTTACATATCTTCGTCGTTTGGAAATCGCACGCGCAATTGCATGTGGGCCGTCGGTACTCTTGTTAGACGAAGCCATGGCTGGTCTATCTCATGAAGATGCAGTTCAAGTAAGCGATTTGGTGAGGCGAGTTCACGATGCTGGTGTGACGGTTGTTATCGTTGAACACGTAATGTCTATTATTTCGACTTTGTGTGACGAGGTAGTGGTCCTCAATGAAGGTCAACTGCTAGCACAAGGAAAGCCCTTCGAAGTACTGTCAGATCCCACCGTGCGCGAAGCCTATCTTGGGAAAGGGTTTAAGCAATGACCACTTTCCAAGTTAGTGTAGCGGGCTCTAGGTATGGCAAATTAACTGTCTTGGACAAGGTGGCATTTTCACTTTCGGCTGGTAGTGTACTGGTTTTGTTAGGCTCTAACGGTGCTGGCAAAACTACCACTTTACGAAGCATTATGGCTACGGTAGAGACAGAACAGCGTAGTGTCTTTTTCGAGGATCAAGATTTGACACGTCTACCTACCTGGAAGCTTGCTGGTCGTGGTGTCCTTATGGTTCAGGATGGTGCAAGATGTTTTCCCAACGTTTCGGTTTTAGACAATTTACGCGGTGCGTATTCTGCCACGCATGGTAGGTTCGACGTCAGAGATTTTCGTAATTTGCTCGACGAAATTGTTTGTTTTTTCCCAATCCTTGGAGATCGTTTTGGTCAGATTTCAGGAACCATGAGTGGCGGACAGCGGCAGATGCTGGCGATCGGTCGAGCACTGATGGCGCAACCAAAGGTACTACTGTTGGATGAACCATCAGCAGGTTTGGCTCCAATTATTGTCGAAGAACTATATGAAACTCTTGGCAAGATCAAACGCGATCGCGGATGCGCTATCGTTCTTGCCGAGCAGAACGCCAGCTATGCATCTCAATTCGGCGGTGAATGTATTGTTCTAGCAGAAGGTCGTGTTGCTCTGACAGGCACTATGAAGGACGTGCTCACCAACGACAAACTACGCACGGCCTATTTGGGTCTTTAACTGGGGGATAAAGTAATGCCAAGTGTATCTGATGAAGTTGTAATTGTGGGAATAGGTGAGACACAGGTCGGCAAGTTGCCTGGGTATCATTCTGTTCAGCTTCAAGCTTGGGCGGTGCAGAACGCCTTAGCAGACTGTGGATTACGAACTAAGGATTTGGATGGGCTTATCAATCTAGACCCGTATGTCACGCCTAACTCCATGTTTTCTTCTACTGTAGCTGAATATTTAGGTATCAAACCACGGTTTCTTTCCACCATAGACGTGGGTGGTACTGTTACTGCTATGACCATGTTGCAGCAGGCGATCTGGGCGATCGAGTCGGGCCATTGTGAAATTGCCGCTTGTGTTTACGGTGAGAATTCTCTATCGGTACGTTCAACTGGCGCCCATGGTTTAGATATGAAAAATCTGTTGGGGGGTGAGGAATGGGAAGATCCGTTTGGTGTGCATGGATTGTTGACACCTTACGCACTTGTAGCTCAAAGATACAGGCATCTATACGATGCGACAGACGAAGACTTTGCAGAAGTGGCAATTGTGACACGTCGACATGCACTTAATAATGACAATGCACAAATGAAAAAAAAAATGACACTTGAAGATTATATGGCGAGCCGGATGATTAGCTCGCCTCTACGCCTTTTAGATTGTTGCCTCATTTCTGACGGTGGAGGAGCTGTAGTACTAACTACACGTGACCGCGCTGAAAAAATGGGGTGCCGCTATGTTCGAGTTTGTTCTATGGCTATGCGTAGTACGCATAATTCTATTGTCCAGCTTCCAGACATAGAAAATTTCGGACTTGCAGATGCAGCGCAAGATGCTTTTGACGCTGCTGGCTTTGACGCCTCCGAAACCCAAGTGGCATTGCTGCACGATGCTTTTACAATTTCCGTCTTGATCACCTTGGAAGCATTGGGTTTTTGCGAACCAGGTCAGGCTGGGCAATACATGCGTAACGGTCACGCAAGTATGGGAGGCCGTTGCCCAGTGAATCCTCATGGTGGGTTACTTTCTCAGGCACACATAGGTGGCATGTTGCACATTACAGAAGCTGTGCATCAACTGAGGGGAACCGCAGGGAGACGTCAAATCTCTGGGGCTCGTCGTGCAGTCGTCAGTGGCAATGGAGGTGTGTTTTCTGTGTGTGGCGTCATGACTTTGGAGGCTACATGAGAGCCAATAATTTTAAGGCAATTTTGCCTACACTTTCGGTAGATTCCATACCTTTTTGGGAGGGTTGCGACAAAGAATCCCTACTGCTGCAATGTTGCAACGAGTGTGACAAGTATTTTTACTATGCTCGACGTCTTTGCCCGCACTGCGGATCGCAAAATATGGTTTGGAAAGTAAGCACAGGCGAAGGAAAAATATTTTCATTTTCTGAAGTTTGCATTTCTTTTTTTGGTCCGCTGTGGGACGACCAACTTCCTTATACCGTCGCTTTAATCGATCTTCAAGAAGGGCCAAGGATGTTAAGTCGTCTGGTGTTGGAGCCTGGACAGCAACCGAAGATAGGTGATCGAGTAGATGTGATTTTCGTTGAAGTTCAAGGCAAAAAACTACCATTTTTCAAACTTTAATTAATTAGATTCCATTAGGAGACAAGCCATGAATCTTATCAAACTTATAAAAATAACTAGCGCCAGTGCAATTATATTATTAGCAACCATGCCCTTCGCATCAGCACAGCCCAACGCTGAACCTCTCAAAATTGGCGTGCCTCTCCCATTGACTGGGCCGTTGGCTGGTGGTGGGCGTATGATTTTGGAGGGCATCAAGTTCGCAGCAAACCAGGCTAATGATAAAGGTGGTGTGCTAGGTCGCAAGATTGAACTCATTATCGAGGACACCAAGGGTGAGCCAAACACCGCTGCAGCCATCGCTACGCGTATGGTAAATCAGCAGAATGTTTATGCTTTCGTAGGCGGCTATGGCAGCACACCAGATTTTGCTATGCTACAAAGTATAAAGCGAACTAAGCCGCTTTTCATTCATGTTGGATCCTCATCGGTCAAAATAGAAGAGGCTTTTGGCGCAGAACCTTGGTATCACCATATATATATCGTTGACTACCACCGACAAAAAGCAGTTACTGCTTTCTTTGAAAGCGTAACTCCGAAAATCAAAACTGTGGCCATCGCATATGAGGATGGTCTGTATGGTTCAGACGCCATCAAGTTCAGTGATAAATATCTGACCAAAGCAGGTTTCGACATTGTCATGAAAGAGCCATATAAGTCGGGAAGCCCTGACCTTTCGCCTATTGCAAGCCGGGTGAAATCATTGAACCCTGATGTGTTTTTTTTCGTGGGCTACTCGGGAGACAACATCCAGATTGTACGTCAACAACATGCGCTCGGTATTGTGCCCAAGCTAACATTGATAGTGTCATCTGGCGAGAAACGAGACGATTTTGGTGCATTTGGCAACGGCGTGGTTGTTATTGGGGAATGGGCGCCAGAACAAAAGACGCCAGGGTTGGAAGAGTTCATCTCGCGCATCACTTTAGCGCTACCAGCTAATACAAAAGTATTACCTACAGTTGTAATGGGGTATACGGGTATGCAGACGCTAATTGAAGCGATCGAACGAGCAGGTTCAGTAAAGCAGGAAAAGGTTTTAGTAGAGCTTGATACAGGGGAATTCAATACCCCTTTCGGCAAAGTCACTTTTGGAGATGGTGAACTCGGTGGCAAACACCAAATGCTGAGCGATAAAAATCTTGTGGCTTGGCAGTATCGTGATTCAGGCCAGCAAGTGGTATGGCCTAAGGACAAGGCTAATGGCAAGCTGGTTTATCCAGTGGGCAGATAATTAAACAGATGAAAAGTTGGAGACCTAATGCTAGTGGAAACACACCACCGAGGGAACATCGCCCTGTTGCTGCTTAACAACCCAGGTGAGCACAACTGCCTTTCTGGAGCTCTTGTTAGAGATATGCTGTGCACCCTGCGTAGTGATCAAGTGCAGAAATCCCGCGCGTTAGTCATAGGTGGCATGGGAAACTCATTTTGTGCAGGTGCCAATATCCAGGATTTATTGACCCAAGGTTGGATTGAAGGCCGTAACCTTGAATTTAGTCCAGTCACTTTATTTCGCCAGTTGGTAAATGATCCTAGACCCATAATTGGTGCTGTAGACGGGTTGGCTCTAGGTGGTGGGTTCGAACTTGCCCTGAGCTGTGATCTTGTGATCGCCAGCGATAGGGCAAGCTTTTCCTTGCCAGAAGCAGGCTACGGTGTCATTCCAAATACTGGCCTCGCCTTACTATCGCAGTCAATAGGCCGGCGACGCGCATTGGAATGGATGATGACTTTGCGGCGGATCCCTGCTCAAGAAGCGTTTAATCTAGGTCTTGTGAATGAAGTGGTTCCATCAGAAATACTATTGGATAGAGCGGTGCAGACTGCTGAATTGATCGTGGGCAAGTGCGCACCTGGTGCTTTGGGCGAAATCAAAAAAAGCTTGAACATACATGGAAGCATAGATTGGCAAGAGGTGGGTGGAAGCCTCACAAGAATTCCTAGGGAGCAGTGGCTAGAAGGTTTGTCCGCGTTTCTAGAAAGACGCAAACCTGACTATGAAATTTTTTGGAGAAAAAATGCGTAAATCGAGTGATTTTCATGCGTTTGATATTCATCATCACGTAGGATCGTTGGATATCGTGGCAAGCTCGCCGGACACTAAACTGCCTACATTGGAAGAAGATGTCGAGACGCGGATAGCCTATATGGACCTAAATAACATTGCTCAAGCTATGTTGATGCCTTCCAACGGCTATTCCGCGCCTGACGGTATCGAAGCGACAAAACGTGTAAATAATTACGTGGCGTGTTATCGAGACGCTATGCCTTCTCGTTTTCCTGCTGCTGTTGGGACAGTTGGGCCACTGGATGGGCCCGGTGCGCTAGGTGAAATAAATCGATGTATCGAAGATTTAGGTATGAAAGGAATCGTATGGCATCATCGCTTTCAAGGCACAGCCATTAATCATCCCATGATGGATTCTTTTCTTGAACGACTACAGCGCTACAATTTACCTGCTTTCATCCATTTGATTGCTGACTCATCACTGGAGTCCCCTTGGCGTCTTGAAATTTTAGCAGATCGCTATCCAGATGTGCAATTTGTAGCGTTGGATGGTTTCTCTTCCCCCGATCATGCCCATTGGATGCCTTACTTAGCTTCGAAGCACCCCAACATTATTTTTGATACCGGCGTTCTTGTTTCAGTGTCACATTTAATAGAAACATTTGTTCGCAAGGTTGGTGCTGAACGTTTGCTTCTTGGTACAGACTTCTATTCGTTTCCAAAGCTATTTAACACTGCCTTTCCGCTCAATGAAATTCTTTCTTCTGATTTGACTGACGAGGAGTGTCAGTCAATCTTGTTTGGTAATGCCCGGCGTTTGCTAAGCCTTGATTAAAAAACAACTATTCATTTTGAACGTTGGAAAGCAGATGTAATAATTTATCATATAGTTGAAATCAATTATGTAAGTTTGATGACTCCTGTTGTATCTTTTTAATAGGCATAGAGATCATTATTGGTTTTCATTCGGCATATATTACTCCTCATCATCATAGCTAATAATCAATTTTCTATTTAAGAGAATACAATGAATCCCTCAGAAAAACGTGCTTTCTTTACTAACCGTATTCGTCAACCTGCTCTAATATCTACGCCAGGTGTTTTCGATATGATTTCAACTCGAATTGCTAAGCAGTTTGAGTTTGATGCTTTTTATATGACGGGTTACGGCACAGTCGCTTCTCATCTTGGTTTGCCCGATGTGGGGTTGGCTACTTTTTCTGATATGGTCGGACGAGTTGAGTTGATTGCCAACACCCTAGACAAACCCCTTGTCGCCGATGGTGACACAGGTTATGGTGGTTTGCTTAATGTTGCCCACACCGTGAAAGGTTATGAAAAAGCAGGTGCCTCAGCGATTCAATTAGAAGACCAAGAATTTCCAAAAAAATGTGGTCATACTCTAGGCCGTCGTGTCATACCCATTGAAGACATGGTTAACAAGATTCGTGTTGCTATTGATACGCGCCAAGACCCTAATTTTTTAATCGTTGCCAGAACTGATGCACGTACTGCTTATGGTTTAGATGAGGCCCTTCGGCGAGGCGATGCCTACCGTAAAGCAGGTGCAGATATTCTTTTTATTGAGTCGCCTGAGTCTGAAGATGAGATGCAACGTATCTGCACAGAATTTAAAGGCACACCATTGGTTGCAAACATGGTTGAAGGTGGCTTTACCCCTGTACTGAGTCGTGAAACGCTTGAAACCTTGGGTTATCGTTTGGCTATTTTCCCAACATGTGGGTTTTTAGCAGCAGCAGCAGCAATGAATGCGGTCTACCAAACACTTGCCAAAGAAGGCTCAACGTCGAATTTTAACGGCGAACTATTCGACTTTAAGGAATTTTCAAAGCTGATGGGTTTTGAAGCCATTTGGGAATTTGATAAGAAATATGCTTAGTTGACACTTTTTTCTGGCGGTAGCGGTAGGAATTGGGTAAACGCTCCACAAACCCCAGTGTTGCGCGTTTGAGCCGTCTGTGATGGTAAGCGGTAAGCACGCACCGTTACCCCAAGACGTTGGAAAGAATTGTTCGCTCAAAACCCCAAGCGTGTTGACGCCGATCCAAAATTGACCAGTTGGGGGTGCGGACATAAAGTTGGATTGATTTAAATCTTATACCCAAGGCTCGCTCGGTACCCCCCTCTGTCACACTAGTTGTCCGCTCGTTTAATTTCTTTTAAACCTAAAGGGGCGGTTGGAGTGAAACAGAAATGCCAACCTACAGCACTGAATTTAAAGACA
>Ga0209390_10007292_pt1 | contig 14252 bp, 11 predicted proteins | sample BON01_FD_187212 | JGI IMG/M metagenome (GOLD analysis project Ga0209390, IMG submission 187212) | Freshwater microbial communities from Lake Bonney liftoff mats and glacier meltwater in Antarctica - BON-01 (SPAdes) (version 2) | ecosystem: Environmental > Aquatic > Freshwater > Ice > Glacier... | reverse complement strand
CTCTCTCTCTCTCTCTCTCTCTCTCTCTCTCTCTCTCTCTCTCTCTCTCTCTCTCTCTCTCTCTCTCTCTCTCTCTCTCTCTCTCGTTCCCTCTCTCTCTTTCTCTCACACACACAATGACTCACTCACACTCGCACTCGCTTTTACTCTTATACAAATTCCTGGCAGACACGACACATACACGTACAAATACTCATACACCTACACACAAACACAAGTGCGCACTTTGATTTGCACAGCGACAGTGAAAGATGCATCTACAAAACACACACACACCGACACACGCACACACACACACCAACGAGTGCACGCACGAAGGCATCACGCACACATACATACATGGAAACCTATTCAAGCAAGCGACACGTGAAGCGATGCACGTCTCGTATGTAGATATAGAGACATAAATGTGGATATAGATGTAAATCCTTGTATGTATGAATTCATCCATCTATCTATTTACTGAAAGATTGTGTATATAATGTGTCGCTGTGTGTTGCAGTGTGTTCCCGTGTGTTGCTGTGTGTTGCAGTGTGTTGCAATGTGTTGTGGTATCTGCTAATATGGATGTTGCAGTGTGTTGCAGTATCTACTAATCTGGATGTTGGTATGGATGAAAGCACTCTGAGAGTCAACATTTCACATTGATGTAGATATAAACCCGCTATTTTGGAAGCAGTGAAACGAGTAAATTTATGTCCTAAATTGGTTGAAAATGCACTCTCCGACGCGTTACTAATGTCTAGTTTTCAAAAAATTGCGGCTGACGCCGCATTCAAAAATCACGCTTCGCGCGGTTTTTTTTGTGTCACTCTCCTCAAAAGTGCTCATTGATTCCCAGATTCTTGCCAGAAAGCCTGGTGGTACCTGTACCAAAACTGTCCCAATGGGACAAGCACAACCTGTCCCAGTGGGACAGGCAGATTGGGACAGGTTATGCTTGTCCCAGTGGGACAGGCACGCTGCCTGTACCAAACCTGTCCCAGTGTCAAAAGCGACCTGTCCCTGTCCCATGGACAGGTCATATACCCACGCTGGAGGCCTGTCCCTGTCGCAGGACAGGCCCTACACCCACGATGGAACCTGTCCCAGTCCAACCTGTCCCAACCTGTCCCACAAAGTGGGAATACCAGGCCGTCGAATCTGTGTGCAGATACTCGGAGATACAAGTATCTCAGAGCATCTCAGAGAGTGAAAACAGAAAGACACCTGCATTGAGTAGAAAGAGGTCTGTTGTTTTGAATTTTTGGCAGGAATACCAGAATCTAAGTTGTAAATAACCATCGGAAGAAAAATTGTTCATGCAAGGGAAAATAGCTGTCATATTTGATCAGAGTTGAGCACCAAGAACAGCGAAATCGGCACGCGGAGTTGCCCATATCAGCCTGAGGCGCGTGGGCCATCCGGCCCGGGCCTTTCTTTCTTTCTTTCTTGGGTTTCGAAGACCCAACCTAATCACTGGACTAAGCGGAGGGCAAGCACCCAATTAGCCACGTAGGACCCAAGAACCTGTCCCGGACCGGAGGACCGGAGCATTACCTAGTTTACGGTAGACCCAAGCAGATCCCCAACAAGTGAGTAAAACAGATCACCATGTTGGTGGGCTGGCATGCATCCTCGGGCTAACCAATCCCCACAACCAATCTCCCTAACTACCAAGAAACGTAGCGCGCAGGGATCAATGGTGCCTCCCACCAAGGTAGGAAAGACACCAAATAAGCCTTTCTTTCTTTCTTTCTTTTTTCCTTTTTCGCCTTGGATTGAGTACCAAAAAGAAATGGAAATAAAAAATTTTCCCCCTTTTTTGCTCAGCTAACATCCCCTTTGTAGGACCCAAGAAACCGGAGGCAAGGGCGAGGTAACGGGACTGCATATTAGAGACTGCGCGGGAAGCTGTAACAGTTCTGTTCCAGGGTGTGAGTGCAATAGATGTGATAGCAAAGACATTCTTTGAGCTTTTCTATTTGGTTCTAGGATTGTGCAAATTTCAACCTTCAGTCAACTGTCCGTGTGCTCCCAAACCCCCACCCGTTCACTCAACGACTATTTCTCGATTTTTGTGCAAATTTTTTCCCCGAATGGCCCCTCAATTTTTTTTGTCAGAACGATTCACCAAGTAATCTGGCGGAGTCCCGGTACCCTGCAAGTAGGTAAAACAAGTTCACTATGTGTTGTTGAACATGGAGATTATGGATGAGGTTGGTGAACGTAAATACAAGGCAATCGAGAAACAGTTGCAGACTGATCGGTGGGGGTGTGGGTGCCGAGGGCATGGTAACCAAGAGCGCAAATTGGCGCGGTCTTGGAACCAAACACAAATGATCAAATATTGTCCATACTGTCATGTTTATTGCGCTGAGCTTGGTTTTTATTCTTTCCGTCTGGTTCATTAGGATTGGTACAAATTGTTGGAGCGAGGGCTCGCAAACTGAAATTTTTTATTTTGAACAAAAATAGATTTCGCAACGGTTCACAGCCCCGGGCCGGATGGCCAGTGCGCCTCGTGCTGGTACGGGCCACTCCGCGTGCAGAAGTTGACGTTATTGGTGTTCAACGCTGTTAAGGGTGGACCTGAACCCTCCAAACAAATAATCCAGAAGGTTCTTTTCCCGATAGGTCGGTTTCATTTTTAGATTATTCCCGTATCAAAACAAATCCGACCGTATCATCCTACCAAGTGCATTTCGTGACCTGCATGAAGTGTTTGCAGAAGTGCCAGAAGATAGCCGGGTGTTAATTGAGCGCCGTTTATGGTTCCTGACCTCTGATCGCCTCCAAACCTGGCTCATCCTCTCCGGAACGACCCGGTCTAGACAATATCACGAGTCAACCATGGCATGACCCAACTTGCCCCCGTGCCACCGCTTTTTGTACTTTGTCTTGTTGTTTGCGACTAAAACAGCGTGACAAAGGGGAAGTAAGCACTATCAGAGGTTCTACGATGGCAATTTGCGTCAGACCATGGTTGACTCGTGATATTGTCTAGACTAGGTCGGTCCGGAGGGGAGGAGCCAGGTTTCGAGGCGATCGGAGGTTGGGAAACATGAACGGCGCTCTGTTTTTAGATGGGCGCTGCTGTCAACTTGAAATGAGTATTTTATGCACTTTTGGGCACTATGTCTACAGTAAAACTTTTTCATTCCTTCGAATATCGGAAAATCCCTGGACACAATTCCTTGTGAAGGTGTCCTCTGTATAGTAGTACAATTTGCAAGTGTTGAATACAACTTTTTGCTGTATCGATTTTTGCTCTCCCAAACAACTCCCCCCCATTTCGACTTTCGCACTTTGCCAGTGAAAAGTTATTAAACGTATATGTTCTGCTTTTGTTTGATAAAAAGTGACTTCCGGAATTTGTACTACTAATAACCGTTTTAAACGATCGGAAAAAAAGGTGTGTTTCTCAGAGAATTTTTATTGGCAAACAAAAAATATTCACAATTTTTTTGGGGACAATACACGGTTCACACCGGGAATCGAAGCTTGGTCAAAAGAGAACCTTCGATTTCATTCATTTTCACTGATAGTAAAATTGCCAGAATTTGTAAGGGTATATAGTACAAATATTTTGAGATGTTGCAATGTCAAATTAGCTCAATCAACAGAGGTTCGCTCTTTCTTCAGTAGTTCCTGGGTTCACGCCCGGTCGGGATTTCTGTGTTACGACGTATGTGTGGCGCATGTGGTATGCATTTTATCAAGTAAAACCAATATTTTTGGAAAAGACTCTCATCCAAAACTACCAGTATGAATTAATTCATGTTTTTGCTGACAAGAATACGATTCGGTTCCCCGAATCGTTGCGCAGTGCTGAAACAAAGAGATTATTTAAACGAATTGTTCGACAATCCACACCTTGCTGACACCTTGCTGACGATAGCTCCAATTTGGTTCCGTCATCATGAGACACCACAATTCTACAAATCTTCAGTTTGCGAGCCCTCGTTGCTAGCAATCGAAAAAATTGGCGAGACTGGAAAAAATCGAGATTCTTGTACAAAACCAGTCATTTTGAAATATTGTCGGTGCACGACCTTCTGCAAGCACCTCGCAACAGCGGGAGAGATAGCGCAGCAGGAATCATAATTGTATGATGAACTAGCCCTCCTCTCATTCTACAGATTCAATCAATACAACAAATTGCCATGGGCACTCCTTCTCATGTTCCCCCACGGCGCCGTGGAATAATTATCGCCATTTTCCATGATTTTGGGACCAATTGTATGGTCCATTAAGACTGGGACTCAGCACCGAGGTGCGTTTGTGGTCCCAATTTCATACCTCATTTAATTGGAGAGTCTCCAATTTTCCCGGCTGCCAGGTTGGAGCGAGGGGTCGGAAGCAGACCAACTTCTAGCTCATTTTGGTACAAGTATTTAAAATAGTCTCCACGAAATTGATTCTTTTCGATTACAAAATGAATTTTCCATCCATTTGATTGAAATTGAAAGTTTTTTCAGCGACATATTTCCAGAAACGAGAAATAGCTGCAATGTGAAATGAGGTAGAAATAGGTGACCACGATGTGACCCAACGTTCGATGCTGAATGGTAAGGATTGTATCATGTCAAATACAAGTATGTTATAAGTAACACCCACTAACACCCCTAACTATCAAATCCATTCGTCAAAAAAACCTATTACAAACTAAATTCTCCAATTTCATCAAATCTGGCCGCAGCTTCCGCCCCCTCGTTGGAGCTTCCTGTGCAGTCCCGGGAGGGTAACGGGACTCGGCCAGATTCCTTGGTGAATCATGAAGGGAAAAAATTGAGGGGCCGTTCGGGGAAAAAATTGCACAAAAATCGAGGAACAGTTGTGCAGTGAATGATCAGGTTGTGGCTGCATAGGAACAGTTGACTCAAGGCGCAATTTTGCGCAATCCTAGAACTAAATACAAACGCTTCAAGAATGTCCTCGCTGTCACATCCATTGCATTTAGCTGTGCACACATTTGCGCGCGATTGTTACAGCCTCTTGCGCAGTCTCTAATAGGGAGTCTCGGTACCCTCAGTTCATGTACCCTCCTGGCGGTACAAAAAGTGGGTACGGAATAGTCATCTTTTTGGCTAACTAGTTGTTGCGGCCAAAATATATTTTCCACTTTACTACAGCGAAGATCAGTTGGAAAAGAATCTTGAGATTATTTCTGAAACTTTGACGAGGTTTGTATTGTGCTGAGGTTACTCCTTTAAAATAAACACTCTTAAATTAAAAAAATTATGGGAAGCCCTTACAATCGTGGCCCACTGTGGCCCAAGCTGCACACAATACATGTGACAACACAAGCAATTCATGAGCGATTGGTGTTGGTTGCAGGCTAGTGATCGGAGGCAGAATTCATCACCATGCCCTTGGCGCCCACATCCCACCGCTCAGCCCTCAGCTATTTCTGGATTCCCCAGTCTTTTGCTTAAAAGCAGTTACCTTTCAGTCTTAATAATAATCAGATGACCTCCGCAGACATCCGGTTTTTTTACGATTCTGATCTTTTAAAGAGAGATAGAAAAGTTTATTATAAGACAACCACCAAAAGGGGAAAAAGATGATTATGATAGTGAAAACTCCTTAAAGAACAGCGGTCGGCACAGCGACAATAGCAAAAGATATGCTCCTGACAGTCTCTTTTTCGCTCGTCGGCGCCTTGCTGCTGGCGAGCGCTAGCCCGTGCGATGGGCACATCTTCTTCGAGTGCCCCCCCCCGCGGACGTGTTTCTACGGCGGCAACACGAATACAGGCAGCGAGGGCCCCTGGCGCATGGCGCCCTGCGACCGCGCACCCACGGCGCCCGTGGTGACGGTAGTAGCGGGTGAAACAATGTGCCTGTCTCTACTGGAGTTCGTCCCGCACACGGGATACTTCAACATCAACCTCGCGGACACGCCGGTGATGATGTTTGCTTTACTATTGCTTGACAGAATTAATGTAGTACTTGCATTTAGAACATTCACCTCTATTCGTTCGTATCAAAATGAGCACAGCATTGCCGGGATGCTGACCTGATTAGGATGGCTCTCCATATGTATGATATCTATACCAATACATGTACATGCACATAAATGATTACGCGAGGCTGCATGCAGTGGCCTAACGACGAACTTACATTCAAATGAAGGATGAGATGTGGCTAATGAGATAACTATCATAATGCCAGGTGGGCCCAAATGATCCTGAGCCGAACTGGGTTGAGCTGATGAAGGACACAGGGCAGACAACCAACGGCGCAACATGCAGCGCTTCTCCGTGACCATACCACTTGGCATGGCGTCGCCGCACGCTACGATTCAAGTCAAGCAGTGGTCGGACGAATTCCAGTGGTACTACTACGCTTGCACGGATATCCAGATCGTTGCAAACCAATCGACAGCTGGCTCTGGCGCGTGCTGGGACCGGTCTGCGAGCTGCACGCAGTTCGACGGAGGCCCGAAGAAACTGCGCATGAGCATTCTCGAGTCACTGGCATACATCTTGTGGGTCGGGCTGACATTCATTGCCCTTGGGCTGTGGGCAGTCGTTGTGTGCAAGTGCGGCAGCGTGCAGCGGGCGCAGGCCACAGACATGGAACAGCCCCCGCAGATCTACAAGATGGAGCATAAGCAGTCACCACAAGAGCATTCGTGCACCTCGAGATTCAAAGCCGGCGCCAGCGAATTCAAGCGCTCCTTGATCGCGATCACCATATTGTCAATCATTGCGGTCATTGTCATTGTCACCGTTCTCGAAAATCTCAAAACCTGCTCCATCGATCTTTCATTTAACTATATTTGAGGAAACAATTCTCGTTTATATTTGAGGAAACAATTCTCGTTTTGATATTATTAAAAAATCGACTCAACATCTCAAATCTCTTTCTTGGCAAATTTTCTGGAGACATATATTTCTGACCCAGGCAATGGTGGAAATTGACAGTACTACTAGAAGAGCCTGTGAGAGAGCAACGTTGGAGCCTGAGAATGTGTATTCAAAACAAGGGCAAGAGTCTACCTTATAAACTTCTTTTCACTTTTTGCAGGAGGCAGGAACTTTTCAAATTTGAAATAAGCATTCGATTTCTGGGAGGAAAAAAACGTCAAAAGTCAGTGTGACATTGTCAGACAACTGACTCGGACATCCAGACTCACATAGTACTATAATCACCAATCCACCCCATCCCAACCACTCTTACTAACCATCCCATTAAGCCTCTTTGTTCTCCGCCCTCATACGACCAGAATCATCACGGGTTGATTATAAAAAGTGACTGTCAGGATGGAATCACTTGTACATCGTGACTTCGAGTCACGGACCAACATCAGGCCATGTGATGATGTCGAACTCAAAGAAACAATGGAAAACTCTTTAGTCAACCCCATCTACGCCGGGTGCGAGTTGTCCTTTACACCTGGACTCTCCAGTTTGTTTCTTGGAGTACGACATCATCACATGGCCTGATGTTGGTTCGTGGCTCGAAGTCACGATGTACAAGTGATTCCACCTTGACAGTCACTTGTTACATTGATCTTTCGATCATTCTGGGAAGAAACGAAAGATATGAGTAGAAACGCGACTTTGATTGATGAAAATAGATAGACACATTCAAAATAATGACTCGGGTTTTCAGACAAAGAATGAAAGACATAAGCCTTGAAAGAAATGAAGCCTGGCTTGCTAGTGCCAGCGGCGTCAAAGCCATGGTCATGGTGCCCCGGGCCGGGTGCCAGCCCGAGTACCGTCACTGAATCCTTCGTTGATGTCTAAAAACAAACTCAAAACAAACAAACAAACACACAAACAAACAAACCAAACCCAACTAAAATACAAACAAGAAAGCCCGGGACAGGGATTCGATGATTGTTCTTGAATTGCCAAACCCGGCCAAATCAATGGCAAAAGTAGAATTTTGTCGAGAATGATGTCCGCGGCCAAGCGTGAGTGCGAAGCACAGACCAGCTGGATGGGCCCTACACGTGGATGATCGGATGATGCTCATGCAATAACGCAGCAGCGACTGCGCCATGAGCTAGCGTGGATTGGGATTGTTTTCAAGAGTGAGCAGCGTCGGGCGACCGTTTGTGTCGAGACAGCAGGTGGGCGTGCGGCAAACAACATCCTACACGATGCTGGACAGCACAAGACTCAAGATACTTCGTAGTAGTTTCCGTGGTGAAGAAGTCGCTGCACCGTTGCAATGCGCACACGCACGGTTGCACGTGCAGTTTTTGCCATGAGTGTGGCGTGCACTAAAATAGGTGTCTTGAGCACTAGTGCATATGTAGGTGTGTAAATTACACAGGTGTTTTGACATCAGCGTACACATTTGTGCACTCGCTGCAGGGTGTGCACACGCGCTCGTGTATGCACATATTGTTCATTGGCGTTGGGGGACGAGGGTGGGGAGGTCTAGCTAGTCTAGAGAGCCTCTCATGACTCTCAAGGCAGACGATGTGAACATAAAACCGAAAACTCGAAATCCGAGCTACAAAGACCCTCAATCAAGGGTACTAAACTACTTCTTTCAAAGTAATAAATGCAGTCATCAGACCACCTTGCCAAGCAATCGGCATACATAGAACCTTTCACCAGCTTCAAGAAAGAAATCAAATGAGCGATCGGCAACTATTTGATAAGATTAAGGTGGCAAAGTACAAAAGAAGTGTTTCAGAGTGATTGATCTCCAACACTCCGAATCGATGACCCTATGCTGGATTTCAGTTGAGATCACGATCCACGGATTGCGCTGACGATAGCTAGAACTATATCCTTCTGTGAAATATACTACTCTACCTTGTAATTGAGGAGAGAGCGAGATCAGAGTCTAGGAAGCTGCACATTTTTGTGGCTTACAAAGATCATGCCTTTACGCGCTCGTCAGATTTCCGGGTCTGAACATTTTTGCCGGATTCAGAAAAGATTCTCAAAGCTTTCTTGTATTTTTCTTGTAAAGCACAGGCTCGGGAGTAGCGTATTTTCTTAAGCGGGAAAGCATGCACACTTTGCTCTTTTTCCTGTAATAGAAATTGCACATACTAAAGACCACACATACACCGAACACTGCTGCCACAGCGACCGACGAAAGACCTGTCAAGAGTAGACATGGAGCCAATCACTTGAGGCCTGTCTCCCCCTTCGTTCCCTCTTCCTTCTCTCTCCTTTTATCTTCCCTTTCCCCCTCTCTTTACCCACCCCACCAACCCCTCTGACAAACCCTCCCAGTCACCACCCAGATGAGCCAGGCACAACCAGGACACAACCCACACCACAAATTGCACATAATTCAACAACAAGACGAGCAAGAAAAATTCAACTGCGTTCTGCCCAAGAAAGTATCAGCACGTCTCATACTTACCTTAGCAGGTGCCTACACTAGCTCTAGTTGTGAAACACCCAGGAGACCAAAAGGTCTTCCTGTTAGGTCTTAATCCTAATAAACAAAATTATCTCTCATACTATGCTCTTGACAACCAATTGAAAGATAATGATCGCAAGCAATGGTTTTTTTATTCGGTCTTTGTGGATTGTAGCTAATGAGCTTGATCATCAAAATTCAGAAGTGCTGCTAATGGACAGACACAAAATCACAGCAACCGGGGTTGAACAAACTGATTTCGACTAACTTCTGTTAGCCAATAGGTCCATCGGCTCTTCATTGTTCTTTCGGATGGTACTAATGCGCACCAATTATATAGCTAGCTCTTCCCCTTTTGCGGAGTAGCAGCTATTGTTTAAAGCATCTTATTCGACCTGAGGGAGAGGAAAATAAGACAAGACGCCTCCTGTTGCCTGGGAATCTTTTCCAGACCTCTGAGGCTCTGTTTTCAAAGTTACAAGTACTATTTCAATATCAATAGCTCCAAGTCCCAGTTTCCACCTCCCAGTTTTCCTTTCTTTCTTTCTAATTGGTGAAAACTTTGTATGTTTTATTCAACCGGTGAAGCAGATTATGAACAAAGCTCTAGTCGCCCGGGAATCTTCTGCAGAACTCTTTGTGTTTTCTTTGTTGCTAGCAACCCTGGTTCTCCCCTCACCCTTGTAGACGAGCCAGACAATCTCCCAATACCGTGAGTTTCATTCTTTCTTTGGTACCAAAATCCCAACTTGTGACCATCAATAAGTCTTTGAAAGTGCATTCCGTAGAGTTTAGGCCCTGAAACCTGTTTGGGATGTACAGAGAAGAATGGTGGGATTGGCGTCCTCTTCTCAAGAGGGCCCTAATAAGATTAACAAGAGTCTCGTCCGAGGTCAAGGTCGTTGAGTTTGAGTCCCGGTCGACTCCCCGGCGAAGCGACAAGAAAGAAAGAAAAATCATATCTTTTTTTTGATGTAATCGTGCATAGGTCCTACCAGGGTCCTGTCTATGGAATTTGCTATTTTGTACCTAGCAACGTCTGGTACTATCGGAGAGAGGTCTTATCGGAGAACTACTAGTTGCCGTGGGGGGTGTGGGAACAAGGCATGATGACGAATTTTACTGGGCATCGCCGCGTCCTGGACACTCTTCGCATGGGTTAGACGTTGTTGCACCATATTTCGAATTTATTGTCTCTTATGTTTGGAAGAGACCAAATTTCCGTCCGTGAAAGGTTATGTGGGCACAGTTGTACCCACATATATATATATATGTATATATATATATTTATATATATATATACATATATATATATATATACATACATATATATATATATATATATATATAAAGTGAGGATTGCTTTTATTATTGCTCAGAAAGAAATAATGTAGTAGTTTTGTTTTGAACTCTCAAGGTGCAGTCTTTTATTCTCACCGAAGTGAGTGACTGTGGTTAGCTGATTGTCGTCACATCTTCTACTTCTCTCAAAAGAACTATATATACATATATAAAGTGAAGTATATATATATATATATAAAGTGAGGATTGCTTTTATTATTGCTCAGAAAGAAATAATGTAGTAGTTTTATTTTGAACTCTCAAGGTGCAGTCTTTTATTCTCACCGAAGTGAGTGACTGTGGTTAGCTGATTGTCGTCACATCTTCTACTTCTCTCAAAAGAACATGTTAAAAGAAAAAAGCAGTTAGTCCAAGATCACATCCCGCCTCTTAGCATATATATACACATGTGTACTTTGTACACATATACGAATATATGTATGCCAAGATTTAGTCCATCTGGATTCTTCGGACCCTCCAGGTGTCTCTTCCCGACTCCTGGGCTCATATCCAAGTACCCCAACTGTGTAGTATGTGCATGTGTGTGCGTATACACACACACACACCCACATACACTCCCACCCGCTTAAAAAATAGAGAAGACAACAGACAACACCCCTATCTTTCCTTCTTTCAAAAATAATCCCCCACGCCAAGCAACAAGCGCTCTCATAGACTAGTTGAACCTGTGGATACATGTCCTCGCTCCGGAGCCCAGGGCAGCGCGCCAAGGGCTGGAATCGGGGCATACATTGATTGTCTATGGTTTATTAGGCACACTCGCCTAGAATAAACCGGTGTCACTGATCCCTTAAAGGGGAAAGCTGCAAGCTCAAAGGGCTGATCTCTTCTATGAAGTCACATATGGAGAACCCGTTCCCACATCCCCCCTACTTCTTAGAAAGATATCAGAGTGCATTATTTAGGTAGTAGCGCAGACACACATGTGCGACATCTGGCATACACATTGCGTAAACACACGTCACTGTAAACTGTTACATATAATATGATTGTCGAATAAATCATATATACAAGCTAATAGTATAAGTGTGTTGGCTCTATATGAATATGTTGTGCTGAGCTGAGATGCGCTCAAGCGAGTCGGAATGGCGGACAGTAGTCCCCATGATTGCGACTCGAAAGGGGCCCGCGCTGGGGGCAGTGTAGCCTGGAGAAGGCGGAGCGATAGCAACCTTGTCGTGCTCGCAGAAAACTGCGAAGTTGTTGATCTGGTCGTCACCTGTAGGAAGATTGCATTCGTCCTCATCTGGCTCGTAGAGAGCTGCAAAACTGTTGACATGTGGTAGGCGAGTAGTCTTTGAGGTTAGCGCATTTGATCGCTTGCTGCCCGCTGAGGAGCCGCGGCCTTTGCGTTGTATTTGCCAAGAGCTCGCTGCTGGGCACGGATTGATGTGCGAACCGTCGCAGGCGCGTGGAGACGTCTTCTCCTCCACCTCTGGCTGTTGTTGCCACTCGCGATAGAATTCATGTTCCTCGTATAGATGCTTGAAGAGAGCGTTGAGAGACGTGAATGCTTCCTTGCATATCCCGCACTTCAATGGTTGACTTTTGCGATCTGGCATCTCAATGCTCTTCTCACTGGTTTCGTCTTCCTTGACTTTGGCAAGAGCTGATGACAGTGTGCTAGCATGTGTCGCTATCTTAGTCTCACGCTTGGTTTCCTTCTTCCGATTTCTCTTGCGCGTTTCATTTACCTTTTTGATTGCATCGAGTTTGCGTGCTTCCTGCAATAATGAAATGGAATCACCACTTCCCCCATCTGGAGAAGTGTGAGGCGTGAGTGGTGTTGAAATGGGCACCTGTGAGATGGGCGTCTGTTGTGTCTGCTCTGATTGTTGGCGGACAATGTCCGTGCGCTCGCGCTGCTCTTTTTCGTTCTGGATCTGCAGGAGGCGCACTCTGAAGATTGCCTCTTTCTGCTTGTGATTGCATGGTCCATTGTCATACGCATGGATAATAGCTTCTTGAAGCTGCATCTCCATGGTGGCGCCGTTCACAGGCTTCTTGGTGCTTTCGCACAATGTGGGTCTTATGCCATATTTGCCTGGCGGAGGGAATTTCGAGGTGCTCACCTTCAATTTGCTTTCGCGCATTATCAGACCTGCTGACGGGCTACCGGCGTCAGCTCGAATGGGTGAGACAGAGGTGTCAGTACTACCTGCCGCACTGACGAGGACCCCTATTTCAGGCACTGCTGCCTTTGCTGAATCACTCATAGCTAGTTGTTGCTCGTCTAGAAGACGCTGCTGTTGTTCGCAACCTTCAAACAATTCGCTCGCAGCCTTTCCAGCAACTCTGTGTGTTTTCGGCGGCCTTCCTACCTGCAAGTTCTTCCTGTCTGTCACCTAACTGCTTTTTAATCTCCGCTGTGGCACTGTTTGCAGGCGTCTTTGTGCTGTCTGCACTGCTGGCAGACTGCGTGGTGACATCTGCGCTGTGGGCGGACGTCTTGATCTTAATGATGTGTAAGATGTTTATTAATAACAGAAAGTCCTAAAACCCCCGGTCACGATAGGTACCAATTTTGGGTCCTCGTCTACATCCCTTATACGGGATTGGCGGTGTTCAGTTTGCGATTTCTCGTGTTCCTGTGTATACTGCAATTTCGAATTTTTAAAGTTCGTGTTCTCAACGCTTCAGAGTAGAAGTTGCTAGCAACTCACTAATTCCTGTTTTCTTAGGGGGCATGAAGGCTCATTGCTATGGATAGACATCCTATCTTTTTTATTACCGATTGGTATATTTTCGAAGTGGTTTGTTTGGTTTTAGTACTTTTAGTATGTTCTAGTTCGCATTTCTCTCCCAGTTTTGTAATTGTTAGTTAATACTAGTGTTAATATCCTGTATTTACTGTAAGCATGTGTTGTGCCCTATTTTTAGATACATAGATGTGTGCAGGATTATGATAGGTTGGCTGCTCCTCTTTCTTTTGGCTGAACTTGCGATCTGGTCACAACCTTGGCGATTGGAGGTGTAGATTAAATCTTTCCATGTTCTTGTTGACGATTTCTGTGGGTAGGTTTTGGAGTGTCCAGTCTGTCTTGGAGTTTAATGCGATAAAGAAAAACTTGAGGAACATGTCCGACATGGAGAGGGTTTTTTGGACCGTTCTATTTCTTATGGCTTCTCCTTCTCAAGATGGTTTATGAAGCCTAGATGGGAGCAAGCGCCATGCCCTACTTTCTGCGCGCGTCCGACCATTAGGCGAACTTCTTCGCTCGCCCTTCCCCTTCTTGCTCGATTTTGACCTTCGGGAGACCTTCTTTCGCAGACCATCCTCGCGCGTTCTTTTCTTCGGGAGACTACAGTACCGCTCTTTTTCGAACGACTAACAACACAGTTTGACCTTCGGGAGACTTCTGTCACAACCTTCACAAATTTCTTTGTTGGTTTATTTTTGTTACGTCCCTACAGTCGTCTACAGATATAGTTTGTTATGGGAGCGTATTGTTTTCTGTTTCCGCGTAGTATCTGTTTCTTGTGGTATCTTCTTCTGCATGTATTCATTTGATAATCTTTCTTCCTCACTTGGATCTATTTCGAGTGCTCTGGCCTTGCCAGTTT
>Ga0209390_10007290_pt1 | contig 14254 bp, 15 predicted proteins | sample BON01_FD_187212 | JGI IMG/M metagenome (GOLD analysis project Ga0209390, IMG submission 187212) | Freshwater microbial communities from Lake Bonney liftoff mats and glacier meltwater in Antarctica - BON-01 (SPAdes) (version 2) | ecosystem: Environmental > Aquatic > Freshwater > Ice > Glacier... | reverse complement strand
GGAACTTTCGTCAGCCGCAGCCTGAACACCCTTTGACAAACACAACCACCCGACTAAAGTCCCCAAACACCCGCTGACATCCCACTTAAAAGCCTCCAACTTTGGCTCCGCCTCCTCTGCCACCTTAGTACCGCCTCCTCCGTAGCGTAATTATTCGCCTCCTGAGGTCATTGATTCAAAAACGCGCCGGAAGTCCAAGCGAAATTGATTCACAAAATCGACCGTGCCTTGGAGCCAGAACGATCCGAGATCTCGGTAAACAACCGTCCCCTGGGAATACCCTTCTGACAAAGACAGAAACAGGAAAACAGCCACCTCCATCGTTGCACGACGTAACTTCATAAAAGACAGCCTACTCCATTGTTTTTTAATGGCAATCTGTGCCCCGAAACGCACAGGGCACAGATTGCCATATCGTGGGGTGCGGCCGGGGGGGGTATCAATCGAGCACCACCCGGTAAAAACGGTTCTCTCCGCTGCTGTACGGCACGTTCGTCACGGAAACCGTGCTGCTCGTGGCCGTTACTGAACTAATCGCATCCGTCCAAAGAGAGGGAGGCATGTTGGTTGAATATTGAAGTTTATAACTCTTGCCAATTTCAGCCGACCAGGTGACTCCCATGTGAGTCGCGCTGATCTGTGCGATGTCCTGCAACAGTGAGCGGGGATAAATATCCTGACCGTCGATGATCAACGAATACGATTGATCAGTGGTCTGCGGGTGTCGAACTGGTCGGCGGCACGAACGAGATCCGCGTGGATAGCATCAAGGGATCGACTGGTGCGGGCATCGTATTGGGTGGTGGGACGAACGCGATCGAGGCGAACACGATTCACAGCGACACGTTGTCGGGCATCCTTGCTTACGGCGGCACCAGTGAAGTGACTGCGCGATTGATCGAGTCGAACGGATCGCATGGCGTGAAACATTTCTTTGTGGCGGATCCGGTTGAGTTGCGGATCAACGGCGCGCGGATCGTGACGACGGTGTTCGCGGCTGGAGTACGTGCGATCCAGATCGAGGGCGTGGAGAATTTGACGCTGAAGGATTGCGTGCTGGTGTCGAGTCTGGCGGCGGCGGAATCGATCTATGCGAACGCGCCCACGGACGTGCGGTTGTACGGATCAAACATGGCCAACAAGCCGAAGCACGCGGATGTGACGTTTGTCACCGGTGGCAGCCGGTTTGAGGTGGATGCGGCGGTGTGGTAACCCGGGAAATCCTAGTTCTCCGTCGACAACGCCAGAACAGAAACGTTCCACCGCCAATCAGCAGTGCCCACGTCGACGGCTCTGGAACCTGGCCCGCGAGGATCATTTCGCCGGGGACCGTGTTGTAGGCCCAGTCGTGGATGACCCCACCGTTGCCGATACCGCCGACTGTGACCTGGATCCAGCCGTAATGGACAGCCTCTTCGATGCTGAACTCAACACCGACATACGCCGTCATTAATGTCCCAGCAACGGGATCCCAGTAGCCGGAACTTCCAGTGCTGTCGCGACTGTGCAGTGTTTGTCCTATCCACGTGTTCGGTGGAAAATTTGGTTGGAAACTTCCAATCCATTCTAGCGAACCGGACAAACCGGAATCAATTGAGAGCCCGGCAGGAAGTGGGACTGACCAGCTCCCCAGATCGCCGGGCGACGTAGGAACACTTGCGCTCTTTCCTCCGGTCGCGCTGTATATCTGAAAGCTGGTGTAAGCCTCGAACACGAAGTCCTCGGTCCCGTTGCCGTCCATATCAACGTTAAGGAATTTTGGATCTCCTCCGTTCGAGATTATGAGCGCGTCCCCGGCGTTGTGATAGACCACGGTTCCCTGGCCGAAGCTCGGAATTACAGTGAGAATCAATCCTCCGGCCACGGATGCGAATTGGCACCGGATACTGTTCTTGTTCATAACACCACAATGAACCATTCAGCCTCCCCGCACAACCCTGTGCCACCAAACGCACAGGGGGCACAGGGTTCTTCTTGCGTGCGGGCGCGGGACAATATGAATTCTCTCACGGCAGTCGTATGACCCGGTAGAACCGGGTGGGCACGTTGGTCGGCATGGTCAGCGCCACTGCGGCGGGGTTGGTCGTCAGCTGGATCGACCCGGTGGCATCGCTCCAAGCGGAGGCCAGGGCGTCGACTTCATCAATGTACTGGACCTTGTAGTATTTGTAAGGCCAGCCGTTCCAGGCGAGGGTCACCTGGTTGCTGGAGGTTTGAGCGATGCTGATGATCTCCGGCACCGGCTCGATGGTGTGGCCCGTGACCACGAGGGCAAACGGCTGGTTGGTCGTGTTGCCGTTGTACCACGCGTCCTTGAGCGTACCCTTGTGGCTGATCTGAATGGTGATGGATCCGGTGAGGTTGGTGGAGGTCCATGCCGCCTGTTCGGCGTTGTCCAGGACGTTGTCGCCCTGCACGGCCGCTGCTGGGGGACTAAACGGATTGAGGTAATACGCACCGTTGGTCGTGCCGGACTGGATAATCTTCACGTCCAGATCGTTTACCAGCATCGCGTTGGTTGGCCCGTTTGCGAGATAGCTTTCCGAATCCGCCCAGACAAGGGTCGCCCGCACCAGATCCGGACCGGATCCAGTATAGAGGTGGATGGTCCAGGAAGTGCCGTTGGTCAGGACACCTTCGATGAAATGACTCTTCAACGGTCCACCGGCGGGATTGAAAAAATACTTGTTCTTCAAGATCAGATCAGCGGCCTTGTCCGTGTTCATTACCCCAAACCCGAACTGATAATCCGGCCCCGGATTTCCGGCATCATCGGCGGTTGCGAAAATCAAAGCCTTGATCAGGGCCGCCGAGGGATTGTGGATGCCGACCTGGGCCAGACGCTCGCGCAGAAGGGCGATGGAGCCGGTCACGCTGGCTGTGGCGGAACTGGTGCCGCTCGCCGTGGTGTAGGTGCCGTTTCCGCTTATGTCCGTGCTGGACGAGTAAACGTCCTGGCCGTTGGCCACGATCTCGGGTTTCAGGCGGCCGTCCCGGGTCGGCCCCCAGTTGCTAAAGGGCGAATTGGTGACGGTCGACGCACTCTGCCACCCGTTCGTAAGATCAAGGATGGACCCGACGGTGATGATGTTCTTGGCCGAGGCTTCCGAGGTAATGGTCCGGTATCCCCCATAGTATTCCGTGTCGGCGGCGTGGGAGTCCGTATGGTAATTGAGAGTGCCGTCATAATGCAAATGGCTGTACAATGAAAAGTCGCTATCGTCACGGTCGTTGCCAGCGGCCCAGACCGAGAGATACTCCTTGTTGAGATAGGCTAGGGCGTCGATCGCCAGCGCCTTGGACTTGTACGCTCCGAAAAGCGTGTCATAGAAGTCGTTGGGCTCGCCATTCCAAACCTTGGTGGTCCCGTTGATGACACCCCATCCTCTTTCGACTCCATATGAATGGTTGGAGAGACGCAGGCCGAAGTCAACACTGGCATCGGCCATCTCCGCTGTGTCGTTGACGTTGTCTTTCGCCAGAATTGTGGATGCACTGCTCATACCCTCCGCGGTGGCAACAATTCCGGCAGCCGCGATCGTTCCGGCCATCTCTGTGGCATGAGCCCGGAAGACCGTGTTGGTTCCTGTGTCGCTGAAAATCAGCCGGGCGACTCCGCCGTTGTTGAACTCGGCGTGATTGGTTCCAGGCACACTTCTCTCCCACAGGCCAACCAGCTGAGGGTTCACATTCAGAGGATAATCGACGGGTGCGTTCGTCTTGGCCTTCCAGGTGCCGATGGATCTTGCCGCGTTGTTATTCAGCGGACCCTCTACACCGAATTGACCATCACGATAGACGACGCGTAGTCCCGCACTGGAATAGAAATCCAGCATTTCCTTGGAAACCATCCGTTGAACGACTTCGGCTTCCTCGGCGTTTTTCTTCCGTGTTTCCGCCGCCCATGCTTTCACTTTTTCATCGCGGAGGGCGTTTTCCTCAATCTTCCGGCTCCGGTGCGGGTGCGCTCAGTAGAAATGGAGCAAAAACTTCGCGGTTTTGACGCCAGACTTCCTCCCGGGCCAGACGCTGCTCCTCAATCTCCTCGGGTGTCAATTCCCGGGGCGGTTGATACGGCGGCAGGTCAGGGATGGGCGGCCCGTCCTGGGCATGGAGATTGATGTTGAGCAACAGGATGACTGAAAGCGCGGTTGCTTTCACCATATTGGGTCCCCGCCCCGCAGCCGATGATCGAATCATGTTCATGGTGATATGGATTGTTCATTGGTTCTTAGTTCTCTTGACCGGGCTTGTACTCCTCTGATGCCATGTCCCTTTTCTTGAATTCATAAAGACCTCAAGCCAAGACCCCGTCAAGCCGATTGACTGAAATTCTTTTTCGCGGTGGTGCGTGAAGAGGGTCTTCATCTGTACCCCTGTGCGCGATTGGAAGTCGCGTTCACTTCCCTTCACCACTCCTTCCCCAAACCATGGTGTATACCTCGTCGGTGATGGGACCGATGATGGAGCTTACCAATGAGGCCGCGCGGCAGGATGATCGCTGGTTGTTCATCGCAAGCCTGGTTGTGCTCGGTTGTTTCGCCGTGGCGACGATGCGTTATTTCGTGCGTCAACACGAGCGGTTGATCGAGGAGAACAAGGAGGCGCGCACCGATTATCAGAGCAGCCTCCGCGGGATCGTCGCCGAGCAGTCGGCCGGCAACGCCAAGCTCATCATCTGTCTGGATAACAACACACAAGTGCTCGAGCAGTGCCGCGATGAACTGCGGCTCTGCCGGACGGAGAAAGGGAAACAATGAAATCAAAGATCAAATGGACGGCGGCCCTGGCGGCTGCAGTGATGGTGGTGGCGGGTTGCTCGACCCTGGACCGGGCCTACGACCAGGAGGTGACATGGGAGTCGCAACCGGTGGTGGTGACGAACATGATCCCGCAGTATGCCGAGGAAACGATTGTCGTCCGCGAGACGAACGCGCTCTCCGGCGAGGTCGTGAGTCACAAGGCAATCGTTCCCGTGGAAACGGGATTGCTGAGCGTCGTGGAAACGAACTACGTGGATGTGCCGGTCACGAATCTGGTGGCCAAGCCGGGCGCGGAATCGATCATCCAGGGAACGGCAACAATCGTGAACACGTTTGCGCCGGGTCTCGGTAGCTTGTTCGCGCTGGCTCTCGGCGGTCTCTATCACGGGTATCGTCAGGTCCGGAACAAGAAGGTGAACGAGGCACTCGTGCAAGGCGTGGAAACGGCGCGTGCGATTCTCGAAACGACTCCGCAAGGTCAGCAGGCCGACGCGCAGTTACTCAAGTGGCTCGTGGAGAATCAGAAGGCCGCCGGTGTCTTCACCGTGGTGTCCGATCTCGTCGATCAACACAGCGACAACCCCGCCGCGAAGATGACTGCTCAGGAGATCCTCGAGCGCATTCAGAAGACGCACGGGTACGCTTCAAAGACTTCGTATAGTTAAGTTGGGAAACGCGAGAGCCCGGTCGTGAAAGCGGCCGGGCTTTCTGCACTCTCCATGAAAACGATGCGGGGAAAATCTGTGACCCCAAAATCCTCCATTACACGCATTAGTGCGGGTGAGACGGATCGAGATCGAGATCCGTTGGTCCCTTTGTTGGTTTTTGTTCGTCACATTTCCAGATGTTCGGGGTGTTGCATCGAAGCGAGATAAAGTGAACGAAGGATTCAAAAACTCGAAAAACACCAATAAAAAAGGCCATGAGAGCGAACTCTCATGGCCGATTAATGGTTGCGGGGACCGGATTTGAACCGATGACCTTCAGGTTATGAGCCTGACGAGCTACCAGGCTGCTCCACCCCGCGATCAAGGGACGCACTTTTTAGGGCTTGGACGCATCACTGGCAAGTGAAATTTGAATGAATCTCAGCGGATGAAATTCGGGCCTTTTCGTCTTGCGAACATTTGTTCCTCGTTCAAGCTCACCGCATTATGAAAACCAAGATCCTCACCGTTGCCGCCGCCACCCTCGTCCTCTCCGGAATGCTGTTCGCCGCCGTCACTCTCCCGAAACAAAAATCACCGGAGGGAGCGACTGTCTACATCATTTCCCCCAAGGACGGCACCACCGTGGACCAAACCTTCACGGTCCTTTTTGGGTTGAAAGGAATGGGGATCGCTCCGGCCGGAGTGAACCTGCGGGACACCGGACATCATCATCTGATGGTAGACGTCAGCGACGCTGACAAACCTGATTTCAGCGCTCCGCTTCCCGCCACCGACACGATCTTGCACTTTGGGAAAGGCCAGACCGAAACCGAACTCACCCTGCCGGCCGGCAAACACACGCTCCAACTCGTGCTCGGTGACTACCTACATCTGCCCCACAATCCCGCGGTCGTTTCGAAGAAGATCACGATCACGGTGAAGTAACTGTCACGATCACGGTCACCAACGGCGCGCCGGGCTTCTCCAGATCATCCGGAACTGGCTCCTTGTCGCCGATGGTCAGAGCCTCCTGACACCGGCTGCCACCCTACCCTCGCTTTGAAACGAGTGCACCAGCCGTCTTTCTCGCCCATTGATCTGACTCAAGGATCTGCTCGAACGTCGGGTGCGCGACGTTATCGAGGGCCTGCATCGTTTTCTCAACGGTCTCGGTGATCTGCGTAAAGCCGATCTGCCGGTTGAAGAAGGCTTCCACGGCGACTTCATTCGCAGCGTTCAACACGGCCGGCAACAAGCCTCCGTCGGTGCCGGCCCAGCGTGCGAGTCTCAGTGCGGGAAACTTGTCGGCGTCGGGTTCTTCAAAAGAGAGGCTGCCATACTTCGGCAGACTGGTTTGCACGCGGTCGCTGCCGATGCGGTCGGGATAGGTGAGCGCGTATTGAATCGGCAGGCACATGTCCGGCGTGGACAACTGCGCGATGATGGAACCATCGACAAATTCGACCATCGAATGCACCACGCTCTGCGGATGCACAACGATATCCACGCGATCCATTTCAATGTCGAACAACCAACGGGCCTCGATCATTTCCAACCCCTTGTTGAAGAGTGTCGCTGAGTCGCAGGTGATCTTCCGGCCCATCTTCCACGAAGGATGTTTCAACGCCTGCTCGACTGTAATGCTGGCGAATTCCGACTTTGGTGTCTGACGAAACGGCCCACCCGATGCCGTGAGAATCATCCGGCGCACGGACTCCGGAGGCTTGCCGTCAAGACATTGAAAAATAGCCGAGTGCTCACTGTCGACGGCGAGGACTTTTACGCCATGTTTGCGCGCCTCGTTCATGACCGTTTCACCAGCCATCACAAGAATCTCCTTGGAGGCGACCGCGATGTCCTTGCCCGCACGAATGGCGGCCAGCGCGGGTTGCAACCCGGCGGTGCCGACGATTGCGATCAACACGATGTCCGCTTCCGGCATCGTCGCGAGCTGGAGCAATCCCGCGTCGCCCGAAAGCACTTCGACACCCTTGCCGACCTTGGCCGCAAGAGTATCGACTTTCGTCGCGTCGGTGATGCTGATCGCGGTCGGTTGGTAGCGCGCGGCCTGCTCGGCGAGCAGTTCAACATTGTTACCGGCGGCCAGGCCGATGAGCTGGACATGTTGCGGCAGGTCGTCGGCGACCTTGCACGTGCTGGTGCCGATCGATCCGGTGCTACCAAGTAAGACGACTTTCTTCATTTCAATTTTTGTAACCGCAGATGAATGCAGTTGGACTCGGATACCCATCCGAAACTGGACTGACACAATTCCTGCCAACACGCGCAAATCCGAAGGGTGCGCGCAGACAGTTTCTACTGTGATCGTTCGTTCGTGTTTTCTAGTTTAACGGGTGGCATTCAGCCACACGAGGAAAACGAACATAATCGGGGCGTTGAACAGAAGACTGTCCACCAGATCGAGTATGCCACCGATTCCGGGAAAATACGCGCCGCTGTCCTTCATGCCGGACTCGCGTTTAAACAGGCTTTCAATCAGATCGCCGACGACGGCGCCGACGCTTAGAACAAAACCGAGCACGATCGCATGAACAACCGTGATGCCGGCCAACTTGTCCTGCGCGAAATGAGCGAAGACCAGACTGATGCCGGTCGACACCACAATGGCACCGCAGAAGCCTTCCCAGGTCTTTCCCGGGCTGATCCTCGGGATCATCTTGTGCCGGCCGATGAGTGATCCAATCGCGTACGCCCCCATGTCACTGGATTTCGTCACCAGTATGAAATAGAGCAGCCACCACGCACCTTGAGTCGCGCTGTGAAAATATACCCCCATCAGGAACACCAGCAGCCAGGGAACGTAAACGAGCCCGAGCAGGGTCCCGCCGACCGCCGCCAGGCCGTTCTGCATGTCCGCCCAAAAAAGTCGGCGAACAAAGAGCCCGACGACGATGGGGCCGGAAAACGCGAGGCTGACGACAAGAGGCGAGGCGCCGGTGAAAAAGAAACCAGTCTCAGCCAGCCATGAGGCCGTGATGAACACGGAGCCGGTAATGATCGCATAAGCTCGAAAACACGGTTGCCCGCGTTTCTCCAACATGTCGCAAAACTCCATCAAACCGAACACGCTGATGACGTTGAGAACGATGAGCACCGCGAGATCCGCGATGATCTGGTTGCCGGAAAACAGCGCTCCCAGCACCACGGTCCACAGCAGCACTGTGCTGAACAGGCGTTTACCAAAAGTCTGAAGTCTGGTGGGCGCCGGTCGGGCTACCGCAGTATCAACGGGCATTAGCGATGGAAAGTAATGAGGGGCTGAGCGAAGGTCGAGTTTTTTGGGTACTGGCGAAACGTCAAAGACGAATGATCGCGCTTTCAAGAATGGATTGTTCTTCCGCCTCGCACAGTTGAATGGAAACAAGTCCGTCCCGGGCCGTGACCCGCGTGGGGGCAACGCCGGAATTGATGGCGTCGACCAGGTATTGAATCTCCCCCACGTAACCGTCATGGGACGCCGCCGCGATCATGCGCGACTCTCTGCCCTCCTCGAAGATTTTCACAATCTCGCCGGCATCACGCGCAACGTCATAATCGATGGTCGCGCGTTCAAAATTCGCCGTGTAGCTCATGTTGAATCCGAATCCGGGCGTCATCGCCCAGCTTCCCTCGGCGTGCACAATCGCACCGCAGTCGACCTCATACTGCGCGACGACATGATCGATCGCCCCGCTGAACTTCTGGTAACCGGTCGCAAAAACCGACTTTGGTTTTCCGAAGCAATGGTTCACAAAATCGACATCATGAACGTGAAGGTCCAGCAGCGCCCCGCCCGATTTCGATCCGTCATGAAAATGACTACGGCCCCATGCCGGAGGTTGGGCCACGCGGCGGAACCGGACGGCTAACGCTTTTCCGTATCGTTCGTCAGCGATGGATTCCTTCAGCAACTGCCATTCGGGCCAGAAGCGCAGGCACATCGCCGGCATCAGAAACGTCTTCGATTTTTCGGCGGCGTCCACGATTCGTTGCGCCTCCTCACCGGTGCGTGCGACAGGTTTCTCCAGCAGCACGTGCTTCCCGGCCTGCAGCGCGGCAATCGCGTGATCGGCATGCACCATCGTTGGTGAACAGACATCGATGATCTGCAGCCCTGGATCAGCGAGCATGTCTTCAAAGTCGCGATAATCCTTCACCCTCGACATATCGAGCTGAAGTTTCTCGTCGCTTCCCGTGCTGCGGAGCACCGAATCAAAATTCCCGTCGAGATGCCGTCCGCTGGGATTGCAGATCGCCGCGACGCGCACGCCAGCCACTTTCTCGTATGCCTTCAGATGCGTCGCGGCCATGAAGCCGAGACCGATAATGCCGACGTTGATCATTAGTCTGTTTTGGATGAAGTTCGAATTGAACAAACGATTCTCGGATCATTTCAAACGATTCACAAAATCAATGAACCCCTTCGCCTGACCTTCCAGACGACCCACGAGTTCTTCATCCGTGAATCCGCCGTCGTCATCGAGCAGACCGTTGATGCCGGGGAGAAACACGCGCTTCGGATAGATATGCGCGTTGCGATAGCTGAAGATCTGCTGCAGCTGCTCGACCGGACGAAGCGCGCCCCAACTCCCCGCCGCGAGCCCTATGAAGCACACGGGCTTGGTTTCGAAGCTTTCCGGAAACTTCAACATATCGATGAAGTATTTCAGTATACCGGGCATGCCGCCGTTGTATTCGGGCGTGACGATCACCAGCCCATCAGCCTGCAACACGCCGTCGGAAAACGGTTTGAACGCCGCCGGTTTTTCACCGTACGAACCGGGATCAAAAATACCCGGCGGCAGATTCGCCAGATCAATCAACGATGTGACGGTGTTCTGTTTTTTGTAGAGAGCTTCAACCTGCGCGACGACTTTTCGCGTGTTGCTGCCGGGCCGGTTCGTTCCAGAGATAATCGCAATCATGTGTGAGTTCCAGATGGTTTGTCTGACCGGAGTGTCTCTCTGTTTTTCTCCTCGAACAATTCATTAAACTCCCCGCCGTCCAACCAGACGCCTTCGCAGTCGGGGCAGCTATCGACCGTAACCTGCTTCTTCAGCGCGCTGCTGATCCGCAGCAGATCCTTGGAACAGCGCGGGCATTTCCCCCGACGGGAATTAGCGTTCTGACGATCACTGCCCCGTCGCAGTGTTTTCACATCCGCCGGATTTGCCTCGAGCAATTTCGGAAGTTCGCTCCGGTCCAGCCACAACCCACCGCATTCATGGCAGTGATCCACTTCGATTTCACCGACCCGGTTTGTGGTCAGCCTTTGGTCGTCGCACTTCGGACAGTTCATGACCGGACGGTAGCAACGACACGGCCTGCCGCACAATCCAGGAATCGGGAAAGGCTTCAAAAAACCCGGACGGGAGAGCCGACCGGATGGCGGGCGGCCCATCCCGGAGAAAGTCCCTCATCCGCACCGAGGCAACCGGGAGAGCTGCGGGGGGTGATTTGTAATTGTGCCGCCTGAACTGGAATCATTGATCAGCGAATGCCAGTTAATTATGCAAAGTCTGGTGAAGAATCACTTCTCTATATTCAGTTATCTCTGCGCGCTCCTGTCCAAAGGAACGGTTCCACTCAATACCCAAGCGTCAACTTGAAACGAAGAATTCTGCCGCACGGCACCGAGTCGATCATTGCTTCATTGCGCCAGCCCTGGCAGCTGAGTTCGTTGGAAACAGTGGTTTTGCGCCCGCGCACAGCGGTCGCCACCACGTCGCTCAGATCGAAGTCGCCCCGGACACATTCGGGATTCTGGCAACCAATGCGGAACACCGCGCGAGCATTGTCGAGGTTCACCGTATATTTGATCTGACCGTTTCGGGCCGGCCGTTCCAGATCGTGGTAACCGAGGTCGACCGTCATCGACTTCACCGCCGGATATTTTTTCACCAGCATGGGGGACGACTCCACCCGCAAACTCTCCTGCTTCAAATACTCGATCCGTGGACTTGTTTTGAGAATTTTTGTCATAATTAAAACTATTGTAGTTGGTCTTCACCATGGCCCGGGAACGTCTCCGCGACACGCCCGCCAAGGCACTTCGCCGACTTGTCCGGCCAGCGGGCCCTATCCACATTCTCCCAACCCGGGAAATGAATGCACCGCTCGATAATCTTGCAGGGGTGTTGAGCAAGCAAGGCATGTTCGTATCCAGTCCAACATGCCTTGAAGGAGACAGCGATCTAGCAGACATCTTCTTTTGGCCTGTTTTTGGCTGGATAGCAAACAGAATCGGAAACTATCTGCCAACACATCCGCGCGAATCAACCTTCTCCCTTGGTCTGAAAAACTCTGGCACACCGTCCAGTCGTTCGCACCCGGCGTCGGCGAAAGAGCCTTGATCGAATGCGCGCTTGAGAGTCGGCAGCGCCTCGGTCCATGATTAGCTACCATGAGCAACCCCGCGTGTCCAAGTGTACGATGATCGAAATTCTGAACCACCCGGACCGCCGGGAATGCGTCACTTGCGGCCACGAATGGGAGCCCGAATCCGAGCAGGCTCGCATCGTGAAGGACGCCCATGGCAACGTACTCGCCGACGGGGATTCGATCACTCTGATCAAGGATCTGCCGTTGAAGGGATCCTCCCAGGTTCTCAAAGGCGGCACCAAGGCCAAGGGAATCCGTCTCGTCCATGGCGATCACGAAATCTCCTGCAAGATTAATGGAAGCGCCATCGGCCTCAAGGCGTGCTTCGTGAAGAAGGCCTGACGCTCGCACAAATTTAATATCTTGCGGCGCTCCGTGGCAGTGCCTCGAGTGTGCCGAGGGACCAAGTCCTGACAAGTCCGGCAGGTTTCAAAGCAGCACACAACAACTGCGGATCAACCGGACTGCGCTACGATTTCACGGCTTTCACCAAATCGCCGATAAACTTCTCCACGTGCGAAACCAGGTCATCGCTTTTGCCATGCTCGGCGATTTGATTGACGATCGCGCTGCCGACGACAACGGCTTCGGCGGTCTTCGCAACGGCCCGCGCCTGTTCCGGATTTGAGATCCCAAACCCGACGGCGATTGGCAGATCGGTGTGCGCGTGAATTTTTCCGGTCATGTCTGCGATGGTGTCCGACACCTTGGTCTGCATACCCGTCACGCCTTCGCGGGAAACATAGTATATGAACCCGCGGGCGCGTTTCGCAATCGTCTCGATCCTTTCCTCCGGTGTCGTCGGAGCAATCAGGTAGATGTTGCACAGCCCGGCGTCGGCCATGAGTTGTTCGTAGTTCTCCGATTCCTCGGGTGGCAGGTCGAGCACGAGCAATCCGTCGATCCCGGCTTCCTTCGCATCGGCGATGAACCGGGCAAGGCCGCGTCTGTGAATCAGGTTGAAGTAGACGAACAGAACGACTGGAATCTGCGAATCCTTGCGAATGGCCTTCACAGTGTCGAGCACCCCGCCGGGCGTCGTGCCTGCTTCGAGCCCGCGCTGGGCGGCGAGCTGATTCACCACGCCGTCCGCGAGCGGATCACTGAACGGGATGCCTAGCTCAAGCACGTCGACGTTGGCGCGATCAAACGCGAGCGCGAGCTGGCGGGTGGCTTCGAGGTCGGGATCACCGGCACCGATGTAGGCGACAAACCCTTTTTGATTTTCCTGCTTCAACTTCGCGAAGCGTTCAACAATTCGATTCATAAATATTTAACCACAGATGGACTCGGATGAACACAGATTCGGAGAGGGTTTCTACGCGAATTTGCTCCAACTGCCACAAATAAGGCAGAGAGCGACTCGTCCTGCCATGAAATGAGGATTCGCGAGAATTCGAGTAAACAACGATCCGTGTTCATCGGTGTCCAGCTGTGGTTTCTTTGGTCTTAGAAAAATGGATTGTGCTGTTTCTCCTGGCCGACGGTGGTGAACGGGCCGTGGCCCGCGCAGATCAACGTGTCGTCCGGCAGCGTCAGGATCGCTTCCTTGGCCGTGCGTTTGGCTTCTTCCGGGGACAGTTTTCCTTTGCCCATCGAACCGGCAAAAATCGCGTCGCCGACGATGGCAACTTTCGGCGCGCCACCAGGCCAGCCGTCGATGACATAGGTGACGCCGTCCGCAGCGTGGCCCGTTGTTTGGAAATTGGTAACCCGCAGGCTGCCGATGGAAATCACTTCACCGCGCTTGTTCCTCGATCCCTCAGGAGTTCCCTTCATGTCGGATCGCATGACCAAATTCGGAAACCGTTCGCGCACCCGGTTCATGTCCGCCACGTGATCGATGTGCGAATGCGTGACAAAAAAATGGGTAGGATTGAGCTGTTCCTCGTCGATGATCTTGAACAGGCCGTCGGCTTTCCAACCGGTGTCGAAGATCGCCGCTTCCTTTGTTTTTGTGTCCCAGACCAGATAGGCATTCACAGCGAATCCTTCCTCGGAAACGACCTGCCGAAGACCGGGCCAGCGCGACAGATTCGGAGGGATCGGCTCCCATTTGTTCGCAATGCCCCTGAGCTTGGCCGCGTCCATGGAGAGCAATTCGGCCAGCGCGTCATAGTTGACCGGCTTCGATGATTCGCCGGTTTCCTGAAACGCATCCAGTTCGTCCAACGACAGCCCGGCGGCCTTCGCGACAGATTCCTGCGCGATGTCCTGATGGAAACATTCTTTGGCGATAACATCGCCGATATGGTCTTCCGTTGGCATGGGACGGGGAGACTAAAGATGGAACCGCGCGTGATCAACTCAGATAAAGCGGCGGAAATCATCTTCGTGTTGCCTCATTGAAGAGGACACCGAAGCGGGATCTCGGGAAAGAGCGGATGGGTTCCATTGCCTCATAATAGCGGACACCGTGGCGAATGCCCGCCACGATGAGCAAAGAAACCCTGGACGAAT
>Ga0209390_10007284_pt1 | contig 14261 bp, 14 predicted proteins | sample BON01_FD_187212 | JGI IMG/M metagenome (GOLD analysis project Ga0209390, IMG submission 187212) | Freshwater microbial communities from Lake Bonney liftoff mats and glacier meltwater in Antarctica - BON-01 (SPAdes) (version 2) | ecosystem: Environmental > Aquatic > Freshwater > Ice > Glacier... | reverse complement strand
TTTGGCAGTCGTGTGGGGGCCGTCACGATTTTCGGCTTCTGAAATTGATTTCGTTCGGGGCCAGTTAGGTCCTACCTGGCCCCGAACGAAATCAATTTCAGAGGCCGAAAATGGTCACGGCCCCCACATGGCCGCAAAATCGAAATAGCGGTCACACGAATTCAAATTCTACATGTCACTCAACTCTCGTACAAACGAATGTTTCACTTGTACAACGCTTCCGCGATCAACATGCAAAGCAGTTGAAAAAGCACGCACCCAAACGAACTCGCGCACAATAAACACAGATAGGTGCACGCATACATACATGACGCATATCATGGCTGTTTGAGTGTGATTGTGTATGCCCACGTGTACATGCACAGCAGGCGAATGCACACACAAACAAACACGCACGCATATTTAATATGTCGAGAGTGAATCAAAAAGCCATGATACTGAAACTCAAATCTATTTCATCTAAAAAAAACAAGGTCTGCCGTGACCAATCAGAGTTTGACAAGATGGTCAACTGTAAGAATTTTCTTTCGCGCTCTATTTTTGTGACGACGCACCGTGACGCACACCCGACACACTGCGCTTATGTATTTCCGATACACATTCGCAGATGCATCTGTGTCAAAAAAAAAATATATAAATCATACATATGTTACAGATAATGATACATGCTCGTGTTTGCATATAATACATATATGACATAATACATACAAATGTTGTAAATTGACAGATAAATGCTGTCTATTTAGAGGTGCTCCGTTTTGTTCAAACATATGCCCTCTCCAAAGCAAGAATTCGCATTCTACATACACGCACACACACACACACACACAAACACAAACACACACACACATATACACACGGAGTCCGCATTCTAATTGTCACAACAAGACACACACACTCTCTCACACACACACACACACCACACACACACACACACATATACGAAGTCCGCACTCTTATTGTCACATCAAGAAATATGACGGTCTTACAGGAACAAAAAAAGCAGGTCACGTTCTATTACCCAAAAAAATATAAAGCACAGAGAGCCCTATAAATAGAAATGAACAAAAAAAAATTAGCAACATCAACAATTGCATATCAGGTCAAAGAATTTGCATGAAGTTGACTAATTGCTGGCGCATTATGTGTGATATATGCGGTATGTGTTTGTGGCTTACACATACATACATATATTAGATAGATGAGAAGGTAAATGAATTTGATATATATGTGTATACATATAACATACACATACAAATATCTCATTGTTGCCACCTGTTGTGTGAGGATTAAAAACGGGACCATGCGTGCTCACACTCTCACACACACACTCACACAGGCATCGCTGACGCACCACCCTTTGGCAAATTTGAGGCATGGTTGACCAAGACTGGTATCGTATGTGAATGTGCGAATTTGTTTTGTTACTTGTGTATTTGTATGTAAGCACATTTTTTGATGTGCAGGTACACATTATACGCACATACATACCTCAAGCACACCATCAAATTTGTTTTAATGTGCAGTTGTACCTTGCACTCATAGGTGTACAGTCTATTGCATCCCACCTGCAGTGTCATTTGTCTTTCCGAAGACAAAGCTCGTGGGTCTCTTTTGAAAGGTTTTAGTAAAAAGACACCTGCGAGCTTGAGCTTCGGGCTTTGGAAACTGTGACTGGAAGTGGACAGGCTGTAATTGTGTGAGAGAGAGAGAGAGAGAGACGTGCCCGTATGTCTAAACCGAAATGCCTCAACTCAAATGTGTGTGTATCTGTTGTGTAATTTTGGAATCTTCTTGCACTTTGTCTTGTTGTATATATATATGTGTGTGTATATGCACCGAAGGTGAGAAATACATGTATTTGTAAAAGGCATAGAGACGCTCTGTTCGAACGTATTGAGTATTTACTTTTGTATATAATTTTATTCTTGACACGTTGACATGTATTTTGAGTATGTATCTATGTATATGTATTCTCCACACGTTGACATATATTTCCATGCGAGCTGAAGACGTGTATAACATATACATATATATATATATATACCGTGGTATATACATGTATATATTTCTGTATATAGATATATATGTATTCAACAAATTTATGGACATAAATATATGCAGGCACGCCCTAATATACATATACATATATGTGTGTGGATATATATTTATGCAGGCAAACCCTGTTTCTGCGGGGCGGCGCCTCCGGCATGTGATTTCCACGCATTTGCATACACACATATATAAATATATGTGTGTGTGTATGTGTGTGTGTATTCACTTACATGTACCTATGTACATGTATATGTATGTATATATGTATATGCAGGCACATCCCATTTCTACGGAGCGGCGCCTCTGGCGTGCGATTTTCACGTATTTGCATACGCATATATATGTGTATATATATGTACACATATGGATGTGTATACATATATATATATAAATATGTGTACATGTATATACATGTGCGCGTACATATATGCAGGCACGCCCTATTTCTGCGGAGCTGCGCCTCTGGCATGCGATTTCCACGTATTTGCATGCACACGTGCATGTAAATATACATAATTATATATGTACACATGTGTAAGTAAATATATATATAATCATGTATATACATGTGTGTAAACATATATACATGCATCACATATATGTTTATACATGCAGGCACTCCCTATTTCTGCGGAGCCGCGCCTCTGGCGTACAAATTCTGCGTACTTGCATACACATGTGTATTTATCGAATTTATATATATACACATGTATGTGTGTATATTTGTACATGATTATATATATATATATATGTATATACATGCAGGCACGCCCTACTTCTGAAGAGCGGCGCCTCTGGCATGCGATTTCCACGTATTTGTATACGCATATGTATGTACATATGTACATATGTATGTATGAGAAGATAAATATGAATATGCATATATATATATATATATATATATATATATGCAAATTGTGAATCTGTAAAAAAATTTACACATGCATATATCATATATATGTGAATACATGCGGGCACGCCCTATTTCTGCGGAGCGGCGCCCCTGTCATGCGATTGCCACGTATTTGCATACACATATCTATGTAAATATATATATAATTATACATGTACACGTGTGTGTGTATATGTTAATATGTATGAATATAAATAAATATCTGCATCATACATGTGTATATATATGCAGGCACTCCCTATTTCTGTGGAGCAACGCCCCTGGCATGCGATTTCCACATTTGGGAGATGCTCGATCAGTACGAGAAGTGCTGTGCTGAGAAGACTACTGGTGAGTTGACAAGAAAAACATATATGTATATGTATACATACTTGATAATATACTTATACATATATATATGTGGGTGTATATATATACATGTGCACATGTGCTGAGAAGACTTTTGGTGAGTTGAAATTTGCATGTGTATAATGTAGACACGCGCGCGAATGCACCCATGCACTTGCGCACACACACGCACAAGTACGACAAGTGCTGTGCTGAGTGAGAAGCACGAGATGACATTTGCATATATATGTAATGTAAAGAAATATACATCAATGGCATTTTCATGTGTATGTAATCACAAACACGCTCGCAAATGCACCCATGCGCATGCACACACACGATCATACACACGCACACAAGTACGAGAAGTGCTGTGCTGAGAAGACTTGTGATGTGACGATATTTCCATATGTATTTAATGTAAATACATACAAATGAATGACATTTCCATATGTATGTAATCACAAACACGCTTGCAAATACTCACACGCTCATACACACACGCACACAAATATGCGAAGTGCTGTGCTGAGTAGACTTGTGATGTGATGACATTCCCATGTGTATGTAATGTAAAATAGCATCAACACGCTCGCAAATACATTTATGCACGTGCACACACATACTTACACTCATGTTCTCTCTCTCTCACACACACACAAGTACGGGAAGTGCTGTTTTTGAGGAGAATGGTTGTGAGATGTCATTGAATACACTGCAACGCACCGCAAAACACCGCAAAACACTGAAGAGACTGGTCGCGAGATGTCGTGTGCACACGTAGGGTCGCAGACAACATTTTCAAATGTACTTCTAGTGAGACGACATTTTCATATGTTGATCTTGGAAGCTCTTACAAATGAAACATTTGTTTGTACGAGAGTTGAGTAAGATAGTATAATTTGAATATATGTGACCGCTATTTCAGATTTGGCGTCCGTGTGGGGGCCGTGACGAATTTCGGCCTTCGATTTTGATTTCTTTTGGGCTAGGTAGGACCTATCCAAGGATAAGTCCGCCTGGCCCAACGAAATCAAAATCGAAGGCCGAAATTCGTCACGGCCCCCACACGGACGCCAAATCTGAAATAGCGGTCACTTATATTTAAATTATAATATATTACTCAACTCTCGTACAAACAAATGTTTCACTTTTACAGAGCTTCCGAGATTAATGTAGGATTACAATTTGTATTTTCAAATGTACTTCTGGTCAGAAAACATTTCAATGTGCTTGATGACTGATCACATTTGCATGTTTACTTCTGTTGAGATTACATGTTCATAGGTAAGATGACAGATTACATGGTCATTAGTTCGTCGGTTAGATGAAGTTTCCATGTGCATGATGACAGATTATATTTCATGTTTACTTCTGTCGAAAGGACATTTTCAAGGGTATGATGACAGATGACATTTTAGTATGTACTTCTGGTTAGATGACATTTTCACGTGCATAACATGTGATTTCATCGCAAATACGCTCACGAATGCACGCACGTACATGCACACACACGCTTAGATGCATACGTATAATCGCACGCACACGCGCACGCGCAAAAACACACATGTACATACAAGCCAAAACACACGTCAACACACACTTGAACACACATACACACACGCGTATGCACACGTATATTCACATATACACACACAAACATACACATACATACACATACATACACACACACATTGCAGGCAAGACGGCAAGGCCACTGTGATCTCTCGCGGCCCTGCACACATACACACGCAAACACACACACACACACACACACACACACGCACGCACACATTACAGGAAAGGTGTCTGTGATCTCTCGCTTCCGTACACACACACATACACACACACATACAAATACACGCACACATTTCAGGCAAGGCGCCTGTGGTCTCTGGCTTCCCTATGCACAAACACACACATTCACACACACACACACACATACGTACACGCACACACATTACAGGCAAGCCGTCTGTGATGTCTCACTTCCCTAAGTGCGCAGAGTTTCATGCCAAGATGAAGGTATACGAATATGTACATACCTGTATTATCAACGAATGTAAATCATATACGTATGACATACACACACATGCGTACAGCGTATACATGAATTTTAATCTATGTAATGCGCCACCTATGTGATGCGCCAATTTCCTCGCCAAGATGCAGGTATGCGAATATGTATATATTTGTATACATCAACAGATGTATATCAAATACGTGTAAAATACACAAACATACGTGTATTATATGTACGACTGAGCATGTATTTAGGTCGCCAATTTTTGTGCCAAGATGGAGAAGTATACAAATATGTATATTTTTGTGCGTATTAACAAATAAATATTGGGTGGCTTCGGTTAGTAGGATCTATAAAATTACACGTCTCTTTTGCAAAATATTGTTTCTTTTATAGGGCTCTGTTGCAAAAGAGACATATAATTTAATCGATCCTACTAAACAAAGCCACCCCATATCATGTATATATCATATACGTGGAACATGAACAGGCATACATACGTCATATACATGCATATTTGCATTTTAGTGTGCTGATTTTCGTTCCAAGATAGAGGTATGCGAATATGTGTAAGTAGTATATTAATATGAAGGTATTTGAATGACATATGTACATATGATATGGAGGTATCATACACGATGAAAGTGTACCAGTATGTTTAAATTTTGTTTGAAACATACACTCATATACATACATGACATAGGTGAGAGGGTATACGAAAATGTGTGTATGGGGTGGCTACGATTAGTAGGCTCCTCAAAATTATAGGTCTCTTCTGCAGAATGTCGTCTCTTTTATAGTTCTCTTTGCAAACGAGACCTATAATTTAAAGGGGCCTACTATTCGTAGCCACCCCATATCTATACACATAACTTGCACATACATACAAATATTATATTATGTGTGTTTACACTTTTATATATGGGTATACGAATATGTAGTATTTGTATTTACCACATGCATATAACATACATATACATGCGTAGATTATATACGTGCACATAGATATATGTATTCTGCGCCGATGTCCTATTCCAAAATATAAGAATTGAGACGGATGATTGATTCATACATCAATGTGTATTCTTTGCCGTAAACGGAATTTGTTTATGCATCCTCACAACCACAGGCAAAAGAGACCTGTGTATGTACATGTATACATATATATACGTACACGCATACAAACACACACATATATACACATAACATGTATACATAAATATATGCATTGCAAACATATACATGTATATACCAAAATCATGTGTTTGTACGTATGAATCTATATGATTCATCTAAGCTCTTTCATACCGTAAGATTGTTTTCCGTATGCTTATATTCATGCGCACTTATACACGCCGGCACACACGTGATGCTTCACTACAACGAAGGCCTGAGAATATGTGATGCTTCCTGACATCTCATTTCAGGCCTGAGATATACGTACATGTTACATATCTCATCACAGGCGGATCCGAAACTTGCAAAGTATTTTGGCTCAGATGCCTACAAGCTGCCAGTGAACAATGCGATTGCCACTCCCTATTTCTTGTAAATTTGCTTGAAGTGCATCTTTAGACTCCGAGTCGGTAGACTGTTTGTTGAATAAAAGCATGGTTTCTAAGTTTTGGTGCCTCGGAAGATTAGAATTTTAGATATTTTTGTGTAACATATGTTTTCATTTGACTGAGCATTCGTTTACATGTGTGCAAATTTGTTAAACCTTTTTTAACCCCTCCTTGTTCTAGCTCTGCTGGAATTACATCGATTTACTCCTAGTTGGTAGACTGTTTGTGAGATAAATACATGGTTTCTCATTTTTGGTCCCTCAACATGTCTGCGTGCGCATTGCCATGTATGTGTGTGTGTACTTGTGTGATGGCTGTAGAGAAATGTGAGGGTGGTTGTGTTGGTATGTGTGTGTGTGTGTGTAAAAGAGAGTAACGCAGGTACGTGCGTGTGAGGAAGGAAGAAAGGAGACGAGAAAGAAAAGTAGATAAACATGATAAATTCTCAAAGAAAGAGTGTCTTAAAACACTGCACAAAACATGGAGAGGGAAAAAAAGGGACAAGCAGACAGAAAGGCACTGAGACAGAAAAAAGGAGAGAGAGAAAAAGAGAAACTTTGCAGAATGAGAGAAGGAGAGCGTGCTGATAAAGAGAGAGGAAAGCAGAGGGAGGAAGAGAAAACGTTTGTATGTGTGTGCGCGACACGTAGAGGGGGAGAGAGGATCAAACGGGCGAAATATGATGAGAAAAATCATTAGCGACCTCTGGAAAGGACAACTCTATAATGCGGCCCGTATATCCGCTGGACAGCAGCCCATTGGAAGAAAGATTTCATACATTGAAGTCGCCAGGGAAGATCTACAACGCCTAGACCTCTTCAAACCAGCTCAGTATCTACGTACCTCTCGCAATCAACTTCCACTTCTCCGACTCCGAACCCAAGCCACAAGCTACATCCCTTCTCACCTCCACTATCACAACAGCCACACCTGTACCCCGTATGCCGAACGGTGTTGCCCTTTGTGTCTTCACCTGCAAATCCCTGAGACTCACACCCTTCTTCTATGCCTTTACTTCTCTCCACCCACCCAACCAGCAATCCAAAGCCTTATTCTCAACCTATGACAATTCGATCTTTGGGCATGGACAACCTACACACACCCTAAAAAAGTAGCTATACTATTTGCAGGTATCCCACCCAAACTTGACAGACAACATAAGTGTAACAAGTGACTATCAAGGAGAGGTCATCTGTGTAAAGTGAAAAAAAAAGTCAATGTAGGGTCATGCGAAGACGATATAGGCAAGAAGGGACCAATGATGAATATCTGAGAGACGTAGTGTCATCAACCAACGCGCGGGGTGGTAAATTAGGAAGCCAGGAGCAAACGGTGCGTCGTAGGAGGGGTTGAGAATGTAGTCATACCGAGATACATTAAAGGAACCAACACCGCGGTGTTGGTGTTTTGCCTTCAGCCCATTCGTTGAGTCGTGTCCGAGTGGTGTGTGTGTGAGGGAACGCTGCATCGGCCTACGAGGGGCAGGCCTACACCAGCGACGTGCCCTACGAGGGGGGCGTGCGCTGGCACCTACAACCCGTGCTCCGTGTCAGTCTCGTCACCTCAATCATACTACATGGTAGCGATCATACTACAATAAGAAGACATGGGTTGTCCTAACCTCTCCTACATGTACACAACTTATCTACTCAATCCAATCCCACTGTCACCTCGCCCGACCTCCTGTATCCCCCCCTTCCTCTCCCCCCTCTACTGCTTCGCTCTCTCTTCCTCCGGATGATACTCACTGCCAAGTATGTCATAGTCCATTTGACGAACATAAAATGCTCCTCTGTGACATATGTGACGCAGGATGGCATGTGGACTGTCTCATTCCACCCCTAACCACAATCCCAATTGGGACTTGGAAATGCCCCCTATGTACCCCTCGCTACCTCTTACCCCAGGCAGCAACACGACACCTTCGCATCCCCTCCCCCATTCTCGATTCTGACTCCGACTGAAATTAAAAAAACAGAAAGAAATTTTTCTTTTCCTTCGACCGCACGATAAAATTACACATTGCAACACGACACCTTCGCATCCCCTCCCCCATTCTCGATTCTGACTCCGACTAACATTAAAAAAGTAGAAAGAAATTTTTCTTTTCCTTCGACCGCACGATAAAATTACACATTTCCACCTGAACTTCGACCCAAATCCCACATGCACGCCTATGATGTAGGACGGGGCTTAAAAATCAAGTCTAGTGCGTGGTTCGCCATGGGGGGACTTGGTCCCTTGACCCAGACGGTTTTTCCTTCGGGTTTTCTTTTCGGTTTTTTTCCTTTTCGGTTTTTTTCCTTTAGGGGATGTGTCCTTGCGGACCGGTCCCCCCCCTCCGAGGGCCCTATAGTGGGCTTCATTTCCGCCTCTAGTTACTGCTGTGTTAATAACAAATAAGGGTGCTGAGTCACCAGGCAGTCGTCGTATAGTAGTAATCGGTGTGCTGGTTTATTTTCTTCCATCCGCCGGCGGCGAGACCATCTAGGACAAACTCTACTCTCCGTAGCCGGCCCGGCAGCGCACTGAGACATCGAGAAGTAGCCGATTGCCCTGAGGTAGAGAAGTTCCTTGGAACTCATCTAGACTATATCATCTTGACTGAACATGAACTAAGTGCCGAATTTCGGCCAGACGAGATTATTACAAGCGGATGGACTTCCATGCTGTATCTAGTACTGTCACAACCCTCCCCCAACGGGGATACCGAAGTCAGCCATACAGAGGTGAAGTGGCACTCCTCACACGCAATAGCATGCGCTTTTTAATCACAATGCATTCACTGAGCGGAATAGTAAAGAAAACTGCACATCTCTAGATAAAAGGGGTGATGGCCACGATAGTGAAGTCTCGTCCTCCATGCGCCAGGTGGTTACTTGGTCTCTTTCGTCCCCTTTCTACAACGATGCATTCCACTTGACCAGTATATACATTTCCCTACTGAAGGCAATCTTAGGGAATTTTTCGATACTCTCACCGCGCACTCGAACCCCACCCCCCACGAACCCCATATCTACGCAGGAGACTTTAACGCCTACACTGCGAAAGAAATAGAACACCACACTACACTGCTCGACTCACACACTCTCCTTCGCCGTACGGGAGATATCAACTCTGCCTCCTCTCCTACTTCTCCCCTCACAACGGCCATGGCCCCAGCCGCAGACCATAGAGGGCGCTTGCTACGAACTATGCTCAACTCCATCATGATTGAATTTATTATCCCAAACGGCCGCTTCCCTGTCCTCCCCCCCCACGACAGACCTTACACCTTTTTCCGAAAACCAAACAAATACTCTATTCTTGACTACAATCTCATATCCAAACGTCACGCAGCTCATTCGCACATGTCAAGTACTCCAAAGTGCCCTCCCTGGACCAGTTACAGACCAAATGCCTTTCAACTTGAACCTCAATCTGGATTTGCCCACCCCACCAATCCCTGTCCCCGAACCACCCCACACACCTCCTGGGCCTGCCTGCACCCTCTACCACGCCAAGCGCCTGAAAACCCCACAAACTAAAGACGCTTACACATCTGCACTCGCTTAAAAAGTTGCCAAATCACACCCACTATCTGTAAACTACTCGCACAACTTAATAACAGCAAAATATTTCCGCAATCCTTCGCTGACACTGCAAATGCCGCAATTACCGAAATCCTGCAACACTGAGCACATGTAGTCTTGGGCAAAGTACACCCTCCCAACCCTTAAAAAGATGATACAACCACCTACCAAAATAGCACGAACCACCATTCCTCTCAAAACACCCAGGAAGCCCACCTCCAACTCACAATTCAGCACCATTGAGACGCAATCCATTCCCTCCAAAAAGAATTGTCCCTAGACAACCCCGATGATACACTCACCTTCCACAGTGACAAGCTCAAACAGTCACAAGATGCTCTAGACAAGTCAACAAAAACAAAACAAACAAGATAAATTACTTGCCATCGTCACACAAAATGTGAGAAGAGTGCACAAGACGTTGCTAAACTCCTTCCCAGATTCAAAGAACACTGGAAGCCTCTATCGCGACAACCACTACACATCCGAGACGATGTAAATCTGGCTCAGTTGTTCAGAGCACGGGACTGTCAATCCCGAGGTCGTCGGTTCGATTCCGGAAAAATCTCAAACACCGAGAACTCAAATCTACATGGATTTGAGCTACATAGACTCTCAAGCAAGGGTGCTAAATTACTGCTTCAGGTTATAAAAGCAATCATCAATCAATCCTCTGTTCATGACCCCATTTACGTCCGACGAACTCAAAAACAATAAAAAAAAACTTCCAGACAAATCACCAGGTCTCTCTGGAATCACCAACCAAATGTTACAAGCCGGTGACGCTGATTTCCAAGCTCTCATTCTTATTTTCTTTGACGGTTTGTGGGAATCTCACACACAACTCACAGACTGGCAACTTTCTCTCCGACAACCTATCTACAAAGGACACAGCAAGGATAAAACAGACCCAGCATCCTACAGAGGCATATACCTCAATTACGCCCTCGCTAAACTCTTAGAAGGCCACCTCATTACCAGACTGACAACAAACACTTAACTCCTCAACACGCTCACAGGCAGTCAGTTGGGAACAAACCCCGACACACAAACCCATGATGCCATATATTCCCTCTTTGCCATCATCCAACCATGACATAATCAATCTACTCTGGAGAAACCAGCAACGTGGCTTTTGTTGGCTACTCCACTGCCTACCCCTCTGTCCATCGTGACGGCCTGTCCTCCACCTTACTCAAAAGTGACATCCGAGGCAACATGTGGTACCATCTCAAGGCTAGATTCGACAAAATTAAACTCTGAGTTCTCCACCCTGGCATTTCCGAGCGCCCGGGCTACACAGTCGACATTCTCAGAGGACTACCCGAAGGGAGCCGTTTAGCCCGACTTTATTTGGAATATTTGTCGCTGATCCTGTACACGAACTCCAGAGCCAAATTCCCTGCGGTCATCTACTCCGGACATCATCCACCAAACCCACACACTTTAGGATCCACTACGCAAATTTGGATTGGAGGACTACTTTATGTTGACGACTTAGCCCTCATGTGAACATGCCCACTCGAACTTCAAGCAATTCTACACGTCTGCCAGCAATGGAGTATTCAGAATCGTATACAAATTGATACGGACAAGACAAAAATCATGGCTTTCTTCGAAACCCCCTCCCTCCTCCGCGCCCGGGGGGCACAACACCAGCCTGGCCCAAACATGCCCCCTTTTCACGTGTTCTCACTTGCCGGCCTCGGATCCTTGCTCATACCCTATCCACGAAGTCTATCAATTTGAGTACCTTGGTCTTATTTTGGACCCCAAACTCACTATGTACCTCGCTACTGCCGAAGCCATAAGACGTGGTTCCCAAGGCCAAGCCCCTGCCCTGGCGGGTTCCTACTCGCTCCGATATGACAAGAACTCTTCTCAGCTTACCCCGACGCAAAAGCGAGGCCTTTGGAAATCAATAGTACTACCCCACTTCCTCCAGAGCTTGCAGTACATCCAAAGCGGAACAGACATCAAAACAATGCAAACTAGTCTCAAACTGTCTTTAGCCTGAGTCCTACATGTATATGGCGACCACGCCAGACTTCTGGCAGATACAGGAATCCCCCCTCTCTAATTAATGAAGTACGTTTACCTCGCCCAACTACACTTTAGACTCACTATAACCAGACCAGACACCCTACCTGCACTCTTCTTTAAAAACATTATTAAACGCCCTTGCCCCTCCCTGACCTGCACTGCACAACTTTGGAATACCACGTACGGTACGCAACCCACGCTGTTAGGACGTCACGTCTAGAGTGATAGGCCGTAGTCTGAGGTCCGAGGGACTAGTCACAGTCTGAGGTCTGAGGGACCGATTGAATAGTCTAGACGAGCGTGTTTGTGTCGACTTTAACTTCATAGGGAAACGATGGGTTTGAAAGGGGGGGTTTTCTCACTTGATGTGAAGGCCAAAATTATGGAGGGGGGGTGGTGAAATCATGAAATTCAAGGGAGCAATCTCAGATTTGTTCCCCAAATATTTGAGGTGGCTATTTTGCTCCCTATGAGCAAAATAGCCCCCCCAAATGGCAGCTACGCACAAGATGCGGGGGGCATAGCTGTCGCAGATCAGTGCAGTCAATTGCTTATATGCTTTGCCATGAGCCCTTGATGGGCTCCTGCAACCAGTTTTACTTCATTCTGCATCCTCATCGTGTTGTTGTAACTTTTCCTCCAACTTTTCGTCGCCATGGCGGAACAGCTTCGTTCAAATGCATGGCGGAAAAACTTTGTTGAAGGCAAAATTCGGGACCACCCTCAACAAAAATGACCCAAAAATAACGTAAATTTGGGATTGGGGTCATCGTATGGTACAAATAAACCCCCCCATTGGAAACCATCGTTTTCCTATGAAACTATTGCTTGATTATACATCTACTATAGACACTAGGGTTGTGGGCGCGGAACCCTCCTTACATGGCAGCCTCGCGGCGAGGTATAGATTCAACCGCAGATATAAGGGTAGACAGTTAGCCCCTAAGACCATTGCAGGACTCTGGCAATGGACATGAAAAAATGCGACCCCGGACTAGCTGGAGGGAATGACAGACAGGGACACGAAGCAAGTCTCAATGGAAGCAGAGCGGAGTGGAAAAAAAATCGCGATGCAGCACAACGTGCAACCGGCCACCATGGTCAAGGACTCGGAAACACAATACAGCATAAGGTAATGACAAACGCAAAACAAAGTGTTTTTGTGCCAGCGCTGCAGTCTCCTGCGGAACTGTAGTCTCCAAAAGGCACAAGGAGTGCTGGATCAGCAGATGCCAGAGCCGCAGTCAGAGCTGAAGAGGATGTTACAGGAAATGAGCAAAGATATACAAGAGAAATTGTTGCAAAGCGAGAACAGACAGGCAGAAATGAGCAAGGATATACAGGAGCAATTGTTGCACAGTGAGAACAGACGACAGGCCTCTTTTGCAGTGCAATTGACAAGCCTTGGCTCCAAACTTGATTTATTACTACGCTCGGCAGTGGAAACGCAACGGCTTGAAACAAACAAAGAGCTCGATTGTGTTGGGCGAGATCATATGTGTCGGCCAATGATAACGTAAAGCATATAAAATCAAATATTAGATATGTGTTTGACAAGAAAATCAATTCAATGAAATAAAATTGGAATAAATAAGAATTCATGTATATGAGTACACAGAACGGATGTTCGCCAGCAACCTTCCACATCGAGACAGAAAGCCGAAATACATAAGCAAATTCTAAACAAAACGTGGCGGTAATGGCAAGCGACGGCCCCTCACCCCATTCCCCTTCCTTGCGCCTCGGCCTTCTCGCCCCCCAGC